>WNGD01007648.1_pt1 | contig 29047 bp, 29 predicted proteins | sample 5400671 | NCBI WGS metagenome assembly WNGD01 (sample SAMN13153369, study PRJNA577476) | soil metagenome | isolation source: 40 cm soil or saprolite under grassland replicate 2 | place: USA:California | collected 2016-06-15
GTGCGTCGGCTCCCCGCGTAGGTCTCTACATCCCCGCCTTCGGCAACCCGAAGATGAAGACCGAATTACCCAGCGGATAGCTGATCTGGAAGTTCCCACCAGCCGCGACGGCGATGAACTGCTCGCCGTCGAGCTCGTACACCGAGGGCGCCGCGTTCACGCCGGCGCCGCAGTAGAACTTCCACAGCACGGTGCCGGTCTTGGCGTCGTAGGCCTTGAACCAGCCGTTGCCCTCGCCGGTGAACACCAGGCCGCCCGCCGTGGCGGTCGCGCCGCCCATCATCGGCAGCTCCGTCTTTTGCTGCCAGGCGACCTTGCCCGTATTCAGGTCGATGGCGCTGACGGTGCCGTACTCACCCGAATAGCCGCCCTTGTCGTCCGGCACCCGGATGAACGCGCTCCCCAGCCACAGGCGGCCGTTCTCCCACGGCGCGTAGTGGACCTTGTAATGCATCGGCTGATGCAGGCCCACGGTGTACGCGTAGGCCAACTCGGGATGTACCGCGATGGGCGACCACTCCTGGCCGCCGTTCGCCCCCGGCAGCATGAACACGCCGTCGGCCGTCGGCTGGGTGTACATGTTCTGCTGCGGCACGAACGCCGCCGAGCGCCGGATCAGTTTGCCGGTCGCCGCGTCGAGGACGTAGACGAATCCGGTCTTGCCCGCCTCCACGACGGCCTTCTTGCCGCCGACCATGGCGATGACCGGGGGACTGACCGCGTCCAGGTCCCACACGTCGTGCGGCACTTCCTGATAGCCCCACTTGAACTCGCCGTTCGTCGCGTTGATCGCCACGATGCTCTCGGTCCACAGGTTGTCGCCCGGGCGGATCGAGCCGTCCAGGTCGGGCGACGGGTTGCCGATGGCTACGAACAGCGTCTTGGTGGCGTCGTCGTACGCCGGCGTCATCCACATCGAGCCGCCGCCGGTCTTCCAGGCGTCGGCATACTTGGCGGAGTCGGCTTTCTCCTTGGCGATGTCGCGCTTCAAGTCATCGCCCTCCCCTGTGGTCTTCGACCACTTGCCCCACCAGCCGCCGTGCTGCGGATCGGGGAGCGTGTACCAGGTCCAGACCGGCGCGCCGTTGGCCGCGTTGAACGCCTTCACATAGCCCCGGATACCGTACTCGGCGCCCGAGGTGCCGATGATCACGTTGTCGCCGATCACCAGCGGGGCCATCGTTTCGGTGTATCCGGCGGCGGGGCCATCGCCCACTTTGACCTCCCACTTCACCTTGCCGGTCGTCGCATCGAGTGCGACCAGGTTGTCATCCAGCGTGCCGAGAAACACCGACCCGCCCGAGACGGCGACGCCGCGGTTGTTGGGTCCGCAGCATGCCGTAGAGACAGGGTCGTTCTTATGCGTGTACTCCCACAACATTTTCTGCGTCCGCAAGTCGAACGCGCGCACGATGTTGTTGGGTGTCGCGGGCGACGTGATGTACATGACCCCGGCCACCACGATCGGCGTGGTTTCGAAGCTGCCCAACGTGCTCGCGCCGTGCGTATAGACGGCCCGCGGGACGAGGTTCTTGACGTTCGTGGCGTTGATCGTCTTCAGGGGCGAGAACCGGTTGTTCCAGTAGTTGTGCCCGTACATCAGCCAGTCGCCGCTCGCCGCGGCGTTCGTCAGCATGTCGTTCGTCACGACGGCGCGCGGTGGCGCGACCGGGGAAGGGTCCGCGACCCCTCCCGACCCTTGCCCGCACAGCGGTGCCGCGACGAGCGCCGCGACCGCCGCGGTCGCGGACCATCGAGCCCAATGCATCATACCCACCTCCGTTGAAGTTCGACGACTATTCCCCAGCACCGAGAGAGAATCCCACGTACACATTGCGGCCGGGAGCGGGCTCATAATAGCGCCCCGGCACGAAGTTGCTACCCACCCTGATCGGGCTCGCATTGATCGCTACGGACCCCACGTACTTCCGGTTGAAGATGTTGTTGAACCCCACGAACGGCCGGAAGCGTACACTCCCTAGCGTCCCGTCCCAGCCCACACGCAGCCCCGTCGTCCACCACGGGCTGGTTCGCATGGGAAGAGTGTCGTCTACGAAGTAGCCGGAGGAATGCGTCTCTTCGAGCTCCGCCCAGGCGCCGGCAGCCCAGCCAGGCTGCGCCTTCACGATCAGGTGCAGCCAGTGCTTGGGAATCCCCGGGAGCTCCCGGTCGTGGAGATCGTGGATCGTCGTGTCGGGCGGGCTCACGGTCTTGTTGACCGACAGAATCTGAAACTCATCGTAGCGATAGTCGGCGAAGGTGTACGCCCCCACCAGGCTCAAACCGGCACCCAGGGAGAGGTCGGCGCCCAACTCAACTCCGCGGTGAAGCGACCGTCCCGCGTTCTGATAGTAGACCCGCTGCAGGGTGTCGGGAAACGGGATGAGCTGATCCCTCACGGTCGCCTGGAACAGGGCCAGTGAGTAGTTCAGTCGGCCCTGCCAGTCGCCTCGCATCCCGACTTCCAAGCTCGTCGCCTTTTGCGGTTGCAGGGCGGGGTTAAAGCCACCGGCCGATCCCGGACGATTGGTGAGCTCGGTAGTGGTCGGCGTCTCGAACGAGGTCCCGACGTTCCCGTAGACGGTGACGGCGTCGGAGGGCGTGACGGCGACTCCGACCGAGCCGGAGAGCGCGCGCATCAGCCGCCGACCCGAGTCGTCGGGGTTGGTCGCGGTGACCAGCCGATCGTCCACCCGGAAGTTCACCCAATCGTACCGCAGGCCGCCCGTGAACGAGACCTGCGACGTGACCTGCAGGGCGCTCTGCACGAACGGCCCGACCTCGGTGACACGCTCGAGCTGGTCGAGTGCGCGCACCGTGTCGGGCTGACCGGCGTTGTTGCCGAAGTTGTGGCGATCGTCGCGTTGTCGCTGGAAATCGATGCCGGCCGTCAACCGATGCTCCAGATGCCCGAGCGGCAGCGGACGACTGACGCTGGCGCGGGCGCCGTAGGCCAGCCGATCGAGATCGATGTAGGCGAACGTGGTGGGGTTCTTGAGGCTGCGCCTGATGCCGAAGATGGTCAGCGACGCCTCACCGCCCCCCTCGAACTGCCGCCGCACCGTGACGCCGCCCTGCCCCTGGGTGACGTCCTTTCCCGCGACTCGGGTGATATTGATCGCCGCCGCAGAGTCGGGGTTCGTGGCCAGCTCGGCGGCGGTGAGCGCTCCGGGGTTGTCGGCGCGCGGATCCCAGCCGACGTCCGCGGTGGCCGCGAGGGACCAGCCGTTGGCCAGCGGGAAATGCCAGCGCGAATTCAAATTGCGGAAATCGGCGTCCGAATGCTGCCGCTGGCCGGTATAGTCGAGCCGCGAAACGGTGACGAGTCCGCTGCCCGGGCCGACGCGGAACGCCGTGCTCGATTGCCATTTGCTCCAGTTGCGATTCAAGTCGCGGTCGAACGTCCCGAACAGGACGCGCACATCCTGGCGGACGCTCCGCGGAGCCGTCGGGTCGGTCCAGATGCTGATCACGCCGCCCGAGGCGTTCCCGAACAAGGCGGACGCCGAGCCGCGCAGGATCTCGATCCGATCGGCCGCGCCCAGCTCCAGGTTGGTAAGCTGACCCTGGCCGTCGGGGAGCGTCTGCGGAATGCCGTCCACCAGCACCTTGATCCCGCGCACCGCGAAGGCCGAGCGCGCCCCAAACCCGCGGATCGAGATGCGCTGATCGAGCGAGAAGTTGTATCGGTTCGCCGCGTACACCCCCGGGACGGTCACGAGCGCCTCGTCCAGGCCCCACGTGGGCCGGGCCTGACTGATCTCGGTCTTCTCGAGGAGTTGGACGGCCTGGGGGACCCGGTTGATGGGTGGGTTGGCTCGGGTAACCGAGACGACGGCGGGGGGCAGGGTGTAGACCTTGAGGCTGTCGTTCGGCCGGGGGGAGCGGGGGGGGGCGGTCGTATCCCGCTGCTGGGCCGCACCCGCCAACGACCATGTACTGCCGAGTGCGGCGAGCGCCACGGCTCGCGTGAGATTCACGAGCCACGTCATGTACTCAAGTCCTAGGGCTGACAACGCGGGTTGGGTTTTAACCACGCGAGGAGGGCCCGTCAAGGCCACTGCTTACTTGTCTCCGTTCACCGCTGTGCGTCTGCGCGTCTGTGCGTCTAGCCTTACGTCGGGTGGCGAAACATCCGGTTCCAGCGGATCCGCAGCGGGTCGGTCGCGACGCTCAGGTAGATGATGAGCGGCTTGCCCACGATGTGCGATCGCGGCAAGAATCCCCAGAAGCGGCTGTCATAGGATTCGTCGCGATTGTCGCCCATCACCCAGTAATGCCCGGTCGGAATCGCGATCGGGCCCCAGTCGTGCGTGGTCGGGTGGTAGCGGGCCGTGTCGCGCCCGACGTAATACGGCAGGTGTAACGCCCGGATCTTGCGGAGCTGAAACGGATCGTCGGGGTGCGACCCCAAGTGCAGGGCGTACGGCTCGTCGAGCCGTTTGCCGTTGCGGTAGACGGTGTCGTGCGTCATCTGGAGCGTATCGGTGGGCCCACCGATCACGCGCTTCACGATGTTGAGATTGGGCGTCGAGTCTTCGACCGAGCGGAACACCACGATCCCATCGCGCTGCGGCTCGGCGTAACCGGGTACATGGCAGCAACGGATCCCGGTGAGCGGGATCTCGAGCTCGCCGCCGTAAATCGCCTTGTTCACGAACAGGAAGTCGCCGATGAGCAGCGTGTTCTCCATGCTCGCCGACGGGATGCGGAACGCCTCGATCAGATAGGAGCGCAGCACGATCCAGATGCCGACGGCCACGGCGACCGAGCCGGCCCAGCCCTTGGTCCAGCGGTTGAACGCCCGCAGCCGCTCGAGCAACGAGGGTCGCTCCATGGAGACCGCAAGCTAGGGGCGCCCTGGACTCCCGGCAACCGTCCCTGGGAGCCCGTTTCTTGGTATAATTGGAACTCGCCATGAACGAACCCAAACCGCCGCGCCGCGCACAGCCGCCGCTCATGGACGGCCTCGGCAAGCTCTGCACCGAGGGCAAGGAGCTCGCCGATTACCTGTGGCAGGTGCCCAAGGACGAGCCGGCGCGCCACAAAATCGTCGCCATCCTGGACCAGATCGCGGCCGAAGCCGGGAAGCAGGGGCGCAGGGAAATGCCGCGCATCTGTGAGGAGCTCAAGACCGCCGCCAGGGCGACCCCGAGCCCGCAGCAAGTCGACGTGCTGGTGAGCGGCTTCGACCGGCTCGTGAGCCTGTGGCAGGCCGCCAAGTCCGGCCTGTTGTGACGAAACCCGTGAGCGGCTCCGCCCCACCAACCGCCCGCGCCGCATCACTCGATCAGCTCTGCATCAACACCGTCCGCGCCCTCGCGATGGACGCGGTCGAGCGGGCCGATTCCGGCCACCCCGGCACCGCGATGGCCCTCGCGCCGCTCGCGTATGTGCTGTGGCAGCGGCATCTCCGGTACAATCCCACGAACCCCGACTGGTTCGGGCGCGACCGCTTTGTGCTGTCGGCGGGACACGCCTGCATGTTGCTCTACGCGGCGCTCTACCTCACGGGCTACGACCTCTCGCTCGACGACATCAAGCAGTTCCGTCAGTGGGGGAGCCGGACGCCGGGCCACTCCGAGCATGGGCTTACGCCGGGTGTCGAGGCCACGACCGGGCCGCTCGGCCAGGGTGTGGGAAACGCCGTGGGCATGGCGCTCGCAGAAGCGCACCTGGCACAGCTCTTCAACCGGCCGGGCCATGCCATCGTCGAGCATCACACGTATTTCCTCGCGTCGGACGGCGACCTGATGGAGGGCGTCTCGCACGAGGCGTGCTCGCTCGCCGGCCACCTGAAGCTCGGTCGCCTGATCGGGATTTACGACGACAACCGTATCACCATCGACGGCAAGACCGACCTCACGTTCTCCGACGACACGACAAAGCGGTTCGAGAGCTACGGTTGGCACGTGGAGCGCGTGGCGGACGGGAACGACCTGGGCGCGCTGGACGCTGGCGTAGCCGCCGGCCGGCGGGTCGCGGACCGGCCGTCGCTGGTCATCGTGCGCACCCACATCGCGTACGGCAGTCCGCACAAGCAGGACACGCCCGAGGCCCACGGCGCGCCGCTCGGCGAAGACGAGGTGAAGCTCACGAAGCAGCGCCTCGGCTGGCCCAGCCTCGAGCCGTTTCACGTCCCCGAGGAGGCGCTCGAGCACTGGCGGCTCGCCCGGGAGCGCGGCGCCCGGCTCGAAGCCGAGTGGTCGAAGAAGTATGACGCGTACCGGCGGGCATACCCGGAGCTCGCGGCGGAGCTCGAGCGCCGGCTCGCCGGACGCCTGGCCGAGGGCTGGGACGAGGGACTCCCGACGTTCGCGTCTACCGACGCCCAGGCGACGCGCGTCGCGTCGGGAAAGGTGCTGAACTTCATCGCGCCGAAGCTCCCCGAGCTGGTCGGCGGGTCGGCGGACCTCGCGACCTCGACGAACGTGGTCTTCAAGAACGGGGGCGACATCGCCGCCGGAAGCTGGGGCGCCCGCAACGTCCACTTCGGTGTGCGCGAGCACGGGATGGGGGCGATCCTGAACGGACTCGCCCTGCACGGCGGCGTGCGTCCCGTGGGATCGACATTCCTCATTTTCTCCGACTACATGCGGCCGCCGATCCGCCTCGCCGCGCTGTGCCATCTGCCGGTGATCTACGTCTTCACGCACGACTCGATCGGCCTCGGTGAGGACGGACCCACGCATCAGCCGATCGAGCAGCTCGCCGCCCTGCGGGCCGTGCCCAACCTCGTCGTCATCCGCCCGGCCGACGCGACCGAGACGGTGGAAGCGTGGCGCCTGGCGATCCTGTCCCGAGCCGCACCGGTCGCCCTGGTGCTGACGCGTCAAAAGGTCTCGGTGATCGACCGCGCGAAATACGCCCCCGCGAACGGGCTGCGGCTCGGCGGCTACGTGCTGGCGGACGCGCGCGGGGGAACACCTGCCATCATCCTCCTGTCGAGCGGCTCCGAGGTCGAGCTCGTGCTCGGTGCCTACGAGCGGCTCACCGTCGAGGGGATCGCCGCGCGCGTCGTGAGCCTGCCGTCGATGGAGCTGTTCGCGCGGCAGCCACCGGAGTACCGCGATGCGGTGCTGCCGCCCGCCGTGCCCGCGCGACTGGCCGTCGAAGCGGCCGCGCCGCAGCCGTGGTACCGCTGGATCGGAGACCGCGGCGTGGTGATGGGCCTCGAGCGGTTCGGCGCATCGGCGCCGTACCAGCGGATCTACCGCGAGTGAACTCGCGACTCGGCGTTCGCCCGTAAACGGGCCTTGCTGCTTCAGCGGTAGACGCCGAGCCGCGGCTTCAGCCGCGGACCGGACGAGCGCTTCCCAGTCGCTCGAGGATCTGCTTCGCCGCTTCTCTCCCCGACTTCACACACGCCGATACCCCCGCGCCATCGAACCCGGCCCCCGCGATCGCGAGTGGAGGGAGCCGGGCAAGCCGGTCGCGGACGGCTGCCACACGCTCGCCGTGCCCGCGCGGGTAGCGTGGCAAGCCCCGCGGCCAGTAGAACGCGCGGGTCCAGAGCGGATCCCCCTCGATACCCAAAATAGCGGCGAGCTCGGCGTGCGCGATCGAGGACGGATCGCCGTCCACCGGTCCCACGAACGCGCGCAGCAAGGCGTAGCCTTCCGGCGCTCGCTTCGGGTACTTCCGCCACGCGTACGTGCAAGCCCGCAGCGCGGCCCCCGAATCCAACGCCACAACGAAGCCCGCCCCCTCGACCGCTTGCGGCACCTGGTCCTCACGGTAGGCGAGCGACACGGTGATGCTCGGCGCGTAGAGCACGGTATCGAGCGCGCGAGCCGTCGACACGCCGAGGCCGGCGAGCAGGCGCGCGGCCACCCAGGCCGGAACCGCGAGGATGAGAGCCTCTGCTTCGAGCGCCGAGCCCCCCGTGAACGAAAGCCGCCAGCCGCGCGCCCCCCCCGCCCGCACGACGGCGGTGACACCCTGCGTCGTGCGTAGTCGGGGCACGAGACAAGCAACGAGCGCTTCCACCACCTCGGCCATCCCGGCGGCGAAGCTCCGGAACCCCCCTACGTTCCCATTTACCTGAATCCCCAGTAATTCGGCGGCCTTCCCGTCTGCGAGCGCCTCGAGCCCCCTTCCCGTCCACAGCGCCGATCCACGCGCGACCTGATCCACCAGGCGCTCCCCGATGCCGACCTCGCGCGCCAGCTCCTGAAGGTCGGGCTCGGCGGCGAGGAAGCCGTCGGGTCCGCCTTCCACGACAAACCCGTCGCGTCGCTCGGTGACGATCATCCCGCCGGGCTGCCGTGCCGCGTCGAGGACCACCACTTCGGCACCCGCCTGACACAGGTCCCAGGCGGCGGACAGGCCCGCTAGCCCCGCGCCCACGACGGCGACCGTCATGTCCAGCCTCGCGCCGCGGCGGTGTTGCGCGCGATCTCCGCCAGCGCACCCACGAGCAGCGCGTCGTCGTTCAGGGATGCGGTGCGCTCGAGCTGGACGCCGAGCCGCCCGGCGAGCTCGCGATACATCACGTCGATGTCGTACAGCACTTCGACATGGTCGCACACGAACCCGATGGGCACGATGAGGAACGCCCGCTGGCCTTGTCCGGCAAGCTCGGTCATGACCGCGCCCGCCTCAGGGCCCAGCCAGGGCTCGGGCGTCGCGCCCGCGCTCTGAAAGGCGACCCGCCAGCTCGAAAGCCCGACGCGCTGCGCGACGGCTGCAGCGCTCGCTCGCAGCTCGTCGGGGTAGGGATCGCCGGTCGCGAGGATGCGCTCGGGCAGGCTGTGGGCCGTGAACAGGACCTGGACCGCGCCCGGAGTCGGGAACCGCTGGAGTGCCTGGACGACCCGTGCGGCAACGGCATCGAGGAACTTGGGGTGGTCACCCCAGCTCCGCACCAGCGTGGGGTCGAGCCGCCCGGCCGCGGCGTCGAGCAGCTGCTTCTCGTAGGCTCCCACCGACAACGCCGAGTAGTGCGGCGCGAGCACGATCCCCACCACCCGACGAGGTCCGTCCGCGACGATGTGCTCGACCACGTCGCGGATGTACGGATGCCAATGACGCATCGCCACGTAGACCGCGAATCGCTCGTCCAGTGCGTGGCGCACGCCCGCCGCCTGGGCCTCGGTGAGCTCCCGGATCGGCGATCGGCCGCCGATTCGCGCGTAGCGCTGCCTGATCTCTTTCACGAACTCAGGAGGCGTGGGCCGGCCCCCCCGCACGTCACGCAGGTACGGCTCGACGTCGTCCAGGCTCTGCGGACCGCCGTACGCCATCAACAGCACGGCGATGCGCTCAGCCGCCATGCACCCACTCCACGACCGCCTGCAGGGCCTCCACCGACGTCTCAGGGAGAACGCCGTGCCCCAGGTTGAAGATGTGCCCCGGCCGCCCGGCGGCGCGGGCGAGCACGTCCCGTACCTGGCGCTCGAGCTCCGGCCGCGGCGCCAGGAGCGCGACCGGATCGAGGTTGCCCTGAATGGCGCGGGGAGGAGAGGACCCGATCCGCTCCCACGCGACGTCGAGCGGAACCCGCCAGTCGACGCCGATCACGTCGCCGCCCGCCCGCGCGAAATCCACGAGCAGCGTGGCCGTATCCGTTCCGAAATGGATCACCGGCACGCCGCTCGCGCCCGCGAGCTCGAGTGTGCGCTGGCTGTGCGGAAACACGTAGGTCGCGTAATCCGCCGGCGACAGGCAACCGACCCAGCTGTCGAACAGCTGCAAGGCCCGGGCGCCGGCACGGGCCTGGGCCGCGAGGTAACCGCCCACGAGCTCGGCGAACCGTTGCATCAGCTCGTGCCAGGCGCGCGGCTCGGTGTACATGAAGCGCTTGGTCAGCGTGAAGGTGCGGGTCGCGCCGCCTTCGATCGCGTAGCTCGCGAGTGTGAACGGCGCTCCCGCGAATCCGATGAGCGGGACGTGCGGGGGCAGCGCCTGGGACGCCACCCGGGCGGTTTCCATCACATACGCGAGGTCGGTCGCAGGATCCACCGGTGGCAGCTCGAGCACCTGGCCTACCTCCCGGATAGGCCGGGTGATCTGCGGTCCTTCCCCCGCTGAGAACGAGAGACCCAGTCCCAGCGGCTCGAACGGCAGCAGGATATCGGCGAACAGGATGGCCGCGTCCACCCCCAGCCGCTCGACCGGCTGCAACGTGACCTGCGCGGCCAGCTCGGGCTTGTGGCACAGCTCGAGTAATGAGTGCTTCTGCCGCAGCGAGCGGTATTCGGGCAGGTAGCGACCGGCCTGCCGCATGAACCACACCGGTGTGACGTCGCTGGGCTCGGAGCGGCAGGCCTTCAGGAAACGGCTGTCGTCAGGAGTGCGGGGCAACCGTCGGCTCGCGCGCCTCGGCTGGAGCGGGGGCGGGGGAGGAGGGGGGAGCGATAAGGACGGTATCCCCCTCGAGCTTCACACGGTAGGCGGCGACCGGGAGCGACGGCGGACCGCCCAGAACCTGGCCCGTCTCGAGCGAGAAAACGCCCTCGTGCCACGGACACGTGACGGTGCAGCGCGCGGCATCCACGCTGCCTTCCGAAAGACTGGCGCGCGCGTGGGTACAGCGGTTCGCGATGGCGTGCACGGTGCCACGCACGTTGAAGAGCGCCACGGCGTCCCCGCCCACATACACCCGGCGGCTCGCTCCGGCCGGCAGATCCGCGAGCGTCGCCACCGGCGTGTACCCATCGGCCCGCGTGGGTCGCCGCGAGGTAGCCTGCGCGGACCCCGCGCCTCCCAACGTGTCGAGCATATCCCACAGGGACATCTGCACGCACGTGAAGGTGGGCGTGTCCTTCAGCGTGTAGGAGGAGGCCTTGCTCTCCCGCAGCTCCATGACCAGGTCGAGGAAGTCGGACGGGTTGTCGCCCTCGAACGCCACGATGAACTCCTGGTCGTCGAGCCCGTAGGAATAGGTGGTGTTGAGGCGGATGGACGGGTACTTCCGCCCGATCCGGACGTGCTCGTCCATCATCGTCTGGCGCTCCGCCTTCGGGAGCATGTACCACGCCCTCGTCTTGATGAACGGATACACGAATAGGTAGCGTGCTTCACTCGGTCGGATGACGAGGCGCGACGGCTGGCTCGGGTCCTCCGGGAACTCGTAGATCGAGCGCCGGGTCATGGCGAGGTAGCTGTAGGGGACCGCGAGATACGCCCCCAGGTCCGTGCGGTTGAGCGCGGTCTGCAGCGCCACCAGCGAATCCAAGTCCTCCGCGACCTGCCACAAGAGGAAATCGCAGTCGCCCCGGATGCCGACGAGCCCGTACGGCCGCAGCAGCAGCCGGCCGGCGAAGCTTTCGATCGTCTCGCCGAATTCGAGCTTCGCGCTCGCCTGGCGCTCCGCCGGGAGCCGCCGCCACGCGCTGTCGAGCTTGTAGAAGGCGAAGCGGACGACTTGGCGGCGCTCGGGGGACTTCGGACTCATGGAACGAATCTAATGCGGAGTGCGGAATGTGGAATGCGGAATAGAAAGGGTAGTTCGATCACCAATCCCGGCGGCCGACTCGACGATTGTCCGATCAATTCCGCATTCCGAATTCCGCATTCCGCACTCTGTCTTCGCGCCGCTCCTTCCAGATCTTCCGCACCACCCACACGCCGATCGTCCCGAAGATGATCACCGGCGTAAGCGCCAGCAGCACGGCCGCCCAGAAATAGGCGAGCTCCATTGCAGGGTCGTCCCCGTGCACCAGCGCGAGCAGGGTGGAAAGCATCATCGGCCGAGGAAGCGGTTCAGGTGTCGCAAGTAGTAGGTGAGCGCCACCGCGGCGATGGCAAAGGCGAGCGCCATGACCAGGGTCAGGGCGTCGCCGGACTCCCGGTAGCTCCACGCCGCCCAGCCCGCGAAACCTGCGCAGAAAGCGATGGCGGTCGAGATCAGCAGTCGGTGGAACGGGATCATAGCCGATGCATTCAAGCCACGACCTTGTCCACCACCATGAGCGTGAGGAGCGCCGGCAGGTAGACGATCGAGACCAGGAAGACCCGCCAGGCGCGGGCGACGGTCGCGGCACGCGTCATCGCAACCGCGACCCCGGCGTAGCCGACGCCGAGCGCGAGGGCACCCCAGAAGTACAACGGCCCGGTCACGCCGAGCAGCGTCGGCAACAGGCTCACCGGTAGGAGCGCCATGGCGTAGAGCAACACCATCCGGCCGGTGTCGTGGCCGTCGGGGTCCGCAACCGACAGCATCGCCAGGCCGCCGCGGCGATAGTCCTCTCGATAGATCCACGCAAGCGCCAGGAAATGCGGCAGCTGCCACAGGAACAGGATCCAAAACAGTGCCGCGACCGCCGGTCCGATCGCGCCGCCCGCCGCGGTCCAGCCGCCCACGATCGGCAGCGCGCCCGGCACGGCCCCGATCAGCGTGTTGAGGGTCGTCTTCCGCTTGAGCGGCGTGTAGAGCAGCACGTAGCTCGCGAGGGTCAGCGCGGCGAGGCCGGCGGTGAGCAGGTTCACCGCGAGCGCCAGGTAGAAGACCCCCGCGACCGAGATGACGCCGGCGAACAACCCGGCGGCCCGCGGGGTGAGGCGCCCCGAGGGCAGCGGCCGCCGCTCGGTGCGCCGCATGCGCGCATCGACGTCGCGCTCCCGCACCTGGTTGAACGCGTTGGTTCCCGCCGCCACCAGCGCGACCCCGATGAGCGTCCGCACCAGCAGCCCCACGTCCACCCCGCCGCGCGACCCGAGATAGAATCCGGCGGCGGCGGTAAGCAGCACCAGCTGCGTGATGCGCGGCTTCGTCAGCTCGAGAAACGCTACCAGATGTGCTCCGACATCCCCGCCAGGATGAAGATCACGGCGAGCGGCAGCGGAATGATCGCCATGATCCGCAGATTCCAGCGCTCGAACTTCAGATGCATGAAGAACAGCCCGACCAACGCTGCCTTCCACACCGCCAGGAACAGGAGCAGCACGAGCTTCAAGTTGCGCGAGATCGGCAGCTCGAAGGCGAGCGCCAGCTCGGCGGCCGTGAGGACCGCCAGGTACACCCAGATCAGGATGTAGTTGGGACGCTTGTGTGCGGTCTCCATTGCCCCTCAGATCAGGTAGACGATGGTGAACAGGATGATCCACACCAGATCGACGAAGTGCCAGTACAGGCCGACCGTTTCAATGCCCCCGTAGTCCTGCTTGGAGTACTTGCCCGGGAGCGCCTTGGTGAAATACAGGTACGCCATCGAGATCACGCCGCACGTGACGTGGAACCCGTGGAACCCCGTCATCGTGAAGAACGTCGAGCCGTACAGGCCCATCGTGGCCGCGGGCAGCGTGCCGTTTGCCACCAGCGCCGCCAGTTCGCTGCCTTCGCGCACTCCGCTCGGCACAAATCCGTGCTCCACCAGGTGCACATACTCGTAGATCTGAATGCCCACGAACGTGGCGCCGCCCAGAATGGTCATGAGCAGCCAGAAGCGCATCTTCTTCGGGTCGCCGTCCTGGATCGCCGCATACGCCTTGACCATCGACACGCTCGAGCAAATCAGCAGGAACGTATTGAACGCGGTGATCTTGATGTTGAGCACGATGCCGGGTCTGGCCCATTCGCCCGTGGCCCCGAACCGGAGGATGACGTAGGTCCCGATCAGGGCCGCGAAGAACATGACCTCCGAGGCGAGAAATACCCACATTCCGAGCTTCTTGTTGTATACGTCGAGCCCACGCTCGGCCGGGTACGGGGGCTGCATCTGGTCGACGGTGGCGGCTGCGTGCGTCATCGGTCGTCCCTCTCCCTCGGTCAGTGGCCCGCGAGCGGCACGCGCGCCGGCTCACGATCGGTGGGCAGCTTCTTGTATTGCGGCAGGTAGTCCTCGGCCACCTGTGGCGAGCTGAACTCGTAGGGCCCGCGGTACACCGTCGGCACCTTCTCCCAATTGCCGTGCGGGGCGGGGCTCGGCAGCGACCACTCGAGCCCGTTGTCCTCCCACGGGTTCTGCGGCGCCTTTTGTCCTTTCCACAGGCTCCACCAGAAGTTGACGAAGAAGATCAACTGCGTCGCGAACAGGAGGAATGCGCTGATCGAGATGAATACCCTCATCGGCTGCCAGGGCTGCAAGAAGGTGTATTGATTCGGGTCGTACAGCCGCCGCATCTCCCCGGCCATCCCTGTGATGTGCATCGGGAAAAAGGTGCAATTATAGAAGATGAATGTGAGCCAGAAGTGTACCTTGCCCCACGGCTCGCTCATCAGCCGGCCGAACATCTTCGGATACCAGTAGGTGATCGCGCCGAACAGCGCGAACAGGCTACCACCGAACAGCACGTAGTGCAGGTGGGCCACGATGAAGTAGGTGTCGTGGATTTGCATGTCCACCGGCGTGGCGGCCATGAAGATCCCAGACAGCCCGCCGATCACGAACATCGCCACGAACGCCACGGCATGCAGCATGGGCACGTGGAAGCGGAGGTTGCCGCGCCACATCGTGCCCATCCAGTTGAACGTCTTCACCGCGGAGGGGACGGCGATCACGAGCGTGGAGACCATGAAGGACGACCCGAGCGTGGGGTTCATCCCGCTCACGAACATGTGGTGACCCCACACGATCCAGCCGAGGAACGCGATGGCCACGATCGCGAACACCATCGAATGGTAGCCGAAGATGGGCTTGCGGCTGCCGTTGGCGATGATATCCGAGACCATCCCCATCGCGGGCAGAATCAGGATGTACACTTCCGGATGCCCGAAGAACCAGAACAGGTGCTGCCACAGGAGCGCCTGACCCCCGGCCGCCGGATCGAAGAAATGCGTGCCGATGATCTGGTCGAATAGCAGCATGATCGCCGCGCCCGACAGCACCGGCAGGGCGAGGAGGCCCAGGATCGCGGTGATGAACAGGGACCAGACCGAGAGCGGCAGGCGGAACCACGTCATGCCCGGCGCGCGATTGTTGATGATCGTGGTGATGTAATTGAGCGACCCGAGGATCGACGACAGTCCCACGAAGATGATCGAGACGGACCAGAGCTCCTGGCCGATCGACGCACCAGAGTAGTCGTGCCGCGCCGACAGCGGCGCGTACATCGTCCAGCCCGCGCGGGCCGCGCCGTCCGGCACGAACAGGCTCGAGAGCATCACGACCCCGCCGATGAGGAACGTCCAGAACGACCACATGTTGATGCGCGGGAACGCCATGTCGTGCGTTCCGATCTTGAGCGGGATGAGAAAATTGGCGAACACGCCCACGAGCAGCGGCATGATGGCGAAGAACACCATGAACGTGCCGTGCATCGTGACGAGTTGGATGTAGTACTCGGGGAGTATCACGCCCCCGGGCGCCATGGTCTCGGGAAGCACCCCACCACCCGGCATCGGCTTACCCGGGAACCCGAGCTGCCAGCGCATCTGCATCGCGAGCAGCCCCCCGACTAACAGGAAGAACAGACTCACGAACAAGAACTGGATGCCGATGATCTTGTGATCGGTGGAGAAGATGTACTTCCGAACGAAGCTCCGGTCGTCGTGATGCGCCTGTGCGCCATGCGCCGTCGCGGCAACGCTCGTCATTGCGAGGCCTCCTGGGCAGCCTGCTTCATCCAGGCATCGTAGTCGTCTTGGGTCTGCACGAACACCTGCGCCCGCATGCGGTAGTGACCCAGCCCGCAGAGTTGGGAGCAGCCGAGCTCGTACGTGCCGGGGACGGTCGCCTGGAACCAGGCCTTGATGTCCATGCCCGGAACGACATCCTGCCTCACGCGGAACTGCGGTACGTAAAACGAATGGATGACGTCTTCGGACGACAGTTGGACCATAATCGGCCGGCCCACCGGCACGTGAAGCTGGTTTCGCACCGTGAAGTCGTCCCCGGTGCCGAGCTTGCCGTCTGCTCCGGGATAGGTGATCTGCCACTCAAACTGTTTCGCGTGGATCCCGATCGGGTAAGCGTTCGGCGGAATGCTGTTGCGCCCCTTGATCTGGACCCAGTAATGGTTGCTGACGAGGCCGAGCGCCACCATGGTGACCGCGGGGATCGTGGTCCAGATCACTTCCGCGCGGGTGTTGCCGTGCGTGTAGAAGGCCTTCCGGCCCGGACGCTGCCGGTACTTCACGACGAACCAGATCAGGCCGACCTCGACCAGCACGAACGCGATCCCGGTGATGATCAGGATCGCCAGGAACAGACCGTCAATCGGTCCGGTGAATGTCGAAGCCTTGAGCGGCAGCCACCAATGCATCGGGCTCTCCTCGGTTAGTTCATTTACCCGCGAAGCTGAAGTCCGCCGTCTTGGTCTCGCTTCCCGCTACCGTCACGGTAGCGGTCTGCGTCCCATACTTCTCATGCCACGCCTCGATCGTGTACGTCCCCGGCGCGAGACCCTTCAGCATGAAACTCCCGTCCGCGCCGCTCACCCCGAAGAACGGATGCGGCAGCACACCCATCCACGCGTGCATCCAGCCGTGCACGTTGCATTCGAGCGCCACCATGACCTCGGGTTTGTCGAACGTCTTGTTCGAGGTCATCACGCTGGGCTGGCTGATGTTGAAGGGGCGGTTGGCTTTCGCCTTCGCCTTGATGTTGTGCAGGATGCCGTCGGAATTCTTGATCGCGAGCGCCTGGCCGACCTGGATGCCGAGCACGTGCGGATGATAGCGGCAGCCGTCCTGGTCGAGCGTCACCGGCCCCGCGGGCGCCGGCGCCGCGTAGCTCGCCGGAAGACCGGACTTCACGTACACAAACACGTTGGCGAGCGTGCCGTTGGCATTCACCACGACGGTCTCGTCCGTGGGCACGCCCTGGTACTTCGCCTTACACTTGGGCTCCTCGCTCATGTCGATCTTCGGCATGACGGGCTTGGTGCCGGTGAACTTCACCTTGCCGCTGATGGTCCCGCCGCCTTGCGCCGGGGGGGTAGGCTGGCGTGTCCACGCCGCGAGGGTCAGCGCCAGCACCGCGCCCGTCGCTGCCATAGCTCCAAGCTTCCGCATCCTGCCTCCTCGATGAGAGTCCTGCATGCCATACCCCCGAACGCACCGCACCATCACACGTTTCTATGAGGTGTGACGGGCGCCGCGCCGCTGCGCCCGCCGCACCACCACGAGGCCGAGCGTGAGCGTCACGAGCATCGCCAGCACCGGAGAAATGAACACGCCCGGCGGCGTGGGCCGGTCGAGCGCCAGGAAGTACCAGGTGCTCACCGCCATGCGCGAGCCGTGTTCCCCGCTGGAGCCGTCCCAGGCGAAGAAGGCCATCGGAATCGCCGTAGGTCGCCTGCCCCGCCGGCGCCCCGGGGAGCGTGTCGAAGCGCTCGATCCCCCGGGCCAGGCCGGCGAGGGCGCGGCGCGGGCTCGAGGTCCAGCGCCATTGATACACGGGGTCGTTCGCGCCGCCCATGAGGAAGTAGGGCCGCTCCATTCCCCCCGACCCCTCCGGCAGGCGACGGGGAAACTGCACCGCCAGCTGGTCGGGCCAGGGCTCCGCCCCGTGGGAAGGCGGCGCGGAGTCGTCGCCGGCCACGGTCTCGAGGATGCGCCGCTCGAATCGAAGCCACGCCGTGTCGGGGCTCTCGGTACGGTCGTCCCAGCTCACCCGCAGCGCGAGCGTCCTGCCATCGTGCACCGCCTGCACCCAGACGCCCGAGACCGCCGGCGCGAACCAGCGAGACTTGTGGATGCCCTGGCCTACGAGCGGGAACCAGTAGCGAGCGGCCCGCGCCCACATCGAATCGTCGGGCGAGCCCGGCACCGTGCCGGCGATCTGCGGGGCATGGACCACATCGCGCACGTCGGGTGGCGCGGCCGGCCCGAGCGAGCGCACGTACTGGGCGAGGCGCCACAGCTCTTCGTCGGTCAGGAACTTCTGATCGATCAGGTCCGCGAACGAAGGCATCGGCGTCCCGTCCAGCCCGGTGCGCAGCCGCCGGTAGATATCCTCCACCGAGCCGCCGCCGCGGAACCGCCAATTCTGGTGCAGATCGGCGGCGAAGATCGGAAAGTCGGCGTCGTCCTTGAGGGTCGGCGCCGAGGGACCATCGCCCCTCCCCTGGTCGCCGTGGCACTTGCGACACCCGATCGAGTCGTAGAACTGCCGCCCCACCTTGAGGGCTGCCGCGCCCGTGCCACCGCCCGGCGGGCTCGAGAATTTCAGCGGCACGACATGCTGGCTCGTGTCCGCGAAGAACGACGAGAAGGTCTTGATATACGCCATCACATTGCGCCGCTCGGCCTGAGAGAGCCGCCCCTTCCACCCGGGCATCGCGCTACCGGGGAGCCCCTCGTCGATCGCCCGCAGCAGGTCGGCATCGGTCGGGAGCTGGCCACTCGCCGTCGTGCGGATCTTGTAGAGCCCGCCGGTGAAGTTGCGGGGGCGCGGCAGCATGTACACCGCCGCCGGGCCGTCGCCGGCTCCCGCATCTCCATGGCAGCCCGCACACCACTTTACGTAGACGGCCTTGCCGCGGGTCGTGTCCTGCATCGGGAGACGGGAGGCGGGAGACGGGAGCATCACGATGAGTGCCACAGCCGCACCGACGTCAATCATGCCCGCCTCCCGTCTCCCGACTCCCGCCTCCCGTTTCGGTCTTCTCCCAGGTTCTCGGCTTCCACCCCGTCTGCTCGTACAGAAACAGAATGACCGACCAAATCTCCCGCTCCGTTAAGAAGTCCTCCCACACCGGCATGGCCGAGTTCCACGGCGTGCCCTCGCGCGGCAGCCCGGGCCCGCCCTTCGCGATGCGCCAGAACACGAAGCTCTCGGTAAGCTGCGCGATCGTGCCGTTGTCCTGGAAGTTCGCGGGGAGCGGGTTGAAGCCGGACGCGAAGTGTCCCTGGCCGTCGAGGTGGTCGCCGTGGCACGGCAGACAGTTCCGGTAGTAGACGCCTTTCCCCTCCGCGAGGTACGCGGGAAGAGAGTCCGGGTGCAGGCGCAGCGGGTTCTCGAGTCCCGTCAGCGTGATCGCCTTGCCCCGGAAGGTGATCTCGGCGGGCGGCGCCGGATGGATCGACCGCAGGTTCGGCGGCGCCGCGACGCTCGTCTTGACCTGGCCGTAGGCGACGAGGCCCACCAGCGCCGTCAGGCCTGCGAGCACCGCGGCGCGCACCACCCTGAGCCGCGGCTCGATCAGGACCGCTTGGATCGGCTCCTTGAAGCGACTCCAGCGCTCTTCATTATCGCTCACGTAGATGAGCACGCCGACCAGCACCGTGACCATGTACTGCAGCACGACGCTCTTCGGTACGATGGCGCTCCCGGGGAGTACAGGTACCACCCAGACGACCGCGATGTAGGCGAGGAGCAGGATCGCCACCGCCTGCCAGAACGGGCCAGATACTGCACCAGCGCTTCGAGCTGCGCCGCGCTCATCATGGTGCCGAAGGTCTTCGGCATGATCCCCGCGAGCTTCTCGTAGCCCTTGGCGACCGAGGACGCCGGGTCGAGGATCTTCTTTCGGATCGATTCCGCGTCGCGCCGCGAGCCGACGTGAGTGAGATCGGGCGCGATCACCTGGCCCTGCCCGTCGAGCTTGTGGCAGGCGAGGCACCCGGCGGCCTGGATGATGGTCTTCGGGTCGGTGGCGAGGCACCCGGCGGCCTGGATGATGGTCTTCGGGTCGGTGGACCCCCCCGCCAAACCCCCACCACCACCTCCACCACCCCCACTCCCCGTTGGGGAGGTTGTGGAGGTGCTGGAGGGTGCGGGGATGTCCGAAGCGGTCACATCGACCGTGCCGCCCTGTGATTCGAGGAACGCGATCACAGACCACACTTGTGCCGGCGAGAGCTGTTTCGTCATCACCGGCATGATCGGCTGATAGCCTTCCACGACGTAAGCGCCGGGTTGGTCGAGCGATTCGTAGAGGTATTGCTTGCAGCTCTTTCCGGGCTCGCGCTTGCCGCAGCGTGCCCCGATCGACCCCAGGCCCTTCTCGTCGGTGAGCAGGTTAGGCGCGCGCGTGCCCAGGCCGTGGCACGTGGGGCAGCCACCGATCCCGTTGAACACCTTCTCACCGGCGGCGACGAGCTGCTCCGGGGTCACGTTGGCGCCGAGGGTGAGCGCCTGCGGGACTTCCGACTGCACCTGCGGGATCTTGTTGGCGATGAGGGTATAGAGCGCCAGCGTCCCCAGGACGATCCCGACGATCTTCGCGTTAGTGACCCACATGGCGGGCCCCCTTCTCGCCTTCACCCGTCGCGACGAAGGTGGACTTCTCGGCGAGCCCGCCGAGCCAGAATACGAATGCCACCAGCGAAAGGAAGATCAGCACGCACAGGCTGATCATCTTCGAGGCGTAGCCGAGCGCCGGGGTGGCGGCGTACTTGCTCGTGTCCTGCATGACCTGCCACACGTGCCAGTACTGGCGGATCCCGGAGCGCGCGAACCCCATCAGGCCCATCAGCCACGTGAACGTGACCGCCAGGATGAACAGCGCGTACTGGGACCGCGGCGGCATCCGCCCCCACCGGATCGCGCCGAGCGATTGGGCGCCGCGTGCCATGAGGATGTCGATCACGGTGACGAAGACGATGCACGACAGCACCGCCAGCACCTGATAGACGCTGAACCCGATGCGCACGATCGCTTCGACGAAGTAGCCGCGGATGCCGTAGAACAGGACGACCCCCGCGGCGACGGCGAACATCGCCCCCTGGATGATGGTCCCGGCGCGTGCCCACGGCACCACGGGACGTGTGTTGGCCCGGCGGTACAGGAGAAACGACAGAAAGGTGGTGAGGATCATCAGATTGACGGCGGTGTTCTTGGCGCTCATCACGCCCAGGGCGCCCAGGAACGGGTGGTGCGAGCCGCCCATGGCCGCGAGCTCCTTCGAGTCCGCGATCATGGTGTGGGGCGTGCCCCACACGATGGCGCCGAGCACCAACACGATCAGCAGGTACTTGGTGTAAGGCCGGAACCGCTCCGCGCCGGGAATTCGGCCCATGCCGATCCACAGATAGTAGTTCCCCGTCAGGAACAGCACCGCGATCAGGAACGCCTGGATCACCCACAACCAGCTCATGAAGCCGCCCATCATGGTGATCCCCATCGACTGATCGTACTGATAGATCTCGCGCCCCAGCCAGTAGCCCGCGAACGGCAGTACGATGAGCGCCGACATGGCGATGAAGTTGCCGACGTAGCCCATCCAGTCGTAATGGGCCCGCTCCTCGTCGGTGCGCGCTGCGAGAAAACGGTAGCTCGCGTACGCGCCCACGATCGCGCCCCCGAACACGACGTTCGCGATCACCCGGTGCACGTTGATCGGCATCCACGTCGCGTTGGCGATCGCGTGCCACAGCTTGATCGTGGTCGGGTCGGTGGTCGGCGTGATGTCCCGTGGCGGCGACATCATGTACGTGAGCCACGCATTCGCGATGAACATCACGATCGTGCCCCAGACGTTCAGCAGGATCCCGAGCGTCCAGTGGCCGAGCTTCGCCCGACCTTTTTTCCAGCGGTCCCAGCCGTAGTAATAGAGGTACAGCGTGAACGACTCGACGAAGAACAGCCCCGCGTATATCCACATCGACGGCGCGAAGATCGTGGTGAGGTAGGCCCAGAAACGCGGATACAGGGTCGAGAGGCCGAACACCAGCATCGCCCCCCAGATGGCCGTCGCGCTGTACGCCACCAGCAAGAGGCGCGTGAACTCTTTGCTGAGCCGGTCGTAGCGCTCGTCGCCGCCGAAGATGCCGATCGCCTCCGTGACCACCGCGAACATCGGCACACCCAGCACGAACGCCGCGAACATCAGGTGCACCTCGGCCGTGATCCATATGAAGGCCCGCGCGCCAATCACGGGGAACTCCCCGTAAGCGTGCGTGGTGTCGGCGGCGGCTTGCAGCAGCAGCAGCGCGTTGTCCGTCATCAGCGGTCGGCCACGAAGAACGGCCGCTTCTTCGAGAAGTCGATCGGCATCGCACTGCGCACCTCGGCGAGCAGCTCGGGCGTCACTTCCCGCCGCCCCTGGCGGCGCGCCCACGATTCCACACGCTGCATCACCACGCCGCGCACGAACGACGGGATGCGCGCCACGCGCTCCCGCGCCGCGGGACTCCACGTGAGCACCGGCTGGAACTCTTCGCCGTACGCGATCTCTCGCGCCGGCTCGACCAGGGCCGTGTCGCCCGTCGGCTCGTACACGCACGACGGATCGGCGGCGAGCACGTCCCCCTCGAGTGCGAAGGCGCGCGCCCGGCACCCGCCGCACAGCGCGCGATACTCGCAGACACCGCACTTGCCGCCCAGCGACCCCTCACGCAGCCGCCGGAACAGCGGCGCCGAGCGCCAAATGTCGGCGAAGCTCTGGCGGCGCAGATCCCCCGCGACCTCCGGCAGGTAGGGGCACGGGGTCAGCTTGCCGTCGGGGGTGATGCGGCAGTACTGCGTGCCGCAGGGGCAACGCGTCCGGTAGTTCAAGACCGGGGAATCGGGATCGCTCTGGTGCACATGCCGCATGAAGTGCGGGGCGCACTTCGCGCGTACCAGCATGCGCCCGCGGTACGCCCGCTCCCACCGGGCCAGATCGGCGAGCACCGCTTCGTAGTCCGCCGGCGCCAGATCGGTGAGCGACGCCCCGCGCCCGGTCGAGACGAGGAAATAGCAATTGAAGGACACCGCGCCCTGGTCGGCGGACCAGGCGACCAGGCGCTCCAGTTCCGCGCGGTTGCCCTTGGTAACCGTGGTCTGCACGATGAAGTCGAGTCGAGCGACGGAGAGCCGCGCGAGGGCGGCCTGGACGTCGGCGAGCGCTCCTCGGCCGTGACGGAAGTTGTCGTGGTAGGACGGGCGCAGCGAATCGACGCTCACCGCCAGTCCCTGGACGCCGGCCTGCTTGAGCGCCGCGATCCGCTCCTCGGTGAGCAGCGTCCCGTTCGTCCCCACTACGACCGTAGCCCCACGGGACGACGCGTACTCCGCGATCTCGGTCAGATCCTGCCGCAGCAACGGCTCGCCGCCGGAGAGGATGAGCAGGGGCGCGGGGTTCACGAGGAGCAGCTGATCGACGATCTCGAGACACGCGACCGTATCGAGCTCCGTGGCGGCGCTCTCGTGCGGGCCCGCCGCGATGTAGCAGTGCGCGCACTCGAGGTTGCAGCGCTTGGTCAGATTCCACGCCACCACGTGCGGCACGTAGTCCACGTCAGTCCCCGGCCCCGGCCCGCTCCGCCAGCAGCCGCTCCATGGCCGCCTTCGCCTCCTCGGGCTTCATTGTCTTCAAGTCCACCGGGCACTTCCCCATCTGCGCTTCGATGTCTCGAATGGGGCAGCGCGTGATCCCCTGCGCCTTGGCGTCCTCGATGAACGCCCGCATCTCGGGACTCAACCCATCCCGCCCCTCGGCTTCGGCGCGGATCTGTTTGGCGCGCAGCTCCTGGAACATGACCATCATGGTGTCGACGTCGAACTCGTCCGCCGCGATCATCGCCTGCTTGTTTTCGTCCATCACGCGGGTGCTCACGCGCCAGATGTCGTGACCCCTGGCGAAGCGCTCCACGGTGTTACGTGCGAGCGGCCGGGCGATGAGCGGCACGAGCTGGAGCCGTTGCCAGGCTTCCTCGGTCCACACGATCGGGTCGGCCGCGGTGCGCGCGCGGTGGCTCACGGCGCCCGTAACGGGGCACTTCACTTCAACTTCAGGGGTTAGGGATTGCGGGTCAGAATCGTGGCCTTGCACCCTTGTCCCTTTCATCTGCTCCTGCGCCTTCACTTCCGCAAGCGCGATCTCCTCCGCCGTGCCGATGCCCATGATGAGCTGCATGTGCGTCGGCAAGAGCTTGCGGATCGCTTCGTCCAACCACTTGTTGGTGACGGTGGCGGGCTCGCCGTGCGTCTGCTCGAGCAGGTACTCCTCGACCGCGCGCCGCGCGATCCCCTGCGCGAAGGGCGGCACCCGGAGAATCCGCACCTCGGCATCCGGCGCCCACGGGAGTCCCGCGACGCCGTCCTCCTCGATCCACGGGATGTCTTCGGGCCGCACCCCCGTCGTCCCCGCGAGCAGCACGTTGCACGTTGCAAGTCGCACGAGATTCTCGGCCTGACTTCCGAGCTCCGTGCCCTCGATCCGGTGCGCCCCGTGCCGCGCCAGCACCAGCAACGATGGTTTGATCTCCTCGGCCCATTGCATGATCACCTGGAACGGCTTCCCGACCAGGATCTGGGTCTTGAGGGAAACGTGTGGGAACTCCTGGGCCATGACCTCGGCGCGCTTCAAGTTCGCCTGGCACAGCTTCAGCAGTCCCTTGTCGATGATGTTGTTGTGCAGCTCCTCCTGCTCCTCGAACTTGAAGACTTTGGAAGCCTGATAGGAGAGCACATCCTTGATGTTGTGAAACACGACGTGGTGGTACTCCACGTCGAACGCGCTGCACACGTACAGCGACCCGCCGAACGCCTGCGCCAGCTCGAGCGCCACGCGCATCGCCCGGTAGCTGTAGGACGAGCCGTCCACGCACACGAGGAACCGCCCGCCTTCGAACGTCCGGTCGTCCCGGATCAGGAGGATGTCTTTCTCGATCCCGCGCAACACCCGCGACACGACCCCACCGAGCTGCGAGTACGCTTGGCGGCCCAGCCCGTGCGCGCCGATCGCCAGCAGGTCGTACTGGCGGCCCGACGAGCCGGCGAGCCGCGCCGCCGCGTCCTCGTCTTCGGCCACCAGCCTGCCGTTCTCGCCCACCTTCACGTCCGCGCGAACCTTGTCGCCACCGTCATAGCCCGCCGCGCGGTCGGGGTCGAAACCGATCAACCCCGGCAGCCGGCCCGCGCCGCGATTCACTTCGTTCACGATCTCTTCGTAGTTGATCCCTTCGAGCAGCTGGCGGGTGAGCCGGACGCCCGCAGCCTCGCATCGCTTGCCGAGCTGGTCCAGGAAGCTGTCGGCGATGAGCTGCAGCCCTTTTTCGATCAGCTTGTCGTGGATCTTGCGCTGCTTCTTGATCTCGTCGGGCGTCTGGAACCGGGCGGGGAGGCCGGTCTCGAGCTGGCGGAAGCGGACGTCGTGGAGGCGGGCGGCGTAGACGTGGTTACCGGTGATGCGGCCGTCGGACTTGCGGCACAGTTCGATGGACCGCTCGACGGCCCAGTCCGAATGCGTGGAGTTATCGACCGGAACGAAGATCTCGCGATACACCGACACCTCCCCCTTGAGAGCGGGGCGAGTATGTGAGCGACTAGACAGGCTGTCAAGTAAGCGAGGGGACCAGTTGCCTACCCTCTGAGTCCCAAACGGTTATGGCATCGACCGGGCAGGCGTCGCACGCGCGCAGCAATCGCTCGCGCTCCACGGCCTCGGGCGCGACGAACACCGCTACGGTCTCGTCGTCCAGTTTGAAACCTTCGGGCGCTTCCTTCACGCAGTCCCCGAACCCGACGCACTGGTCGCGGTCGATCACGATACGCAGCCCGTGCACCGCTCGCTCGCTGAGATTCACATCCCCTCGAGGCCGAGCTCGGTCCGCGCCGTGTCCATGACGGCCGGCGTGATCTCGCCGATGCCTCGCTCCCTGGCGTAGTCGAGGTAAATCCTCTTGACCATCCCGCGCACGAAGTTGGGGACCCGAGCCAAGCGCTCCTGCGCTTCCATTGACCAGATGGTACCGCTCCCCGCTCCCCGCTCCCCCACGTCGTCGAACGCGTCCGGTTTCCCGGTCGCCACCATTCCCCGCACGGTCTCCATCGGCTGCGGCGAGATCGTAGTGCCCCCGATCTTCACGCCCAGGGACGCGACCAGCTGGGTCTCCATGGGGTTCGTGAGCAGCGCCACCACCCGGCCGCACGTCGGGCATCGGAACGCCGCTGCGAGCGTGCCGTCCCCGGGGAGCTGGCGCTCCTCGAACTGCATCTGCCGGTCGCACTCGACGCACAGGAACTTCATAGTGCGGAATGCGGAATGCGGAATGCGGAATTGCTCACAGCGAGCTCCCGAGCTTCGAGACGACGTTTTGCCACACGTCTTCGCCAGGATGGAATGGTATTCTCGCCAGGACCGGGATCCCGAACTCGGCGGCGAGCTCGTCCGCGGCATTCCCCACGAACGGGCCGCCGACCATGTTCTCGACCACGCCGAGCAGCGTGGCCTTCCGCTCGACCGCGGCGCGAAGCGCCCGGCGCACCGCGTCGCGCGATTCAGGGGTAGGTATGGTCACGGCGAGCACGGCGGGTGGCGCGGTGAGGAGCTCGGTGAGCTCCTGGAAGCGCTGCACGCCGGGCGGCAGGTCGATGAGCAGCTGGTCGAGGGCGCCCCAGACCACGTCCGCCAGGAACTCGCGCAGCGCCGCCGCCTCGAGCGTCTCCCGCCATACGTGCCCTTCGGTCTCCGGCCCGCGGAAGGCGAGCGGTCGCCCGTCCTCGAGCAGCAGCGCCATCGAGAAGCACCGCACGCCTTCCGCACTCACGGCCGGCTCGATCCCGTCGTCATGCAACGTGCAACGTGAAACGGGGAGGCGGAGCAGCTGGGGAGCGGTGGGCCCGTTGAAATCCGCATCGAGGACTCCGATGGCCTGCCCTGAGCGCGCCAGTGCCTGGGCCAGTCCGGCGGTCACGAAGCTCTTCCCCACACCACCCTTGCCGCTCATCACGGCCACCACGCGCCGGACCGTGCTGAGCCGGTCGGCGACCCGGCGCCGCTGGGTCACGATCTGGTCGAGGAGCCCCGAGCGGTCGGCTTCGGTCAACTCGTGATAGGTGCGGATGTTGAGGGGCATGGGGTCATAAAGATGCGACACACGACGCCTCGACGCCAAGTCACACGATCTGGCAACGTAGCGTCGTGGCGTCGTGCAACGCTATTTTCTCGGTCCCATGATCGACGAGCTCAAGCAGAAGCTGCAAGCTGAAGTCGAGCGCCTGAACCACGAGATCAACTTCGTGCTCCCGAAGGAGATCGAGCGGGCGCGCGCGCACGGCGACCTGCGGGAGAACTCGGAGTACAAGGCGGCGCTCGAGCGGCAGCAATTCGTAACGTCACGGCTCTCCCATCTTCGCCTGCGCCTCTCCAAGCTCTCGAGCGTGCGCGAATCCGACATCCCGCGCGACCGCGTCGGATTCGGGTCCCGGGTCACGGTCCAGGACCTCGACACGAAAAAGAAGGAGACGTACGCGCTGACCCTCGGCGAGTTCATCGAGGGCGACGACGACCCGGCGGAGTTCCCGGTTTCGATGGCGTCTCCCTTGGGCAAGTCGCTGCTCGGGACCAAGGTGGGCGAGGCGGTGACGATCGCCCTACCCGTGGGAAAGCGGCGGCTCAAGGTCCTGGAGCTCGAGACGGTCCACGACCTCGCGGAAAAGCGCGGCTAGAGCAGTCGGTGGAACACCAGCGGGCCCGTTGGGCTCGCCGATCCGGCGCGCGGCTCGATGCTCATCGCGGCGCCCATCACGCGTTGATCGGCCCCAGGCGTCTCCAGCCCCATCACCATCGGCTCGTCCTGGTCCATCGGCATCACGGCCGCGGTCGCCATTCCTTTGTCGGTGATGAACCACAACTGGTACGCCTGGTCCCTCGCGTTCGGAGCGAGCCCGTCGCAGCGCACCAGCCAGCGGCGGCGCACGCTGTCGGCAAAGATCGTCACCGACCCGACCCGGCCGCCGGTCGAGACCGGGATCTGGATGACTTGCGTCGTAGGCGCGTGAATGAACGTCGAGACCGTGTCTTCGAGCGCCCGGACCCGCCCGGCCAGACCGTCGCGCTCGGCGGTGAGCGTGGCGATCGTGCGGTAGGCCCACCACGCACCACCCCCGATCGCGAGGGTGATCAGCGCCGCGGCGGCGAGCGGCCTCCCCCACCGCCGTCGCTGCGCCAGGACGCGCGCGAGCACCCGACCCTTGAGCTCGGGGCGCGGGGTGCGCGGAGAGGCGAGCATGCCCAACCAGCCGGTCATTCCACCCAGTCCTTCAAGTGTCTCAAGCCCTCGGTCAACTTCTGGTGCGCCATGCGCAGCCGCGTCTTGACGGTCCCGAGCGGCTGCTGCAGACGCCGGGCGATCTCCCGGTGCGACAGCCCCTCGAAATAGGACAGCATTACGACGCGCCGCTGCTCCTCCGCCAGGGCTGCGAGCGCCGCGTGCACCTCACGATGCAGCGGCCACCCGGGCACCGTCGCCTCATGCGGCGCGGCGGCCGCGCCGTGACCGGCCTCCGCCGCGTGGACCTGCTCCAGATGTGCCGACTTGCGCCACCACCGCCGCCGCCGGCGCAGGGCGTCGAGCGATCTGTTGCGCGCAATCGACAGTATCCAGGGCACTAGCGGCCCCCGCCCCCCGTCGTGCTGGTCAATGTGACGCCACACCTGCACGAAGACGTCGCCAACCACTTCTTCCGCCTCGTCCTCGTCGTGCAGAATGTGCAGCGCCAGGCCCAGGATCCACGGTGCTACAAGGTCGAACAACTCTCCGAGCGCGCGCTCGTCCCCCGCTTTGAGGCGGCGTTCGAGGGACCGTTGCTGCTCTTGACTAAGACGTTTCGGAGAGGTCACTTAGATTCCTATACGAGCAGCGAACGAGGCGAATCCAGCCCCGGTGGTGTATCTTGAGGACTCGAGCGCGGAGGTGGGATGTCGGTTCACTGCCAGGCTGACGACGAGCGTTTCTCGTTCGAAGCATTCACCCGTCACCCGTTCTTCACCGAAGTCAACCGGTGGATCGTGGAGCGGGTGATCGGCCCCGGCCGACGAAAGATCGTGGATCTCGGGTGCGGCCCTGGCGCGGTCACCAAGCTCATTCTCGAGCGCCTGGGCGGCGACGCGCGCAACGTAGAAGTGATCGGCATCGATCCTTCTCCCTCGGCACTCTCGAAGGCGCGCGCGGCGATCCACTCCCACATGGTCAAGTTCATCGAGGGCAGCGCCGAGTGGGTGTCGCGCATCGTCTCCTCCGCAGACGCGGTCGTTTTCCTCAATGCAATTCACCTCGTGCCCGACAAAGCACAAGTCATCGCTGAGATCCGCAAGACGTTGAACAAGGATGGCGTCTTTGCGTTCAACACGACCTTTTTCAACGGCGCGTACGTGGACGGTACGGGGGCCTTCTGGCGCCGTTGGGTGGTTCGGGCGGTGCAGGTGCTGCGGGAGCGCGGTATCGAGGTCAAGCACGCGGACCACGCGGTTGCGCGACAGTTCCTGACGCCCGAGGAGTACTCCGACCTGT
>WNGD01003638.1_pt1 | contig 28977 bp, 26 predicted proteins | sample 5400671 | NCBI WGS metagenome assembly WNGD01 (sample SAMN13153369, study PRJNA577476) | soil metagenome | isolation source: 40 cm soil or saprolite under grassland replicate 2 | place: USA:California | collected 2016-06-15
CGTAATAGGCCGCCGGAGAACCGCTGGATCGGTCAACGCATCTCCGATCCGGAGATCGACTGCGCGGGACTCGCCGCTGCGCAAGGTGCGGTCGGATTCGAGCCGGTCACGAGGACCGCCGATCTGGTGCCGACATTCGAAAAAGCGATCGCGGCGGTCGAAGCGGGCCAAGTAGCGGTGGTGGACGTCCGGGTCGAGCCGGGCTATTCGGCTGTCGCAACCGCGGCCATGCTGCGCGGAACGGAGAAGTAGGACCCGCGGACTGCCGCTACGGGCGAGCCCACAACAGCGCTCGCCCGTGGGAAAAGGCGCCCCGCTGCTAAATGGCGAAGCTCTCGTGCGTCGAGGGATGGAAAAGCTCCTCGGGCAAGACCAGCCGAGACGAGAGGCCCTGGGCATGGTGGTGGCGCAGAAACGCCTCCAGCACCTTGCGATTGGATGAAAGCCCATAGGACCAGAAGTCATCGCCCATCCATTCACGGGTGGCGCGCAACTGCTCCTCCACGAACGGCAGCGTCACCTGGCTCGCGGCAGTGTCCGCGAGCGTCGCGAGGCACTTCGCCTTGGCCCGTTCGAACGCCTTGAAGACAGCCGCTGGCAGCCACGCATGCGCCTCGACCAGCTCGCGTCTGATGCCCGTCAGATGCATGATGGGAAAAATACCGGTCCGTTTAAAATACTCCTTTCCCGCAGCTACCGGATCCGGAAACAACCAGCCGATAGCGGCGTTCTTGCCCATAAGGCTCGGCACGCGCGGCGCTATGAAAGCGTCGATCTCACCGCGCTCCAGTAGCGCAGAGATGGTGGCTCCCTGCGGAGCGTCTTCCATGCGCACGTCGGCGGGAAGCTTGATGGCAATTTTTTCCGGCCGGCCGGGATGCTCGATGCCTCCCCGCACCCAGACTACGTCAGAGGGTCTGATGCCATGCTCATCCTCGAGGATGATGCGCGCCCACACGCAGGCGGTGAGTTGATATTCCGGCAGTCCCACACGGCTGCCCTTGAGATCGGCGGGAGATTTGATGCGGTCCCGCCGCACGTAGATCGAGTTGTGACGGAACGCCCGCGAAACGAAGGCCGGCACCCCCACATACGGGCAATTGCGTTCGGCGATCTTTACGGTGAAGCTCGACAGCGACAGTTCGCAGATGTCGAAATCCATGCTGCGGAAAGCGCGGAAGAAGATCTCCTCCGGCGGCAGGTTCATGAATATGGGATCAACGCCGTCGATCTGGACCGCGCCGTCCATGAGCGGACGCACGCGGTCATAGCTACCGACCGCCACCGACAGCTTGAGTTTTGGCATCGTTGTCACTCCGGTATCACGCCCCGCAAAGCGACGGCCTGCGCGGACGACGACCGCGCAGCTGTGGCCGTTACTCTCGCAGGCTCGGTCCCGTAAAGGCAGATATGGCGATGTTAGTGAGTGCCGAGGCTCCCGTCAGCCGGCGCCACGTCGACGAGGCGCAACTGTACCTGCTCAGCGCCATTCCAGCGGTCAAGGCACAAGGTGCCGGCTGCGTGCACACATTGCCCGCGCGCCCGCGCAAGCGCGATCCCAAGTTTTTGCCCAGCAGCACGAAACGCGATCGCATTAATGATCGCGCCGTCACCCGCGCGTAAGCGCGCGCGCATATGCGACTGCCCGACCTCTTCGGCATAGACGAGGGTATGCGCGGGAAGTGCGATCATCGGCTCCGGATTGCCCGCGCCGAACGGACCGGCGCGTGCGATCGTCGTCACGATCTCGTTGTTTGCGGCAGCGGCGGTGATGGCGCCATCGATGAGCAATGCATCGTCGCGGCGTATCGTCTCGACCCCGAGCGAGAGCGTATCCTCGAGGTAGGCGCGGAATGCATTGAGCTTGTCCCTTCGAAGCGTGACGCCGGCGGCCATCGCATGGCCGCCGCCTTTCACCAGAAGCCCCGTGCTGACAGCTTGGCGCACGGCTTGGCCAAGATCGACGCCCGCAATGGAACGACCCGACCCGGTGCCGGTGCCGCCTGGGTCGAGCGCGATGGCAAAAGCAGGCCGCCCGAACCGCTCCCGCAGCCGTGCGGCCACGAGCCCCACCACCCCCGGATGCCAGCCCTCGGCGGCAGTAACGACCACCGCTCCTTTTTCCTCCGCACCGAGCGCGGCCATTGCCTCGGCCTCGGCCTGCGCCACCGTGGCAAGTTCGATTGCTTGCCGCTCGCGATTGAGGCGATCGAGTTCGCCCGCAATGCGCGCGCACTCGGAGGCATCGTCATGCATGAGCAACTCGACGCCGAGCGCGGCTCGGCCGATGCGGCCGCCGGCATTGATGCGTGGTCCTAATAGAAATCCCAGATGCCAAGGCTCGGGTGGCCCACTGAGCCGCGCGACATCCATCAATGCGGTAAGCCCAGCATGCTCGCGGCGTCGTAGCGCCAACAGGCCTTTGGCAACAAAGGCCCGATTGAGGCCTGTGAGCGGCACCACATCGGCCACCGTTCCGAGCGCAACCAGATCGAGAAAGCCCAGGAGATCGGGTTCCGGCCGTATCGACGTCCAAAATCCGCGCGCGCGGAGTTCCCGGTTAACCGCAACCACGGCCATGAACGTCAATCCAACGGCAGCGAGTTGCCCGAGCGCCGAGAGATCGTCGAGCCGGTTGGGATTGACCACCGCGAGCGCAGTAGGCAGCCGTTCGTCGGCCTGGTGATGATCGAGGATAATCACGTCGAGACCGAGGCTACGCGCTTCCAGGAGCGGCTCGTGGCTGGTGGTACCGCAGTCGACGGTGACGAGTAGGCTCGCACCTTGCGCCGCGAGCGCACGAACCGCCTCCGCGTTCGGGCCGTAGCCTTCGAACAGGCGATCGGGAATATGAATGATGACACGTAGCCCGCAGTGACGCAGATATCGTGCGAGCACCGCCGCCGAGGTCGCGCCATCGACATCATAGTCGCCAAAGATTGCGACCGTTTCTCCGCGGATGATGGCATCCGCCAGCCGCAGGGCGGCAGCATGCATATCGGCGAGCGTGTGCGGGTCCGGCATCAGGGCCCGCACGGTCGGATCAAGAAAGCTTGTGACCTGGTCTACCTCGACGCCGCGGCCGGCAAGAATGCGCGCCAGCAGCTCGGGCATATTGTCATGGCGCTGCGCGATCGCAAGCGCGCGCCCCGCGCCACGCTCGTCGAGCCGGTCGCGCCAGGCGCGTCCGCAAGCCGAGCGCTCGACCCCAAGAAAGAGGCGCTGTTTCGGGACGATCGGCGCCGTCAGCGCGACTGTCATGTCCGGCCCTCGCGAATCGCGTCAAAAAAGTTTGCGATATTGGATGAACCCAGAGCGCTCCGCCAGCTTCTCGTATAGCGCCCGCGCGCTCGCATTGCTCTCGTGGGTGAGCCAATAGAGCCGGCTCGCGCCCGCCCGGCGCGCCTGTGCTTCCACCGCCGCGATCAGGGCGCGCCCGAGGCCCAGATTGCGTGCGTTTTCGGCGACGAACAGGTCTTGAAGGTAACAGTAGTCGCCGATGGTCCAGCACGAGCGGTGAAAGAGGTAGTGCGCGATCCCGCACAGCCGGCCGTCGACATACGCGCCGAGTATGCCCATTGGCTCATTGGGATCGTGCAGCCTCGCCCAGGTTGCGCTCGTGGTCTCGTGCGAGATCACGACCTTGTAGAAGGCCTGATAGCCCTTCCACAGCGGCTCCCAATCGGGCCGCTCATCCGCACGGGGATGGCGGATTACGAGATTGGCTGCGAGCATGCGCCCCGCCGAGAGACTTTGCTTGCGCTCTTGATCCGCTGCGACATGGATTCCGCAGCGGCCATACACTATGCGCCGAACTGCCGCCCGAATCCGTGGTTGGGTGGCGAACGCGCAGTTTTTCACACATTTTTACGCTGCTGCGGGGCGTCGCGGCATTCAGATCATGAATGCTCTGGGTGCCTTGCAGCGTCGCGGTACCGATATGCACGATCCAACACGCATCGACCTGCTCAGGGTCAGTCTGTTGTCCGGAAGACCGTGATCAGGGGCGCAAAGTCCATCCACTGCTCGCATTGCGGCATAGCGCGTGCGTAAACCTGCTTCGAGTGCGAGACGGCCGCGCCAGTCTCGTGTGCCTCGATCAGGTTGACGAGCGCTTGCGCTGCCTCTGCACACACGTGCCGCACCGGCGGAATGACTTCGCGGCATCGACCGAGACCCTCTTCGGTCGCCAGCGCGTCCTTATCCGCAATCACTTGGGTCGTAGCGCGCGCCCGGCTGAGGAGATAGTCGAACGGACGCGTATCAAGGCCCTTGAGCCGATCGGCTGTCTCGCGCTCGAGCGCACGCAGCGCCTCGACCTGTTTCTTGATGGCAGCGCGAACGTCTTGTCGGTAGCCGCGGCACGAGGCCGCCTCGACGCCGGGCACGGACAAAACGGCAAACGCCAGCGCGATCATGCCGAAGATTGCCGAGCCTCTTCGCTCTTGCCGGCACAAGGAATGACGAACCCTTAGTCCAGATGAAACTTCTCGAGCTGCCGGTGCTCTGCTCTAATCCACCGCACCGTGCCGGTAATCGAGCGCATGACCACGGTATCCGTTTCGATTGCATCCTTGCGGAAACGCACGCCATTGAGCAGCGCGCCTGTGGTCACCCCGGTCGCAGCGAACAGGCAATCCCCCTTTACCATATCGCCTATTTCGTACTTTTTACGCGGATCTTTGATGCCCATTTTCGCGGCCCGGTCGCGCTTTTCTTCCGTATCAAGCACGAGCCGGCATTGCATCTGGCCGCCGATGCAGCGCAGCGCCGACGCCGCCAACACCCCTTCGGGTGCTCCACCAATGCCGATATAGACATCGATGCCGGTGTTGGCTGGATCGGCGGTGTGGATCACACCCGCAACGTCGCCGTCGGTGATCAGCCGTACCGCGGCGCCAGCCTTGCGCACGCCCGCGATGAGATCGGCGTGCCGCGGCCGGTCGAGAATCAACGCCGTGATCTCTGCGGCGTTAACGTCCTTCGCTTTGGCGAGGGTGCGGATGTTCTCCTCGGCAGGCGCATCGAGATCGACGACGCCGGTCGGATAGCCTGGACCGATCGCGATCTTCTCCATGTAGACGTCGGGCGCGTTGAGCAGCGTGCCCACTTCTGCCATGGCCATAGTAGCAATGGCGCCAGGCATGTTCTTGGCGCACAGCGTGGTGCCTTCTAGCGGATCGACTGCGATATCGACCTCGGGCCCGTGCTTGTTCCCGACCGTCTCGCCGATGAACAGCATAGGGGCCTCGTCGCGCTCGCCCTCTCCGATCACGATCGTGCCGTTGATGGGAAGTTTGTTGAGCTCGCGGCGCATGGCGTTCACCGCCGCCTGGTCGGCGGCCTTTTCGTTGCCGCGACCGGTCAGTCGTGCCGCTGCGACCGCGGCGCGCTCGGTTACCCGCACGAGCTCCAGGGTGAGGACACGTTCCAACGCCAAATCCGGCTGGACGCTGATCGACCGCGCGAGTCCGCCTGCTTCTTTCTTCATGGCTTCGGTGCCTATGCTGCGTTTTGTTCCGCGTCCCTGGTCTCCAGTTTGGCGAGTGATCCGATCATATCAGTTTTTCTCAATGCGGATGACCTGCGGTTTGCCGAGGATCACCTTATCGCGGCTGACTGCCGCAAGCGCTTTGCGCACGGCGTCTTCGGTGGTCGCGTAGGTGATCAGAATGACCGGCACGGGTTCGCCCGAGCTGCCGGCAACCTCGCCGCCGTGCGGCGGCTCGCCCCGGTGGCGTTGCACAATCGACTCAAGCGAGATGTTCTGCTGCGCAAGGCGCCTGGCAATGGTGGCGGCGGAGCCCGGTTTGTCGACAGCGAGGAGCCGGATATAGTAGCCGCCTTCGTGACGCTGCATCGGCGCCTTCTTGCTCGTTGTCAATCGCGCCGAAGGGCGGCCAAACGGTGCGGTGCGCACCCCGCGGGCGATATCGCCGATATCGGACACAACAGCCGATGCTGTCGCCAAGCCGCCCGCGCCTGGGCCGACCAACGTAATCGGCGCGATCGCATCCACATCGACAGTGACGGCATTTGTTACGCCCATCACCTGCGCGATCGCGGTCTCCTTCGGCACCATCGTAGGATGCACGCGCTGCTCTATGCCCTTGTCGGTCTTGACTGCGACGCCCAACAACTTCACGCGATAGCCAAGCTCGTCAGCCCATTCGAGATCTTCGGATGCAATGGAGGAGATCCCTTCCACATAAACTGCGCCTTGATCGACTTTCGTCCCGAAAGCCAGGCTCGCCAAAATCGCGAGCTTCTGCGCCGTATCATGGCCCTCGATATCGAAGGTCGGATCCGCTTCGGCGTAACCGAGCCGCTGCGCCTCCTTCAGACACTCCGCGAAAGCGAGCTTCTCCTCTTCCATACGCGTCAAGATGTAATTGCAGGTGCCATTGAGAATTCCATAGATGCGTGCGAGCGAATTGCCGGCCAAGCCCTCGCGCAGCGTTTTCACGATGGGAATGGCACCACCGACCGCAGCCTCGAAATTGAGGGCGACGTGGTTCTTCTCGGCAATGGCGGCCAATGCGATGCCGTGCCTGGCAAGCAAAGCTTTATTGGCGGTGACGACCGATTTCTTGGCCGCGAGCGCCGCCGAGACCGCGGTACGGGCCGGATCGCCCTCTCCGCCGATCAATTCGACGAACACGTCGATCTCGCCATCCGTCGCGAGGGTCACGGGATCGACAACCCAACGCAGCTTACTGTGCCCAATATCGCGCTTCTTGCTGCGTGAGCGCGCGGTCACGGCAACGACTTCGATGGCACGGCCGCAGCGGGCAGCGAGCGCATCGTGCTGGCGCTCAATGAGCCGGGCAACGCATGCGCCGACCGTGCCCAAACCGGCAATACCGAGTTTCAGTGAAGCGGGCATCGTTGGCCTGCGTCGAAACGGAGCGTCTAGCGCCGCTGGGCCAGGGGGACGACGTTGTGCAACTTTTTCGGACCCGTTTCAAGAAAGCGACGGATGTTGCGGGCCGCCTGGCGGATGCGTTGCTCGTTCTCCACGAGCGCGATACGCACGTATCCTTCGCCGTGCTCGCCAAAGCCAACGCCCGGCGAAACCGCGACCTCGGCCTTTTCGACCAGGAGTGTCGAAAATTCGACGCTGCCCACGGTGTGGAAAGGCTCAGGGATCGGGGCCCAGGCGAACATGGAGGCGCGCGGCGGCGGAATCTCCCAACCTGCACGACCAAACGATTCCACCAGCACGTCGCGCCGGCGCTTGTAGATCTCGCGCATCTCACGAATGCAGTCGTCGGGACCATTGAGCGCAGCGGTTGCCGCAACTTGAATCGGCGTGAAGGCGCCATAGTCGAGGTAGGATTTCACCCGCGCCAGTGCTGCGATGATCCGCTCGTTCCCGACCGCAAATCCGATGCGCCAGCCTGGCATCGAATAGGTCTTCGACATCGACGTGAATTCAACCGCCACCTCCATTGCACCGGGCACCTGCAGCACAGAGGGCGGCGGATGATTATCGAAATAGACCTCCCCGTAGGCGAGATCGGAAAGCACGAATACTCCGTGCTTCTTCGCAAACAGGATAAGCTCCTTGTAGAAATCGAGATCAGCGACCGCCGCAGTCGGATTTGACGGATAGCAGACCACGACAGCAATAGGTTTGGGAATTGAACGAGTAATCGCGCGCTCGAGCAGCGCGAAAAACTCTGGCGTGGGCTCTGACTGTACCGCGCGGATCACACCGCCGGCCATGAGAAAACCGAATGCGTGGATCGGATAACTGGGATTGGGGACCACTACGACGTCGCCTGGCGCGGTGATCGCCTGCGCCACGTTGGCAAAACCTTCTTTCGATCCTAGCGTGGCGACGATCTCCGTCTCGGGGTTAAGCTTGACGCCGAAACGGCGCACATAATAGGCCGCTTGCGCCCGCCGCAATCCCGCAATTCCGCGCGAAGAGGAATAGCGGTCGGTGCGCGGCTTTCCGATCGTCTCTTTGAGCTTCTCGACGACGTGCGACGGCGTCGGCAGGTCGGGATTGCCCATGCCGAGGTCAATGATGTCGGCACCGGCGTTACGTGCTGCCGCCTTCGCGCGATTGACCTGCTCGAAAACGTAGGGCGGCAGGCGCCGAATGCGGTAAAATTCTTCCATGGGCCCGGCTCCTTGGCCTGCCGCGCGAGCGGCCCGAGCCTTCTATCACGGCTTGTCGGCTGCGGCAGCGGACTTGGCGGCTTCCGTGGCCCGGTTGCGCGCGGCGACCAAATCGCTCTCGAGTTTCGTCTGTTCCGCGTCGGTGAGGACCGTGGTCGGGCGCGCGGGCGGCAAGTCGTGAACCGCCGGATAGGCCGATGAAGTCGTCGGCCGTTGCGGGCTCCCCTCCGGCAGGCCCCCGAGCGCAGTCGGCAGGTGGTCGGCGACCGTGCTGCCGGCGGAGCAGCCCGCGAGTATGCCGGCGCAGGCAATGAGCGCCGCCGCGAGGGCTCTCGACCGCGCCAGTGGTGAGCGTGTGACCGACATCATGCCGATTCAGTTCCGGCCAGAAGCAACGCGCCGACCGCCCTTCCCTTCCGATCAAAATTGCTGCGAATTCAAAGAATTGCCGTCAGCTGTATCTCTCTAATATGACCAAAGCAAGGTTAAGCCCGCTGCTTCGGGGTCTCTCGCACCTGCCCCGGCGCGACCGTGCAACATGCCTGACAAGAACCCCCCTGATGCGTCTTGCAGCGGTTGTGGCTAAAGTCCATCTGACCCGAAAGGCCGTGAGCGGGGGCCGGCGCCGAACCACGATCGAGGCGTTACCGTGAGAGCCCCAGCAGAACCCACCAAAAGCGGCTCCGCCGACGTGGAGGAGTTCGCCCGCAATATCGCACGGATGATGGAACAAGGCGGTAAGGCCTTGGCCGCCTATCTCAAGCCACGCGAAGAAGGGCACCACGACGACCAGTACGCTGAGGTCGTCGACGTGGTGAAAACCATCGGCCAAGTGGCGGACTATTGGCTGCGCGATCCGCAGCGCGCGCTTGAACTGCAATCGAGTCTCGGCAAGGCCTATCTCGATCTATGGGCCCATGCGGTCAAGCGCATGGCCGGTGAGCAGGTACGACCGGTCGCCGAGCCCGATCCGAGAGACAAGCGCTTCGCCGATCCGGAATGGTCGAACAACCAGTTCTTCGATTTCCTGAAACAAGGGTATCTCTTGACAGTGCAATGGGCGAACCGGCTCGTGCGCGAGGCCGAAGCACTCGATCCGCATACCCGACACAAAGCGGACTTTTACATCCGCCAGATAGCGAACGCGATCGCACCGTCGAATTTCGTGCTCACCAACCCAGAGCTCTTGCGCGAAACGCTCGCCTCGAACGCTGAAAATCTCGTACGCGGCATGCATATGCTGGCTGAGGACATTGCGGCCGGGCGAGGCGACCTCAAAATTCGTCAGTCCGGGTCGGAAATGTTCGAGGTCGGGCGGAATTTGGCGCTCACGCCAGGCAAGGTCATTTTCGAAAACGAGCTGATGCAGCTCATTCAATACACGCCGTCCACTGAAAGCGTGCTCAAGCGACCGCTGCTGATCGTGCCGCCGTGGATCAATAAGTTCTACATCCTCGATCTGACGCCGGAAAAATCCTTCATCAAATGGTGCGTGGATCAGGGCCTCACCGTCTTCGTCATCTCCTGGGTCAACCCGGACGCAAGGCTCGCCGAGAAGAGCTTCGAGGATTACATGCGCGAAGGCCCGCTCGCCGCGCTCGACGTCATCGAACAAGCCACCGGCGAGCGCGAGGTGAATGCGGTCGGTTATTGTGTTGGTGGGACACTTTTGGCAGTGACGCTCGCCTACATGGCGAGCAAGCGCGATGAGTGTATTGCCTCGGCCACCCTATTCGCCGCGCAGGTCGATTTCACCCATGCCGGCGATCTCAAGGTCTTCGTCGACGAGGAGCAGATTGCCGCGCGCGAGCGCGAAATGACCGAGCGCGGCTATCTCGAGGGCCGTAAGATGGCCACCGCCTTCAACCTGCTGCGCTCGAACGACCTGATCTGGCCTTATGTCATCAACAACTATCTCAAAGGCAAGGAGCCGGCACCCTTCGATTTGCTGTACTGGAACTCGGATGCAACGCGAATGCCGGCGGCAAACCACTCGTTCTACCTGCGCAACTGCTACCTGGAGAATCGACTCACCAAACGCGAGATGGTGATCAGCGGCAACAAGCTCGACCTCAAAAACGTGACGGTCCCGATCTACAATCTGGCGACGCGCGAGGATCACATCGCGCCCGCGCGCTCGGTGTTGCTAGGCACGAAGTTCTTCGCGGGCCCGGTGCGGTTCGTGCTGGCGGGTTCGGGACATATCGCCGGTGTGGTCAATCCGCCTGACAAGATGAAATATCAGTACTGGACCGGACCCAAGCCGACCAGTGCCAATCTCGACAAATGGCTCACCAAGGCGAGGGAGCATGCGGGTTCCTGGTGGCCAGATTGGCTCAAGTGGCTCAAGGCGCAGGATTCGACCGAAGTTTCCGCGCGCCAGCCCGGCGGCGGCAAGCTCATGCCGCTGGAGGACGCTCCGGGAAGCTATGTTAAAGTCCGGGACTGACGGCTGGACGCCACCCGCGGCCGGACCGGGCGCGCTTGATTAGTTCACCAGGAGGGACCTCCAATGCATCGCAAAATGCTGCTTTCGATGATCGCGACTGCGGTCTTCGCCGCCAGTCCAGCTCTTGGCCAAGAGCTCACCGGCACGCTCAAGAAGATCAAGGATACGGGCGCCATCACACTCGGCCACCGCGAGTCCTCGGTGCCGTTTTCATATTATGACGATAAGCAGCAGGTGGTGGGCTATGCCATGGATCTGTGCGCGCGCATCGTCGATGGGGTGAAGAACTCGCTCAAGCTCGCCACCCTCGAAACCAAGCTCAACCCGGTCACCTCGGCGACGCGCATCCCGCTGATCGCGAACGGGACCGTGGACCTCGAATGCGGCTCGACCACCAATAATCTCGAGCGACAGAAGCAGGTCTCCTTCACCATCACGCATTTCGTCACTGCAAACCGGTTCGTGTCGAAGAAAGCAGCCAACCTGAAAACGGTCGACGACCTCAAGGGCAAGACCATCGTATCGACCTCCGGCACGACGAATATCAAGCAGATCACCGAGATCGGCGCACAGAAGGGACTCAACTTCAACATCCTCGCCGCCAAAGACCACGCCGAGGCATTCCTGATGGTCGAGACCGGCCGCGCGGCTGCCTTCGTGATGGACGATATTCTGCTCTACAGCCTGGTCGCCGGATCGAAGTCGCCACAGGATTATGTGATCTCCGCGGACGCGCTGTCGGTCGAGCCCTACGGCATCATGCTCCACCGCGACGATACCCCGTTCAAGAAAGTGGTTGATGAGGCCATGATCGCCACCTATCGCAGCGGCGCGATCAACGCGATCTACGACAAGTGGTTCCTCAAACCGATCCCTCCCAAGGGCCTTAACCTCAATGTGCCGATGAGCGACGCGTTCAAGAAGGTGATAGCCAACCCGACCGACAGCGGTGACCCGGCGGTGTATTGATCGTTATCGGCAATCGACAGCCCTTCGGTGATCAGGCGACACCACGTCGCGTTGATGACCGATGTCTGATGAGGGTTACTGATTAAGGGGGCAGCGTGAACTACAACTGGAACTGGGGCATCTTTTTCCAGACGTCGCCCGACGGGGTTCACACCTATCTGGAGACGCTCCTCCTCGGCACCGGCTGGACGCTGGCAACCGCGCTCAGTGCGTGGTGCCTGGCGCTCGCCATGGGATCGCTCGTCGGCGTCATTCGCACGACGCCCCACCGCTGGCTGGTCCGGCTCGGCAACGCCTATGTGGAACTCTTCCGCAACATCCCGCTGCTTGTGCAGATGTTCTTGTGGTACTTCGTGCTGCCGGAGATCGTGCCGATCCAGCTCGGCGACTGGCTCAAGCAGCTTCCCGATGCATCTTTCTACACGGCCGTGGTCGCGCTCGGTTTCTATACCTCCGCGCGCGTTGCCGAACAGGTGCGCGCCGGCATCTTGAGTCTCGCCCGCGGCCAAGGCTGGGCCGCGCTCGCGCTGGGGCTGACCCGGACCCAGGCGTACCTCTACGTACTCCTGCCGATGGCGTACCGGATCATCCTGCCGCCGCTGACCTCCGAATTTCTCAACATCATCAAGAACAGCGCGGTCGCGCTCACCATAGGCCTAATGGAGCTCACGGCGCGTGCGCGCGCCATGCAGGAATTCTCGTTCCAAGTGTTCGAGGCCTTCACAGCGGCGACGATCATCTACATCGTCATCAATATCATCGTGACCTTCGGGATGCGCTATGTCGAGCAGCGCGTTGCCGTACCCGGACTTATCGGCGCCAAACCCGCGGTTGCTACGCACTGAGGCGGTCGATGTTCTCGAATTTTGATTACGACGTCATCATTCGCTCGCTGCCGTATCTGTTCTATGATGGCATGACGTTCACGCTCGCGCTGACTGCGTTCGCGAGCGTGGGCGGCATCATATTCGGCACGCTGCTCGCGATGATGCGGCTATCGGGCTTTGTTCCGATCTCGGTGCTCGCGGCCGGCTACGTGAATCTGATGCGATCGGTACCGTTACTGCTGGTGATCTTCTGGTTCTATTTCCTGGTGCCCTATATCGGCCAATGGATCACCGGCGCATCCCGGCCGGTCCAAGTGGGAGCCTCCGTCTCATCATTCGTCACCTTCACGCTGTTCGAAGCCGCCTATTTCGCCGAGATCATGCGGGCCGGTATCCAGTCGATCCCGCGCGGTCAAGTCAGCGCCGCGCAGGCGCTCGGCATGACCTACCTGCAGACGATGGGCTACATCGTGCTGCCGCAGGCCTTCCGCAACATGGTGCCGGTGCTGCTCACTCAAACCATCATCCTGTTCCAGGACACTTCGCTCGTCTACGTGCTCTCCATCACGGACTTTCTCGGCGCCGCGTCGAAGGTGGCGCAGCGCGACGGACGTCTGGTGGAGATGTACCTGTTCGCGGCATTGGTCTATTTCGTGATTTCGTTCGTTGCCTCGCTGCTGGTGCGGCGGCTGCAGCGGCGGGTCGCGGTCATCCGCTGAGGAGGTGCCATGATCACGCTCAGCAAGGTCAGCAAGTGGTACCCCAACTTTCAGGTGCTGAAGAATTGCTCCACGCATGTCGAGAAGGGCGAAGTCGTCGTGGTCTGCGGTCCATCGGGCTCCGGCAAGTCGACGCTCATCAAATGCGTCAATGGGCTTGAGCCGTTCCAGGAGGGGTCCATTACGGTTGCCGGGATTTCCGTGAACGACCCGAAGACAGATTTGCCGAAGCTGCGCGCCCGCATCGGCATGGTTTTTCAGCATTTCGAATTGTTCCCGCACCTCAGCGTGAGGCGCAATCTCGAACTCGCGCAGATCAAGGTACTCGGCCGCAAGCAGGACGAAGCGGCGGCAAAAGGCATGCGCCTGCTCGAGCGCGTCGGTTTGAGCGCGCACGCCAGCAAATTTCCCGGAGAACTTTCTGGTGGTCAGCAGCAGCGGGTGGCGATCGCGCGCGCGCTGGCGATGGATCCGATCGCCATGCTGTTCGACGAGCCTACCTCTGCGCTCGATCCCGAAATGATCAACGAAGTGCTCGACGTCATGGTGGCGCTCGCCAAGGAGGGCATGACGATGATGGTCGTCACCCACGAAATGGGTTTCGCCCGCAAGGTTGCTCAGCGTGTGGTGTTCATGGATACGGGCGAGATCGTCGAAGACGCGCCAACATCCGAATTCTTCGGCAACCCACGCAGCGAGCGTGCGCAGGTATTCCTCTCAAAGATTTTGCAGCACTGAAGCGTACCACGTCTGCCGCGCGCTCACGCGGCCCATGACGCGCGCAGATCAATTCCCGTCACGGAAACAGCGCCACCTGCTCGAGCCCGAGCGTCTCGGGAAAGCCGAGCATGAGGTTCATGTTCTGCACGGCCTGGCCGGAGGCGCCTTTGGTCAGATTATCGAGCGCCGCGCAAATGATCGCACGGGCCTCAACCCGGTCGTTCGCGAGCCCGATGAAGATCATATTGGAGCCGCGCACATGGCGGGTGTGCGGCATTTCGCCGAACGGCAGCACGTGCACGAACGGCTCCGCCGCGTAGGATTTTGACAAGATCGCATGCAGGGCTTCCGCCGAGGTCTTGAGCCCGCGCACATAGATGGTCGAGAAAATTCCACGGTTCATGGGAACAAGATGCGGCGTGAAGCTGACAATGACCATGCGGCCTGCGGCCCTAGAGAATTCCTGATCGAGCTCCGCCATATGACGGTGGCGGCCGACGCCATAGGCGTGGAAGCCCTCCGAGACCTCCGAGAACAGCATTTCTTCTTTCGCCGCCCTTCCCGCGCCGGTCATCCCCGATTTGGCGTCGATGACGATCTCATCGGGATCGATCGCCTTCGCACGCAACAGCGGAATGAGTGCTAACTCTGCGCAGGTCGTATAGCAGCCGGGATTAGCGACGAGCCGCGCGGATTTGATGCTGCTCCGGTAGATTTCGGAGAGGCCATAGACCGCCTCCTTCTGCAGTTCCGGGGCGTGGTGCTCGTGTCCATACCAGCGCGCGTAGGCGGCGGGATCGGCAAGGCGAAAGTCTGCGGAGAGGTCGACGACCTTGGTACCCGGAGCGCTCGCAAGCAAGGCCTTGATCACCCTCTGCGTCGTCGCGTGCGGCAGCGCGCAGAAGGCAAGATCAAGCGCGGCTTTGTTCCAATCGACGCTATCGATAGCCAAAAGCTTCGGCAGCGAATAGGGCGAGAACTGCGGAAACACTTGACGCATGTGCTGGCCAGCGCGGCGCTCGGCGGTGAGCAGCGCAATCTCGACGCCCTGATGATGGATCAGGAGCCGCAGCAGTTCCGCCCCGGTATAGCCGGAGGCGCCGAGCACCCCGACCCTGGCTCTTATCTTTGCCGCGTTGGGCATGGCTCATTCCTTCTCGCAGCCGATAAAAACGATCGGACGAGGAGAATGCGGCGGAAGATATCAGGACCAGTGCCGCGGGACCTCATCCAGCGGCATGAGCGACGATCACACGCGATTGCGCGCCCACGCCGCGGGAGCGCGGCGACGGCAGAAAGAGCTGCGGCAGGCGATCGTCATGGCTCGGGGCTATAGACGCCGTCGCCTTGTGCGTCAAGCACTGGCCGAGAGCGCCTGACTGCCGCTCGGAGCGGACCCGACCTCAATGGCGTGTATGGGCGCGCGGATCGCAACGAGCACTATTTCGCTCACCACAGCAACCGGCTAAGCCCTGGGATATGGAGACCGCCTACCGAGTAGCCAGCGAACCGAATTCGCGCGCCTCACGCGGCCGCGCATTGCTGCTGGTGACGTTCACAGCGACGGTCATTCTTAGCGCCGCGCTCTTGTTCCTGGTGCAGCCGATGTTCACGAAGTTGGTGCTACCGCGATTTGGCGGGGCGCCGTCGGTCTGGTCGGTCGCCATCGTGTTCTTCCAGACCGCGCTGCTGGCGGGCTATGCCCTTGTTCACGGTCTCGATCGGGCTGCCGTTCTTTGCGCTCGCGGCCAATAGTCCATTATTGCAGGCGTGGTTCGCGCGCACCGATCATCCCGCCGCCGGAGACCCCTATTTCCTCTATGCCGCCAGCAATGTGGGAAGCTTTCTCGCGCTTGTCTCATATCCGACCCTGATCGAGCCGTTTGTGCGGCTTGCCGATCAAGCGCGGTTTTGGTCGGTCGGCTTTTGCTTGCTCATCGTGCTGCTCATCGCCTGTGGCGTGCTGCTGTGGCGATCGCCTGGCGCCGCCTCGACTGCCGATGACGTGACACCTGCGCGGCCGACTTGGAAGGACGCCGTATCTTGGGTTGCACTTGCTGCGGTGCCCGCGGGCCTCCTCATCGCAGTGACCGCGCACATTTCAACCGATGTAGCGGCGGTGCCGCTGCTCTGGGTGCTTCCGCTCGCGCTTTACTTGCTGACCTTCGTCATTGCATTTGCGCGCAGGCCCATCATTCCGCACTGGCTCGTGGTCGCGCTGCAGCCGCCGTTCGTTGTGGCACTCGTTGCCGTGATCATCTTCGATCCGCTCAAGACGATCATCTGGGTCGTCGCCGTGCATCTCGCCGTGTTCTTCGTCAACGCATTGATGTGCCATGGCGAACTTGCGCGAACGAGGCCTCCGGCCAGATATCTCACCGCGTTCTACCTTTGCATCTCCGCAGGCGGCGTGGTCGGCGGTGTCGTGACGGCATTGATTGCGCCGCATGTGTTCAACTGGGTGGCCGAATACCCGATTCTGATCGCGCTTGCGGTGCTGTGTCGGCCGGGCCTCGCGCTGCCGATCGACCGCTCCCGCCGCTACATGCTTTTCGGCGGCCTCGCAGCCGCGGTGGGTGTGCTCGTCCTATGTGCGCTTTATCCGGTCATGGTTGACGCGATCCCCTACAACTGGGCTCTGGGTACGCTCTTGGCCGCGGCCGCGCTGCTTTGGCGCGCCCCGCTGCCGTTTGCTGCCGTCATCGTTTTTGTCCTTCTCGTCAATCACAGCATTGTCGAACAAGCCGGCGCCAGGTCGGTGCGCAGCTTCTTCGGGGTGAGTAAGGTATTGGATACTTCGGATGGCCAATTTCGCCTGCTGCAGCACGGTACTACGCTGCATGGCGGGCAGCGCATTCGCGAATCGAACGGTGAGCTAGCGGCGATCGATCCGCCGGAGCTGCTGCTTTACTACTGGGACGGCTCCGCCATCGCGCAAGCTCTTGAGGCAGTACGGGCAAGAGTCGATGGTCCGATTCGCTTTGCCGTCATTGGGCTTGGTGCGGGAGCATTGGCCTGCCGCGCCGCGCCAGGGGATACCGTGCACTACTACGAGATCGATCCGGCGATCGTAAGCATCGCTCGCGACCCGTATCTGTTCAGCTTCTTATGGGTATGCCGGCCGGACGTCCCTGTCATCCTTGGTGACGCGCGGCTCACGCTGGCCGACGCGCCCGATCGAGCTTATCACCTCATCGTCGTCGACGCCTTCTCCTCCGATGCGATACCCATCCATTTGCTCACGCGCGAAGCCATGGCGCTCTATCTCAAGAAGCTCACGCCACGCGGGGTGGTGGTCATGCACGTATCGAACCGGCATCTCGAGCTCGCCTCAGTCGTCGCGGGGATCGCCGCAGCCAACGGACGCATGACACTCGTCAGCGATGAGGGGGACCTCGACGAGGCGGCCAATCCATACAAATTCGTCGGCACCGTTGCCGCGGTTGCGGGCAGCGAAGAGGATTTCGGGGCGCTCGCACACTCGCGCGATTGGACGCTCGAGCCACCTGATCCGCGCCAATGGGTGTGGACGGATGATTACTGCAACATCGTCGGCGCCGTGATCCGCAAATTGAATGAGTAAAGTGGCCATCGGAACGCTGGCAGACCGACTACGTAATCCACCGCTGGAGCTCGGGTCCTTGTCTAGCTCCAGGCCCAGCTGAGAAGCTTGCCCACTACGTCACCTAGCGTGAGCAGCACAGCCGCCCAAACGAAGGCCGAGCTGAAATTCGCAGCCTGAAATTGGAACCAGGGCATCCGGAAAACGCCGGCGACCAGCGGGACCGAAGCTCGCAACGGTCCAAAGAAGCGGCCGATGAAGATTGCGAGCGCCCCCCAACGCTTCACGAATGTTTCGCCCTCTGGCAGGAGTTCGGGATGGCGCGACAATGGCCACATGTGCGCGATCGCTGGCCCGACTTTGAGTCCGATCCAAAAGGACAGCCAGTCGCCGAGGGCGGCACCGATGGAACCTGCGACCCAGACCGACCAAAAAGTAAGATTACCGGAGCTGATCAGAACGCCGATGCCGACCAGCGCCGCCCACGCCGGAATGAGCAGCGAAATGAATGCCAGCGACTCGCCAAAAGCGAGTGCAAAAACAACGGGCGGCGCCCACCCCTGATGGACGCGCACAAACTCCACCAGGTCGTGCGCGTGCTCTTCAAGGTTGTCGAACATGCGGGGAGATGGCCCGGTTACCGGCTGGATCTAGCGTTCAGGCCGCGAGTGTGCCACGAGCGGTTAAACTCTTGGCAATACGGATCGGACGAATATCCAGTACTCCGCGGGCGCCCAGGGCATGAAGTTGAATCCATGGTAGAGTTCGACCATATCAGAGCGTGCAATCAGGTTGCTTCAGCCAAATACTGGCATCACCCACGGCCACCGCCGTAGCATAGTCACGTCTGATTCGTTTGGCTCCCTATCGATCATGAGACGCATGCCGAAGACCGCCAAAGCAACAGCTAAAAGCGCCGTGCAAAATCCGGGCAAGGACCTGTTCTCGGATCTGCCCGAGCCCACGGCACGCCGGCTTTCCGGCAAGGCGAGGCGTGCCGGCAGGCTCGCTGGCGCGCCCGAAGGCCGTTACACCGCCCGCGACATTGAGGTGCTCGAAGGCCTCGAGCCCGTTCGCCGCCGTCCAGGCATGTATATCGGCGGGACCGACGAAAAAGGGCTCCATCACTTGTTCGCGGAGGTGATCGACAACTCCATGGACGAGGCGCTCGCGGGGCACGCCAGTTTTATCGAGGTCGAAATGGAGGCTGACGGCTTCGTCAGCGTGACCGACAACGGCCGTGGAATTCCCGTCGATCCGCATCCGAAGTTCAAGAACAAGTCGGCCCTCGAGGTGATCATGTGCACCTTGCACGCGGGCGGAAAGTTCGACTCGCGTGTGTACGAGACATCGGGCGGCTTACACGGCGTCGGCGTGTCGGTCGCAAACGCCCTGTCCGAGCGCATGGAAGTCGAGGTCGCACGCGAGCAGACGTTGCACCGGATGGCGTTCGAGCGAGGCAAGCCGAAAGGCAAATTGCAAAGACTCGGCCGTGTTTTGAACCGGCGAGGCACGAAGGTGCGCTTCCGGCCCGATCCGGAGATCTTCGGAGCAAAGGCGCATTTCAAGCCGGAACGTGTCTTCAAGATGGCTCGCTCGAAGGCTTACCTATTCGGAGGCGTCGAGATCCGCTGGTCCTGCGCCAAGGACTTATTGCGCGGAGTGCAGGACGTCCCGGAGAAAGCGACCTTCCATTTCGCCGACGGGCTCAAGGAGTACCTCTTTACGGCTATCAATGGGGCCGCCCTCGTACACCCCGACATTTTCACGGGCAGCGCGGGCAAGGTCGGCGTGCACGGAGCAGCGCAATGGGCGGCCGCCTGGACCGCCGATAGCGACGGCTTCTTGTCCTCCTACTGCAATACGATTCCGACGCCGGACGGCGGTACGCACGAGTCGGGCCTGCGTAGTGCGCTGTTAAAGGGCATCAAGGACCATGCCGAGCGTGTGGGCCAAGGCAAGCGCGCGGCAGTGGTCACAGGCGACGACGTGATGAATGGCGCCGCATGCATGGTCTCGGTGTTCATTCGCGAGCCCGAATTCCAAGGCCAGACTAAAGATCGGCTGGCGACCGCCGAGGCCACGCGCATCGTCGAGAACGCGATCCGGGATCCATTCGACCACTGGTTGGCCGGCAATCCCGCACAAGCCAACAAACTCCTCGACTTCGTCGTTGACCGCGCGGAGGAGCGCATCCAGCGCCGGCAGGAGAAGGAGAGCTCGCGCAAGAGCGCGGTGCGCAAGCTGCGTCTTCCCGGCAAACTCACCGACTGCACCAATACTGCCACGCAAGGCGCCGAGATCTTCATTGTCGAGGGCGACTCGGCAGGGGGCTCTGCGAAGCAAGCGCGGGATCGCGCTTCACAAGCAGTGCTACCGCTGCGCGGCAAGGTTCTCAACGTCGCGTCCGCCGGGAAGGAGAAGCTGGCGCAGAACCAGCAACTCGCTGATCTGATGCAGGCCCTCGGCTGCGGGACGGGCATGCACTATCGCGACGAGGATTTGCGCTACGAAAAGGTGATCGTGATGACGGACGCCGACGTCGACGGCGCCCATATCGCTTCGTTACTGATCACCTTCTTTTACCGGCAGATCCCGAAACTAATCGAGAATGGCCACCTTTATCTCGCTGTGCCTCCGCTCTACCGATTGAGCCACGGCGGCAAGAATTTTTACGCGCGCGACGAAAAACACAAAGGCGAACTCCTGAAAAAAGAATTTCACGGCAACGCTAAGGTCGAGATCGGCCGCTTCAAAGGCCTTGGCGAAATGATGGCGAGTCAGCTCAAGGAAACCACGATGGACCCGAAAAAGCGTACGCTATTGCGCGTGGTCGTGGTCGACGACGAGCGCAAGCCGACGGAACGCTCGGTTGAAAGGTTGATGGGCAACAAGCCGGAAGCGCGCTTCGAGTTCATCCAAGAGCGGGCGGCGTTCGCAGACGAGGAATTGCTGGACGTCTGAGCGTGAGCGCACGCCGCGCCGGTGTTTAAACCGGCGCCGCGTGCGACTTTGCCGACAAAGGTTTAGGCGCTCGGGCGCCACATTCCGGAGGCGCGTCGTGGGGCGGCGCGGCAGAGCTTACACTCCGTGCTCTACTCTTTGCCCGCGTGGTCACCCGAGCAGGTAAACGCTACCCCATTTTGCTCGGTGCTTCCATCGCGACGCGATAATCATCCCCGTTTTGCACAGGCGTTGATGGCGACCACGCGTGACGCGCCGATCGGAATTCACCTCCAAAGCTAGACGGTGAATACAGATTGGAGTGCATTGCAGCAATGAAATTACTTGCAAGGCAGAGTCGAGTCTCAACGCGCATTTTGCCTGTCCGTCTTCGGCTCCGTCGGCCTCACCGCCAGCAGCCATGCGATCTACAGGAAAACAAAGTAGAGGACCAAAAAAATCAGCAGGCTCGCCTGTGGCCAAATCCGTTCAACAACGAGACCGATGAGATAGTCGGCAATATCGCCGAGCACGTGTTCCGTGGCGGCAGGCAGAAACAAACATTATTCTTCGAACTTCAAATTGGCTGCCTTGACCACATCCGCGAACACATCGATGTCGGCATCGATCTTTTTCCGGAACTCCTCGCCGGGGCCCCCGCCGGGGTTTACCGCCATAGCCTTGAGCTTGTCGCGGACCCCTGAATCAGCCATTGCGCGGCGCAACTCTGTGCCAAGCTTATTGGCGATGGCAGGCGGGGTGCTCGCCAAAACAAATAAGCCGCTCCAGAGCCCGATATTCACCTCCGGGTAGCCTGCTTCCGCCATGCTCGGCACGTCCGGAAGCTCGGAGGAGCGCTCCGATCCCGTCACCGCCAGCGCCCGGATCTTGGCACCCTGCACGAGCGGCATCGTGGGTGGCCCGTCGGCAATGGCGAACAACGTGTTCCCGCCGGCGACACTGAGCATCATCTCGTTGCTGCTCTTGTATGGCACCGCCACCGCCGGCATGCCCGTTTTCAGTTTGAACAGTTCGGTCGTGATGGTGAACGCCGGCGAAGAGGTGGCGTAGTTGGATTTGTCCGGGTTGGCTTTCCCATAGGCGATGAGTTCCTTGACCGATTTGATCGTGTCGCCGGACGGACCGGCGAGGATCAGGGGAAACGACGCGATCATGGTCAGCGGCAGAAAGTCGCGGGTCGGGTGGTAGGACAGTTTCGGATATATCGCCGCCGCGATCGCCATTTGCCCGCTGGCGGCCACCATGACCGTGTATCCGTCCGCCGGCTGGTTCTTGACGTACTCCACCGCGATGCGGCCGCCGGCGCCCGGCTTGTTCTCGATGACCACGGGCTGCCCGATGTTCTCCGACAGCTTCTGACCGACCAGCCGCGCGAAGAGATCATTGCCTCCACCGGCGGCAAAACCGACGATCAAGCGAATTGGTCTATTGGGAAAATTCGCCGCGGGATTGTCTTGCGCCGCTGCCGCGTCCGTGACGATCGCAGCGAGGACTACCACTGCGGCCTTCACTACGCTGCCTTTGAACTTGATCATCGCAAATCCTCCGCCCGCATTTCTCTGCACAGCGTCTTTCGCAGATCGGGGGCAGCGTCAAGTGCCTCAACGTCACGCTTGCTCGTTACTCCGTGCCAGCGACCGGCTACTTCCTGCGTTTGACGCCGGCGCGAGGCGCGTTCTAGGTTCCCGCGCCTCAGTTTCCGGTAACAATTGTAGGCTTTAACAGACGGGCAATCAGTATCGGCTCACGTACCGCAACGAGGTAACATGGTTTTCTCGACGGCTGAGCAAAGGCACCGGCGCAGCGAAGAAGCGAGCGACCTCTTCGGTCACCCGCGTGGACTGACTTTCCTGTTCGCGACGGAAATGTGGGAGCGCTTCTCCTATTATGGCATGCGCGCCTTGCTCGTCCTGTACATGGTAAGACTGCTGCTGCTGCCCGGGCATGTGGAGAATGTGATCGGGTTGTCCGCGCTTAAATATTTGCTCGAATCGATATTCGGGCCGCTCGGGGTGCAGCCGTTCGCCTCCCAGGTCTACGGGCTCTACACCGGTCTCGTCTATCTTACGCCCGTGTTCGGCGGCATGCTCGCCGACCGCCTGCTCGGCCAACACCGCACGATCCTCCTTGGCGCGGCGATGATGGCGCTTGGCCACTTCATGATGGCTTTCGAGCCGTTGTTCCTCATTGCCTTGACCATGCTCATTCTCGGCAATGGTGCGTTCAAGCCCAATATGTCGGCGCAGGTGGGTGGACTTTATGCGCCCGGCGACCAGCGTCGTGACCGCGCATATTCGATCTTCTACGTCGGCATCAATCTCGGTGCGTTTCTCGCGCCGCTCGTATGCGGAACGCTCGGCGAAGAACTGGGCTGGCATTACGGCTTCACCGCAGCCGGCATCGGCATGACGATCGCGCTCGCGATCTATCTCTATGCCATCCCCGAGCTGCCGCCGGACGAACTGCACAAGGCCATGGCGGCAGGCATCGACAAGAAACCACTCGATCGCAATGAACGGCGCGGCATCCTGGCGCTGATCGCATTATTCCTGCCGACCACTTTGTTCTGGGCAACCTACGAGCAGCAAGGCAACACCATCGTGCTGTGGGCGGACGACCATACCAACCGCACCATTAATCTCCTGTTTTGGCATGGTGAAATCCCGGTCACCTGGTTCCAGGCGTTCAATCCCTTCCTGATCTTCGCTTTCACGCCGCTCGTCATCGCGCTGTGGACATGGCAGGCCAAGCGCGGCAGCGAGCCTTCGACCGTCACGAAGATGTCGATTGGCTGCGTCGGTGTAACGCTGGCCAACCTGATCATGGCCGGCGCCGCTTGGCAGGCGGCAGGCGACGAAGCGAGCTGGCTTTGGCTGCTGGCCTATTTTGTGGTCATCACGATTGGCGAGCTTTACCTCTCGCCGATCGGGCTCTCCCTCGTATCGAAGGTCGCACCGGCGCGCATGGTCTCGATGTTGATGGGGCTCTGGCTGGCAACGAGCTTCACCGGCAATTTCATCGCGGGCTGGCTCGGCAGCTTCTGGTCCGGCATGGACAAGGCGACGTTCTTTATGATGATCGCTGGCGTCGCGCTGGTTGCGGGCGCCGTCATCCTGGCCTTTGACCGACCGCTGAGAAACGTGGTCGGCAATCAAGTCTCCATGTCATGAGTTCAGCTCGTCGCGCGCCGCGCGCCTTCGCTCATGTGGAGACCTGGGTCTTCGACCTCGACAACACGCTCTATCCGCATCACCTCAACCTGTGGCAGCAGGTGGACGAGCGCATTCGCGACTACATCGCGGCTTACCTTAAGGTCACGCAGGAAGAGGCTTTCCGCCTGCAGAAGGATTACTACAGGCGTTACGGCACCTCGATGCGGGGGCTGATGACCGAGCACGGCATGAAACCCGACGACTTTCTCGATTTCGTGCACCAGATTGATCATTCGCCCCTGACGCCAAACGCGGCGCTGGGAGCTGCGATCGAGGGATTGCCCGGGCGCAAGCTGATCTTGACGAACGGCACGCGCCGACATGCCGACGCCGTCCTGGCGCGTCTCGAGCTCGACCGCCACTTCGATGACGTGTTCGATATCATCGCGGCCGAACTCGAACCTAAGCCTTCGCCGCAAACCTATGACCGCTTTCTCAAGGCGCACAATATCGATGCGGGCAAGGCGGCGATGTTCGAAGATCTGGCCCGTAATCTCATGGTGCCGTACGCGCTCGGCATGACCACGGTGCTGGTCGTGCCCGAGCACACCCGCGAAGTATTTCGGGAAGGCTGGGAGCTCGAAGGCCGCGACGCGCCACACGTCGATCATGTCACAGACGATCTGGTTGGATTTCTGCAAGGACTGGCCCAGGCGTCTTGACGTGGACTTGATGCCCAAGCACAGGCGGCGCGCCGGCTTGACTCCTTTGCCCCCATTCTCGACAAGGCATGACCCCGCGTTGACGATCGAGGTTGCCGTCACATGTCGCATGCCGATCTTGCCAAGATCATCGACGATGGGTTCGACCAACGCGTGCACTTCGGTCCGGCAACAAAAGGCCCGGTGCGTGAGGCCGTAGAGGCCGCGCTCGATCTGCTAGATCGCGGAGCGGCACGGGTTGCCGAGCGCGAAGCCAACGGTCACTGGCGGGTAAACCAATGGCTCAAGAAGGCGGTGCTGCTCTCGTTCCGCCTCAACGAGATGCGGGTGATTTCCGGTGGGCCCGGCAAAGCTGTGTGGTGGGACAAGATCACTTCGAAATTCGAGGGCTGGAGCGATGCGCGCTTCCGCGAAGCGGGTTTGCGGGCGGTACCGAATTGTGTGGTGCGACATTCCGCCTATATCGCGCCCGGCGTGGTATTGATGCCGTGCTTCGTCAACCTCGGCGCCTATGTCGATTCCGGCACCATGATCGATACCTGGGCCACGGTGGGTTCCTGTGCGCAAGTCGGCAAGAACTGCCATATCTCTGGCGGCGCCGGCATCGGTGGCGTGCTGGAGCCGTTGCAGGCCGGGCCCGTCGTCCTCGAGAACAATTGCTTCGTCGGGGCGCGCTCCGAGGTTGCTGAAGGCGTGATCGTTCGCGAGGGCGCGGTCCTCTCGATGGGCGTTTTCATCGGCGCCTCGACTCGAATCATCGATCGCGAGACCGGGGAGACGTTTCAAGGCGAGGTACCGGCCTATTCGGTCGTCGTGCCGGGCTCGCTGCCGGGCAGGCCGACCAAGAAAGGCATACCAGGCCCAAACCTTTATTGTGCTGTGATCGTCAAGCGCGTCGACGAGACGACGCGCGCGAAAACATCGATCAACGAGTTGTTGCGCGATTGAGCCCACCGGCCTTGCACCGCCGTCGACCCTACCTGCAAGGTATGAAGGAGGGACTCACCGAGCGCTCGCCCTAATTCACACTCTAACAACGGTCCCAAGTCTGGCATCGATAGATGGAATCAGGCTCAAATCAGCCAGATCGGAAACAAACGACGGGCTTGAACCATGTCAATGAAGCAATTGCTGTTCTCTTTCCGGGGCCGCCTTAACCGGAAGCGCTATTGGATGACAGTGATCGTCACGATGGCGGTCATCATCCTGCTTCTGTTGCTTGCTCTGGTCATGATGCGCGAACAGAGGTTCGAGTTCGCCGCCTTGACGGTAGTAATCCTCCTCCTCCTTTACATCCCGCTGATCTGGATCGGTCTTGCCATCGGCGCCAAACGGCTGCATGACCGCGACAAGTCCGCATGGTGGCTTCTGGTCTTCTACGTTTTGCCGGGAATCTTGAGCAGTCTCGGCAACCAGATGGATGACCTGGGTTTCCTCATCCTGCATGTGGTCAGCTTCGCCATCACGGTCTGGGCCTTCGTCGAGCTCGGCTGCTTGCGCGGGACGCTCGGACCCAACCAATACGGCCCCGACCCGTTGAGCAACCCGACGTAAAACGGGTATCGTCAGCGCGGGTAATTGACGCCATCACATACCGCCGGCTAAAGCCCGCGCCAGAATGAGTACGGCCAGTGCCGATCCCGCCGCTCTCGCCCGCGATCTGCTGCGCTGCCCGTCGGTGACGCCGGCGGAAGCCGGCGCACTCGGCGTCATCGAAGGCGCGCTCAAGGCGGCGGGATTTACCCTACACCGCGTCACTTTCGCTGAGCCTGGTACCGCACCTGTCGAAAATCTGTATGCACGCATCGGCTCGGCAAGCCCGCACTTTGCTTTCGCAGGCCACGTCGATGTAGTGCCGCCAGGCGAGCAAGCGAAATGGACGCATCCGCCGTTTGCCGGCGAGATCGCCGACGGAACGCTCTACGGCCGCGGCGCCGTCGATATGAAAGGGGCGATCGCCAGTGCGCTCGCCGCGACGCTCGATCACCTCGCCGCACACGGCGGGCGGCCGAATGGATCGATCTCGTTCCTGATCACGGGTGACGAGGAAGGGATCGCGGTGAACGGAACCGTGAAGCTTCTCCAATGGGCGGCCGAGCGGGGAGAAAACTTCGACCACTGCATTTTAGGGGAGCCGAGCAACGCGACGAGGATCGGCGACACGATCAAAATCGGCCGGCGCGGCTCACTCAACGGGACGCTCGTCGTGATCGGAAAGCAGGGACATGTCGCTTATCCCGAGCGCGCGGACAATCCCGTGCGCGGCCTCGTGAGGTTGATGGGCGCGCTGATGGCAGCGCCGCTCGACCACGGCAGCACACAATTCGACGCCTCAAACCTCGAATTCACTTCGATCGACATCGGCAACACGGTCGTCAATCTCATCCCAGGCGAGGCGCGCGCGCGCTTCAATATCCGGTTCAACGATCGACACAGCCAGACTTCGCTCAAGGTGTTGGTCGAGAAGCGCGCCAGCGAGGCGGCGGCCGAGCGTATCCGCTGGCACATCGAGTGGGAGCCGTCCAATGCCGATTCCTTCGTGACCAAGCCCGGACCGTTCGTTGATCTCGTATCGGCGGCCATCAGGGAGGTGACCGCGAATGAGCCAAAACTCTCGACGACCGGCGGTACGTCGGATGCGCGTTTCATCAAAAATTATTGCCCGGTGCTCGAGTTCGGCCTGGTCGGGCAGACGATGCACCAGGTCGACGAGCGCACGACCGTCGCGGATCTCACCACGTTGACTGCGATATATCGCAAAATCCTCGAGCGGTATTTCGGCTGAGGGGGCGGCAGCCCGTCACGCGTAATCGACCTTCGCCAGGTATAGCCCATCAGGCGGCGCCACTGGTGCGCAGGCGGCACGGTCCCGTTTGGCGAGTGCGACGGAAACATCATCAGCCGTCCACTTGCCCTCGCCGACGAGCGCAAGAGCCCCCACCATCGAGCGTACCTGGGAGTGCAAGAAGGAGCGCGCCGAAGCTAGCACCTGGATGTCGTCGGCGGCGCGATTGACGTCGAGTTGGTCGAGGGTTTTTACCGGCGACTTCGCCTGACATTCGACATTGCGGAACGTGGTGAAGTCATGCCGGCCGACAAGGCGTTGCGCCGCCGCTTGCATCGCCCGAGCATCGAGCGGTTTGGCGATGCGCCAAGCACGGCCACGATCCAAGGCCAGATCCGCCCGGCGGTTGGCGATGCGATAGAGATAGTGCCGCCGGATGGCGGAAAAACGCGCATCAAAGGAGTCGTCGACCCGCTCCGCATTGATGATCGCCACCGGATGCGGCCGCAAATGCGCGTTCACGGCATCGCGCACCGTGTCTTCATCCCATTCCTTGGCAAGGTCGACGTGACCGACCTGGCCGAGCGCATGCACGCCGGCGTCCGTGCGGCCCGCCCCCTGCACGCTGACCTTCTCACCGCAAAAGGCTTCGATTGCGCGAGCGAGCACGCCTTGCACCGAAGGACCGTTTTCCTGGATTTGCCAGCCGACGAACGGGCCGCCGTCATACTCGATCGTGAGTTTGTAGCGAGGCATGGCGGACTAGCCGAACCGCGTGCCGGCAGCAACGGTCGTGCCGCGCAAAAATTCGTGCGCTTTCATCGCCTGGCGGCCGGCGCGTTGCAATTCAAGGATGCGCACCGCACCGTCTCCGCAAGCCACCGTAAGCTCATCATCGAGCACCGTGCCGGGCACGCCCGTACCCTCGCCCCTAGTGGTGCGCAGCACCTTGACGCGCACGTTATCACTGGCAATCTGGCACCACGCGCCGGGTACCGGAGACAGGCCGCGGATGTGATTGTGCACTTCTTTCCACGGCCGCTCCCAGGCGATTCGAGTCTCGCTGTTGGTGATTTTGGGCGCATACGTGACCCCGACCTCAGGCTGCGGCGTTAGCGTGAGCGAGCCGCGCTCGAGCGCACCAAGCGCTCGCACCACGAGGTCGGCGCCGAGGGGTGCGAGCCGATTATGTAAATTGGCCGCCGTGGCATCGCATGGGATTGGGACGCGTTCCGCCAGCGCGATTGGGCCGCTGTCGAGCCCCTCCTCCATTTTCATCACCATGACACCGGTCTCGGAATCACCGGCCATGATGGCACGGTTGATCGGGGCAGCACCGCGCCAGCGCGGCAGCAGGGATGCGTGGAGATTGAACGCGCCCAATGGAAAGGCTTCGAGAATAGCCTTCGGCAGAATGAGACCATACGCAACAACGATCGCCACGTCCGCACCATGGCTCCGGGCGGTGTTTGCCGCTTCCGCCGTGCGCAACGTTGCCGGCGTGAGCAGCGGGAGGGCGAAACGGCGCGCCTCGCGTTCGACCGGACTCGGCGTCAAATCAAGGCCGCGGCGTCCAGCCGGCTTCGGCGCACGCGTATAAACCGCCACCACCTCGTGGCCGCGACCGACAAGCTCAACCAGAGTCGGAACGGCAAAGTCCGCGGTCCCCATGAACACAATGCGCAGCGGCATGTCACATCACTGGTCGCAACGGGGATCCCCGCACGGCAACACGACCGAGAACGGCCGCGTTGGCCTGGGCCGGCCACTAAGGCGGCAGCCCCGATTTAAACCGCGGCCGCCCGTTTCGCCGCCTTGGTGAATTTTTTGAGCACGCGCTCGCGTTTGAGCTTGGACAGATGGTCGATGAACAAGATCCCGTTTACGTGATCGATTTCGTGTTGCAGACAGGTCGCGAGCAGCCCATTCGCTTCCACCTCTTGCGGCTTTCCCTCAAGATCCAGGTACTTCACCCTCA
>WNGD01001148.1_pt1 | contig 28951 bp, 30 predicted proteins | sample 5400671 | NCBI WGS metagenome assembly WNGD01 (sample SAMN13153369, study PRJNA577476) | soil metagenome | isolation source: 40 cm soil or saprolite under grassland replicate 2 | place: USA:California | collected 2016-06-15
CGCCGCCCATGCCGATCAGGTCGGCTCGCGCCGTCGCGGGGCATTGGGCCTATTCTTGTTGCACGCGCTTTTCAAGGCGCGCGATCTGCTCCTCGGCCAATGCCCGTTGGCGATCGAGATTGGTGTAGCGCGATAACCGTTCCGAGAACGCCGTCGCGGCGACCAAGGATGCGACGAACATGGCTGTGAAAAGAAGCACCGGAAACTTAAGCTGTTCGGCGGCGGCTCCTGTTTCAGAAGAGCCGCCGAGCTTCGCCATTATGTCGGCCTCAATCGCACCCAGGCTTGCGAGCAGCAACCCCGTCATGGCCAGAAGAAAGAAAAACAAACAAACAAGTATGGCTTGCAGGTGCCGAACCAGCCAGCCCGCGTACCGCGTCGGCTCTGATCTAAAACCATTGATGAGCTTCAACTCTAATTTGAGCTTTGCCACGCGTCGGCGCGCTGAGGTTTCAGACCGTTCAGCCCACCATGTAAGTGCTCGGCTTCCCCAGCGCGGCCCGCGCGACAATAGGTATTCCGCTATGAGCGCACCCATTATAGCAAGCAACAACGTCAGCAGGACATCAGCAAAGGTGAGGGTCACGTGCATAGTTTAGCTTCAGCCCCCCGAATTGGGGCACTCCATCCGCAACACCGGCGGTCGAGGCTCGCCGATCAGGTCGCCAAAGACGATGGCGCCGTCGCGGGGCATCACGGACTTATAGGCAGTGATATTTCAAAGGACAAAGTGAATGCACTTTCTAATTCCGCCCGCAGGCTGCAGGCATCATCAGCCAGTTCTTCCAATGCCCGCGCCTGATCCGTTAGGCGCCTCAGATACAGGCTGCTCCGGGAAACATAATGCACCGTGCCGCCGTCCATGAACGGGACCCAGAGACCATGCGCCACGCGGTTTCTTTCATCATTCAATGTCCGAAACTTACTCAACAGCGCCTCAATCTTGGGGCCTCGTCGGGTTTTCTTGAACACCTCTCTAACAACGGTCGTCAGCATTCCGACGTCATAGCTTCCGGCAACCGCGACGAAGTGCTCGTCCTTAAGCCCTATCTCTTCAGCTAAATAGTGTCTGAGCGCATACTCGACTTGTGAGAACTCGAAGATAAATCTTCCAATGGCGCGATAGGTCTTTTCTGCGGCCGCCTGATCCACTTCGGTCATCTAAATCGGCTCCCATGTTCGGCCGCGCCTTGCCGGAACGGTTCGAGATCGCGGATAAGGATCGCGGCGTCCATCTGCGTCGCGAGGTGCGAGCGCGGGCCGCCCGTGAGCGTGATCGGCTGGGCGAGCGGCAGGGTGAGGTCGGGGCTGGTCTGTCTCGGCATGGATTGCAAGCCGCTGGGACCCGGAGAGGGTTACCGAAGACCGGACCGGCGAGCAAGGACCGCGCGGGCGGCCGGTGCGCAGCGTCGCTTGAGCCGTGGCGCAGGGCGGCCGTTGAGGCTGCGGTGTCGGGGGGGGGCCCGCCCGGCGAGGGGCGATCGCCGTCCTGGGGCGCCTGCGGCCCGTGGCGGGGCATTTTGGCGGGCACGAGGGGTGTTGACATGGGTACAATGGCGGTAATCCCGAAAAACTGAGCAATTTCAATCCGGCCAAGCAGAAGCTGTCGCTGCCGCCGTAACGCTGCTCCGGCCCTGCCACGCCTGGTCCAATTGACACGATCGGCCCGGAATTCGACGATGGTGGCCGACATACCAGCCCGGGACCGACCCCATGATCCGAGGCATCGCGCAGCCGCACCCAGCCGTCATCGCCATCGACCTGCACCGCGGCCATCTCGATCCCGAGATCGCGACCATGCCGCTCGAAGCAGCCACGGCCGCACGCGTGGTCGCCGCCAACGCCAAATTCCTGCGCTGGTGCCGGGCGGCTTCCATTCCGGTGTTCCATTGCGTGGCGACCTATCGCGACGCCGAGGAGATCCGCGCCAATCCCGGTTGGCGCGCCCGCGCCGAGGACCCCAACGACCTGCGCAACAACGTGCTCGTCCACAACCTGAAGGGCTCCCCCGGCTGCACCATCATGCCCGAGGTGTTCGACCCGTCGGATTTCGTCATCGATGCCAAGAAGCGCTACGATTGCTTCTTCGCCACCGACCTCGACCTCGGCTTGCGCGCGCACGGCGTCGACACCGTGCTGATCACCGGGGTCAACACCAATTCCTGCGTGCTCGCGACTTCGGCCGCCGCCTGCTGCCGCGACTATGCGGTCGTGGTGGTTTCCGACTGCGTCGACACGATGGACGGCGCGGATTTCCATCGATGGGCGCTGCGCATCATCGACACCGCATTCGGGCAAGTGCTGAGCGCCGACGAGATCATGGCGCTCGGGCTTTCGCGGAAAACCCCGAGCCTGAAGCGCGCCTGAAGGAGCCGGCGATGACCAGCCACATGATCCCGCGCGAGCGTTGCGACTATTCGGCGATCGTCGACCGGCCGCCGCTGAAACTGCCGGGCGGCGCGCGGCTCGCGTTCTGGACCATCGTCAATTACGAGGTCTGGGACATTTCTCGGCCGATGGCGCGGCAGGTGCTGCCGGCGCCGACCGGCGTCCCGCTGCTCCCCGACGTGCCGAACTGGAGCTGGCACGAATACGGCATGCGGGTCGGCGCCTGGCGCTTCTTCGAGCTTTATTCCAGGCTCGGCATCCGCCCGACGCTCGCCACCAATGCCCGTGTTTGCGAGGATTATCCCCGCGTCGCCGAGCAGGCCAAGCGCGACGGTTGGGAATTCATGGGTCACGCCTACGATCAGCTGCCGATCCACAAGCACGACGACCAGGCGGCGATGATCAAACGGTCGATGGATATCCTCGAGCGCTTCACCGGCAAGCGGCCGGTCGGTTGGCTCGGGCCGGGCCTCACCGAGACCTACGAGACGCCGGAGCTGCTCGCCGCCGCCGGCGTCAAATACATCGGCGATTGGGTTTTCGACGATGAGCCGACCGTGATCCGCACCGCGAACGGGCCGCTCGTCACCCTGCCTTACACGGTCGAGCTCAACGACATCCCGATGATGATCGTGCAGCATCACGAGAGCGAATATCTGATGAGGCGCGCGATCGACCAGTTCGACCGGCTCTACGCGGAAGGCAGGCACCGCGCGAAGATCATGGCGCTGGCGATCCATCCCTACATCAGCGGCCAGCCGCATCGGATCAAATATCTCGAGGCCATCTACGATTACGTGAACCGCTTCGAAGGCGTGCTGCATTGGAGCGGCGCCGAAATCCTCGACTGGTATCTCGCGCTGCCCCAACGGGCCAAGATGAAGGCCGCCGAATGAACGTCCCGGAACAAAAGACCCGACATGATGCGTTGAACGACCGCGACGCGCAGTCAGGTTCGGATCGGGCAAGGAACAGGAGAGGGCGTTGAGCGCCGACCCATATCAGCTATTGGGAGTGAAACGGGAGGCGTCGCAGGAGGAGATACAAAAAGCGTACCGCAAGCTGGCCAAGAAGCTGCACCCGGACCTCAATCCCGGCAACAAGAAGGCCGAGGAAACATTCAAGGAGGTCTCGGCCGCTTACGATCTCTTGAGCGATGCGGACAAGCGCGCCCGTTTCGATCGCGGCGAGATCGATGCCTCGGGCGCCGAACGCCCCCGCCAGCGCTACTATCGGGACTTCGCGGAGGGGGACGGAGCCCATGTCTATACCAGCGACGCGGGCTTCGCCGACATGGACGGGATGGACGACATCCTGTCGGGGATCTTCGGCGAGCGCGGCCGCCGCGCCGGCGCATTGCGCAGGCGCGGAGGCGACGTTCACTATCGCCTCGAAGTGGATTTTCTCGGCGCGATCAACGAAGCGAGCCGTCGCGTGACGCTGCCGGACGAATCCGTGCTGGATGTCACTATTCCTGCCGGGACCGGCGATGGGCAGGTATTGCGCCTGCGCGGCAAGGGTAGGCCGGGTCTCAACGGCGGACCGCCCGGCGATGCCCTGGTCGAGATCGCGGTACGCCCGCATGCCTATTTCAGACGAGAGGGCGACAACATCCATCTCGACCTCCCGGTCTCTCTTACCGAAGCGGTGCTCGGGGCCAAGATCAAGGTGCCGACGCCGACCGGCCCGGTGACCATGACGGTGCCGAAGGATTCCAACACCGGAACCGTGCTTCGGCTGCGCGGCAAAGGTGCCCCACGGAGCACAGGCGGCAGGGGCGACGAATACGTCACCCTCAAGGTCATGCTGCCGGAGAAGCATGATCCCGAGCTCACAAGCTTCGTCAGCGGATGGTCGAACAAGGCCTACAATCCTCGCCGCGCGATGGAGGCATGAATGATCGATACGAACGAGTTCCTGATCCACGCACGCGTGAATGCCGAGATGCTCGAGGCGTGGATCGAAGCGGGCTGGCTGGTGCCGCGCCGGGACGCCGACGATCAGCGGTTTTCCGATGTCGACCTGGCGCGAGCGCTTCTGATCCGCGATCTGCAGCACGACATGGGGGTGAACGAGGAGGGTGTGTCCGTAGTCCTCGACTTGATCGACCAGATTCACGGTTTGCGGCGGACCCTGCGTGAGCTGCTCGCGGCGGTTTGCGAGGAGCCGGAGACACGGAATCGGATCGTCACAAGTATCCGCGAACGGCGGTCTTGAGCCGGACCGGCGACCTGCGGCATCCCTTTCCGATGCCGCGGGCCGCGGAGAGTGGCCGCTATCCGCATCGCCTATCTCATGATCACGTCGCAGGAAAGGCCCACGCGCCATAGCCGACGACGCGATCCCGGTCGCCCGCGGTATCTCCCGAGTTGCACAACGCCAGCCGGCGCGCGATGAGCCCGCGCCGCCCGGCTTCCACGAGCAGGCCGGCGACAGGCAGGAACCCGCAGGCACGCGCCGGGCTCAGAGCCGCCCAGTCCCCGCGCTCGATGGCGGCGGCGGTCTCGGCGTCGAGCCGCCGCGCCTCGCCGTAGGGGTGATAATGCGACAGGTCCGAGCTCACCACGAGGAGCGTCTCCGGGCCGCCCCAGAGCCGGGCGAGGACTTCGGCTACCTGTTTGGGCGTCGCATCGCCGACCACGAGCGGCACCAGGGCAAAAGAAGCCAGCACCGACTGCAAGAACGGAAGCTCGACTTCGAGCGCATGCTCCGGCCCATGCGGGGCATCGGCTTCGCTCACGCACGGCAGATCGGCGATGGCTGCCAGCGCCTCCTGGTCCACCGGGACGCGGCCGAGCGGGGTCTCGAAAGCGCCCGCGGTCGGTGCGGCGACGCCGCGCAGCCGCACGTAGTGCGCCGGCCCGACCAGCACCACGCGCTCGATCGTTTCCGCTTGGCCTCGCAGCGTGGCGAACGCGGTCGCCGCTACCCGGCCGGAATAGACGTAGCCGGCGTGCGGCGCGATCAGCGCCTTAGGCGCGCCGGAATGCCCGGGCGCGTCGGCCAGGAGCGCGCCGACCTCCGCCCGAAGCCGCCCCGGATCCCCGGGATAGAACGAGCCCGCCACGGCCGCGGGCCGTACCTCGGGCGTTTGCGTTGTCGTTCGCATTGCTTCGCTGCCATGCCATGCCCAGATATATCGAGTATAATCCCCAGCCCACGTGGGTCGTTTCAGGATGGATCGATTCCTTGCCGGCGCCCCGGGCCGCTATTGGCACAAGCTCGAGGACGGCCGCATCCAGTGCGATCTCTGCCCGCGCTATTGCCGCCTCCATGACGGCCAGCGGGGGCTTTGCTACGTGCGCGCCCGCCATGATGATTCGATGGTGCTCACGACCTACGGGCGCTCGTCCGGGTTCTGCATCGACCCGATCGAGAAGAAGCCGCTCAACCATTTCCTTCCGGGAACGCCGGTGCTGTCGTTCGGCACCGCCGGCTGCAATCTCACCTGCAAGTTCTGCCAGAACTGGGACATCTCCAAGGCGCGCGACTTCGACCGGCTGCAGAACCAGGCTTCTCCCGAGGCCATCGCGCAAGCCGCGGTCGCGAGCGGCTCGCACTCCGTCGCCTTCACCTACAACGATCCGGTGATCTTCCTCGAATACGCGGTCGATGTCGCGCAGGCCTGCCGCGAGCGCGGGGTGAAAACCGTCGCGGTGAGCGCCGGTTACATCTGCCCGGAGCCGCGTGTCGAACTCTTTCGGCACATGGATGCCGCGAACATCGATCTGAAGGGTTTCACCGAGAGCTTCTACAAGAACCTGTGCTCGGCACGGCTCGGCCCCGTGCTCGACACGCTGGAATATCTCGAGCACGAAACCGACGTCTGGTTCGAGATCACCACGCTGCTCGTCCCGGGCGAGAACGATTCGCCGGCCGAAGTCGAGGCCTTGAGCCGCTGGGTGATGGAGCACCTGGGCCCGGACGTGCCGTTGCATTTCACCGCGTTCCACCCCGACTGGAAGATGCTGGACAAGCCGGCGACGCCGCCCGCGACGCTGCGCCAGGCGCGGCGCATCGCCTGCGAAATCGGGCTGCGCTACGTGTTCACGGGCAATATTCACGATCCCGCGGGCCAGAGCACCTATTGTCATCGCTGCCGCGAGCTGCTGATCGGCCGGGATTGGTACGACTTGACGGCGTGGAATCTCGATAGCGCCGGCCGCTGCGGCCATTGCGGCGCTGCATGCGCCGGCGTGTTCCAGGAAATGCCCGGCAATTGGGGCCGGCGGCGGCAGCCCATCACGGTCCCGGCAGCCGAGGTGCGGATGCCGACTTGAGATGATACGATGCCGAAACGGCTTCGACGAACGAAGAAGGTCAGCCATGCCCCGTCCCTACCTCCCTCACGGCGTCATTCCGGCAGTGCTGCTGCCGTTCGACAATGATCTCGCCATCGACGAGGCGGCCTTGCGCAAGCATCTGCGCGAGGTCGCGGCGACCGACGGCATCTCGGCCATCACCGTCAACGCGCATTCCACCGAAGTCGCCTCGTGCACGTTCGACGAGCAGCGCAGGGTGCTCGAGATCGCCCGGGACGAGATCGGCGCGCGGCTGCCGCTCGTCAACGGCATCTGGGCCGACGGCAGCCTCGAAGCGGCGCGGATCGCCCGCATGGCGAGCGCGGGCGGCGCCGCCGCGCTGCTGGTGTTCCCGCCCGGGCCGTTCACGCTCGGGCAGTCGCCGCAGATGGCGCTCGCGCATTTCTCACGCATCGCGGAAGCGAGCGATCTGCCGATCATCGTCTTCCAGTATCCGATCGCAAGCGGCCAGGGATATCCGCCGGACACGCTGCTGCGAATGTGCGAGGAGATCCCGAACATCCGCGCCATCAAGGATTGGTGCGGCGACCTGCAGCAGCACGAGTGGCACGTGCGCACGCTGCAAAGCCTGCCGCGCCCGGTCAACGTGCTCTCGACCCACAGCGCCTGGCTCCTGAGCTCGCTGGTGCTCGGCTGCAATGGCCTGCTCTCCGGCAGCGGCAGCGTGATCCCCGATCTACAGTCGGCGCTGTTCCGCGCCGTCCGCGGCAACGACCTGGCGGAAGCGCGGCGCATCAACGAGCGCATCTACCCGCTTGCCCGGGTGTTCTATTCGGAACCATGGTCCGACATGCACAACCGCATGAAGGAGGCGCTGGTGCTGCTCGGCCGCCAGAAGCGCGCCGTGGTGCGGCCGCCGCTCGCCAAGCTCGGCGACGCCGAGATCGAGCGCATCCGCCAGGCGCTGCTCGATTCCGGCCTGCTGCGCCGGGAACCCGGCCGCGACGCGGCCTGAATGCCTACACCGGCCCGCTGCTTGAATATGCCGATGAAATCGCGTTTGCTGATCAGGTCTTGGCCGAACCGCTCGCGGCGATGACCGGAATACGTCAGAGCGGACCAGGAGGGACCCGCCATGACCCACAGAGACGACGCGCAGGATCGGGGTGAGGAATTCTGGTACCGCGGCAAGGTCACGCGGCGCCGGCTGATCGGGTGGAGCGCCGCGGGCGCCGGCGCGCTCGGCGCAACCATGCTGGTGCCGGCGCCGTGGCAGGCCGCATTCGGCCAGGCCAAGCCATACAAGATCGGCACCTTGCAGCCGCTTTCCGGATCCGCGGCGGCCGGGGGCAAGACCGCCCTGGTGGGCACCCAGATGGCGGTCGATCGTATCAACAAGTCCGGCGGGATCAACGGCCGGCCCATCGAGCTCATCGTGGCCGACTACGAGTCCAAGCCCGACGTCGGGCGGCGCAAGGCGGAGAAGCTCGTCGTCGAGGACAACATCGACGTTCACGAGGGCGGCTTCCTCTCCAACGTGTGCCTCGCCTGCATGCCGGTGTTTTCCGAGCACAAGATCGTCAACATGATCGGGGTGTGCCTCGACACCACGATCACGACCAGCAAGTGCGACCGCCACACCTTCCGGCCGTTCGATTACGCGCCTGCTCAGGCGGTGGCGTTCGCGCCGTGGCTCGTGAAGAATATCGGCCCGCGCTGGCACATTGCCTACGCGGACTATGCATGGGGGCAGTCCACCCGCGACGCCTACGTCGATCAGATCGCGAAGGCCGGCGGAAGCGTGGTGGAGACCACCGGCATCCCACTCGGCACCGCCGACATGACGCCCTTCCTCTCGAAGGTCAGGGGCGCCTTCGACGGCTTCTTCGGCATCTTCTTCGGCAAGGACGGGGTGACGATCGGCAACCAGGCGTTCGATCTCGGCCTGACCAGGAAGTACAAATGGGCGGGCGACGGCGCTATCGCCGAGGCCACCAATCTTCCCGCGCTCGGCAACAAGATCGAGGGCTTCGTCGGCATCAATCGCTACGTCCCGGTCTTCGATCCGCCGCTCAACACCCCCGCCCATAAGAAGTTCTTCGACGATGCCGTCGCCCGGCTCAAGCAGATCGATCCGTCCGGTCCGCTGCCCGACCGCTACGTCCAGTCGAACTTCGAGGCGATGAATGCCCTCAAGATCGGCATGGAGAAATCGGGGTTCCGCGGCCGCGAGGATACGCCGAAGCTGATCGAGGCGCTGGAGGGGCTGGAGATGAAGGAGGGGGACGACTTTCCGCAGGGAGACAAGCTTCTCCGCAAGGACGACCACCAGGCCTTCCTCCGCGAGTTCATCTTCGACATCAAGGACGGCAAGCATCGGATCATCGAAGTGGTCGCGAAGGACAAAACGGTCTTCCCGCCGGCCTGCACATTCGCTTCCACCTAAGTGGCTGCCCGCCTCTCCATCGAGGTGCCCTTCCCGGCCGACGCCGGCCGGGAGGACGCCGCTCTGTTGCGGACCCAAGATCTGACCGTCCGCTTCGGAGGCCTGGCCGCGCTGAACAATGTCAACTTCGAAGTGCGCCGCGGCGAGATCCGGGCGATCATCGGGCCGAACGGCGCAGGCAAGAGCACCTTCTTCAATTGCCTAACCGGCGTCCTGCGCCCGCTTTCGGGGCGCATCTTGTTCCAGGATGAGGACATCACCGGGCTTCCATCGAACCGGATCTCGCAGAAAGGCATCGCCCGGTCGTATCAGATCACCAACATTCTCCCCAGCGCCACCACCTTCGAGAACGTCCGCATCGCTGCTCAGTCGCGCCGGCACGGCTGGAGCCTGCTGACCCACCACCGCGCCTATCGCGACATCATCGAGAAGGCCGAAGCGGTACTGGAGGCCGTCGGCTTGCAAGGCAAGGCGGACGAAATCGCCGCCAATCTTTCCCACGGTGAGCAGCGCAATCTCGAGATCGCCATCGCGCTGGCGACCGAGCCGCAACTGCTGTGCCTGGACGAGCCGACCGCGGGCATGAGCGCGGCCGAGACCCACGAGACCATGGCCCTGGTCCGTCGCATCGCCAAAGATCTGACGATCCTGATCGTCGAGCACGACATGCAAGTGGTGATGGAACTCGCCCATCGCATCACCGTGTTTCACTACGGTGCGATCCTGGCCGAGGGTACGCCGGCCGAGATCCAGCGGAATCCCAGGGTGCTGGAGGTCTATCTCAAGACATGAGCGACACTCCCCCGCAGCCCCTCATCACGGTTGACGACATCCACACCTATTATGGCAAGAGCCATATTCTCAATGGCGTGTCCCTCGAAGTCGGCAGAGGAGAGGTCGTGGGCCTGCTCGGGCGCAACGGCGTCGGCAAGAGCACGACGCTGAAGACCATCATGGGCCTCGTACGGCCGAGCCGGGGCAGAACGCTGCTCGAAGGCTGCACCATCACCGATTTTCCGGCGCACCGGATCGCCCGGCTGGGCATCGGTTACGTTCCCGAGGATCGACGGATCTTTCGCCTTCTGACCGTCATGGAGAATCTCCGCACCGGCCTCGACCGCCGCGCGGTGACCGAGGCCAGGAAGAAGGAGCTCCTGGACAAGGTCTACGCGTTTTTCCCGATGCTGGCGGAACGGCGTAATCAAACCGGCGGCACGCTTTCGGGCGGCGAGCAGCAGATGCTCGCGATCGCTCGCGCGATGATGCTCGAGCCGAAAATCATCCTGCTGGACGAGCCGACTGAAGGGCTGATGCCGCGCATGGTGTCCCAGATCCGCCAGATCATCGACGCTCTCCACCGGGAGGGCGTGGCGATCCTGCTCGTGGAGCAGAACGTGCCGCTGACGCTCGACGCGAGCCGGCGGGTCTACATCATGGAGAAGGGCGCCGTCCGCCACCACGCCCTAGCCTCGCAGCTGCGGGTGAACGACGCGGTGATCCACCAGTATTTGGGCGTGTAACATGGCCATCGACCAGCTGCTTCAGGCCATTCCGCTCGATCAGCTGCTGATCCAGACGGTCAACGGCATCGTCGCCGGCATGATTTTGGCTCTGGTGGCCTCCGGCCTGACGCTGATCTTCGGCATCATGGATGTCGTGAACTTCGCCCACGGCGAGCTGTTCATGCTGGGCGCCTATGTGGGCGTGATCGTATTGACGGCCACCGGCAACTTCTGGCTTGCGCTCGTGGTCGCCACACTCGTCATCGCGCTGCTTGGCGCCGGCATTCATGTCATCGCTCTGCGCCCGTTGCTCGGCCGCGATCCCTTGACGACCATCCTGGCCACCTTCGGCATCTCCCTGGTGCTGCAGAACTACGCGCTCTGGCAGTTCGGCCCGGTGGCGCGCAAGATCCAAGAGCCCTTCAGCGGGTATTTCACGCTGTTCTATCTCGATTATCCGTGGTACCGGCTGGTGATCGCGCTGCTCTCGGCCGCCATCATCGGTGCGCTGTGGCTGTTCCTGAAATTCGGCACGTACGGCATCTGGATCCGCGCCACGACCCAGGACCGCGTCATGGCGCAGGCCATGGGCATCCCGGTGCCGCAGGTCCTTACCGCGGTGTTCGCCATCGGCGCCGGAATGGCCGCCGCCAGCGGCGTGCTGTTTGGGCCGCTGGTCGGCGTCAACCATGCCATGGGGGTCGACTGGGTGCTCAAGGCATTCATCGTCGTCGTGGTCGGCGGGATGGGCAACCTCGGAGGATCCATCGCCGCCTCGATCTTCATCAGCCTGTTGGAATCCTACGCCTCGATCTGGGTGAGCCCGGCCCAGGCCGTGATCTTCTCCTTCGTCGTGCTGATCCTCACCCTGCTGTTCCGGCCCACGGGCCTGTTCGTTCCGACACCCAAATGACCGCGCGCCGCCTCATTGGCTATTGGATGGGGTTCTCCGTCGTCCTGGCGCTGCTGATCGCGGCACCGCTGGTGCTGCCGGCATTCTGGCGCAGCTTCCTGACCGAGATCCTGATCTGGGGGCTGCTGGCCATGTCCTCCGATCTCCTGATCGGTTACACTGGCATGGTGTCGTTCGGACATTCGGCCTTCTTCGGCCTGGGAATCTACGGCGCCGCGGCGGCCCTGCTGTGGACCAGCCCGCCCAATCTATGGATGGCGTTCCTGTTCGGGCTCGTCGCCGCTGCCGCGGTCGCGGCCTTCGTCGCCTATTTCTCCACGCGTCTTCGCGACATCTATTTCGCGATCACGACCTTGATCTTCTCGCAGATCTTCTACGTGATCATCTTCACCTGGACCGAATTGACCGGGGGCGAGAACGGGCTGACCTTCCGCCGTCCGGCACTGGCCGTTCCCGGGCTCTTCTCGGTCCCATTCACTTCGGAGACGCTGCACTGGTTCGTGCTCGCGGTGGTGACCCTGTCGTACCTCGTGCTGCGGCGCATTACTCGGTCGCCGTTCGGGATGGTGCTGCAGTCGATCCGCGAGAACGAGGCGCGGACCCGGGCGATCGGCTATCCTGTCGAGCGCTACAAGATCGTGGCGGTGATGCTCTCGGGGTTGTTCGCGGGGCTCGCCGGGGTGCTCTACGCCATCCAGAACCGGTTCGCAGCGCCCGATTTCGTGTTCTTCCTGGTCTCGGGCGAAGTGGTAATCTTCAACGTCATGGGTGGGATCGGCACGCTGGTGGGACCTATCGTGGGAGCGGCGTTCTTCCTGCTGCTGCGCGAAGGATTCTCGCGCTTTTTCACCGAGTACTACTTGATTCCGGTAGGGCTCATCTTCATCGCAATGGTCATCTTCATGCCCCAGGGGCTGCTCGGGTTCATGAGACGATCGCTCAACCGATAGCTTCGAGGCGCGCGTTGGAGCCGGCAGAATCGAGGCGATCCGGATGCCTGCTCGCGAGATCATGTCGGCCGATGATCCAGGGAGAGACGCTTGGGCTACCAAACCATCCTCTATGACGAAGACGGGCCGGTCGGCACCATCACGCTCAATCGCCCCGACGACGGCAACATGTTCAACGCGACCATGTGTCACGAGCTGCGCGATTGCATCAATGCGATCCGGCGCGAGACGCGCACCCGGGTGCTGGTGATCACCGGAGCCGGCGAGCGGTTCTTCTGCATCGGCGGGCGCAAGGACGGGCTCGAGGACACCATTCTTTACGCCGGCACCCTGCCGACGCTGGAAGTCTACGAATCGATCGAGCGCCTGCAGAAGCCGGTCATCGCCTCGGTCAATGGGTTTGCCGTCGGCGGCGGCAACGTGCTGCAGATGCTGTGCGATCTCACCATCGCCAAGGAAAGCGCCGTGTTCCGCCAGGTCGGGCCGATGATGGGCTCCTTCGACGCCGGCTACGGCACCTGGTACCTGGAGGATCTCGTCGGCAAGAAGAAAGCCAAGGAAATCTGGTTCTGCAATCCGAAGATCTCCGCGCGCGAGGCGCTGGAGCTCGGGCTCATCAACCGCGTGGTCCCGGACGCTCGGCTGCGCGAGGAGACCCGGGCCATGGCGCTCGAGATCGCCGAACGGGGAGCGTTTGCGCTGGCCTCGATCAAGGCCGCCTTCAACGCCCGCCACGGCGGCGTAGCCGGGCTCTCGCGGATGGCCCATGATTTGCTGTTGCGCGCGTACTTGGAGACGGAAGAAAGCCAGGAGCTTGCCAAGGCCTTCGCCCAGAAGCGAAAGCCCGACCCGGCGCAATTCGGCAGATAAAGATGCGGCCGTTCCTGACCCTCCATCACCCCGCGGCGGCGCGGCGCTATTACGCCGAAGGCCTGTGGCGGGAGGATACGTTCTATTCGCTGCTCTTCCGCCATGCCGGCGAGCGTCCGCAGGTACCGGCCCTGCGCGACAGCCGGTATCGGCTGACCTGGTCCGAGATACTGGCGTGGGTCGACGGCGTTGCCGCCGATCTCGCCGCGCAAGGGCTCGCGGGCGGCGACCGCGTGTCGATTTGGCTTTCCAGCCGCATCGAGGCCGTCATCGCCTTTCTGGCCTGCTCGCGCCAGGGCTATGCCTGCAATCCGTCCTTGCACCGGGCCTACACGCCGTCCGAAGTCGCGCAGCTCATCGACTATTTGAAGGCGAGCGCCTTGATCACCGAGCCGAGCGGTCGCGAGCCCGCGGATCTCGCCGCGGTGCTTGCGCAGGCAAGCTCGCTCAAGCGCGTCTACATGCTGCCGGATTTTCCCGCGCCCGGACCCGCGACCGGCGAGGCGATCTCGGACCCGGACAAGGTTTCATACCTCGCATTCACCTCCGGCACGACCGGCGTCCCGAAATGCGTCATGCATTCCGACAACACGCTGTTCGCCAACGCTCGCGAGATGGTCCGCGATTGGGAGCATGGGCCGCACACCAAGCTGCTGACGCTCAGCCCGCTGTCGCACCACATCGCCTGGGTGGCGGCGGCGCAATGGCTGCTTGCCGGCTGCGAGCTGATCGTCAACGATCCGCCGGCGGGCCGCCACGGCATCGACTGGATCGTCGAGACCGGCGCGACCTACGTCATGGGGGTCCCCACCCACGCGATGGACATCATTGCCGAGCAGCGCCGCCGCGGGCTCGAGCGCATCGGTTCGGTCGAGGTGTTCTACATGGCGGGCGCGCCGATCCCGCCATCGGTCGCCGAGGCGTTTCTGGATCAGGGCATCAAGCCGCAGAACATCTACGGCATGACCGAGAATTCCTCGCATCAATACACGCACCCGGACGACGGTCGCGCGACCATCGTCGATACCTGCGGGCGCGGCGGCAAGGCCTACGAGGTCCGCCTGTTCGATCCGGAGAATTCCGATCGCGACGTGCCGTGCGGCACGCTCGGCGAGATCGGCGGGCGCGGCGCCGCGCTGATGCTCGGCTATTACGGCAACCAGCCGGCGACCGCCGCAAGCTTCAACCGCAACGGCTGGTTCCTGTCCGGCGACCTCGGCGTGCTCGATGAGGCCGGCAACCTGAAAATCGTCGGCCGCCTCAAGGATCTGATCATCCGCGGCGGGCACAACATCTATCCGGCCCACATCGAAGCGCTGGCGCTGCGCCATGCCGCGGTCGAGCGCGCGGCCTGCGTGCCGATCGCGGACGACCGGCTCGGGGAGCGCGCCTGCGTCGCGGTGATCGGCGCGATCGCGCCCGATGCGCTGCTCGCGCACCTGGCCGCGGAAGGCCTGTCGAAATCCGACATGCCGGAATATTTTCTGCGCGTCGAGACCTTGCCGCTGACCGCGAGCGGCAAGATCCTCAAACGCGAGCTGGTCGCCATGATCCGGCGCGGCGAGCTTGAGCCCACGCCGGTGCGATGGCGCGCCAAGGAGATGGCCTGATGCCCTTGAGCCTCACGCGCCGCGACGAAGTTGCCGTCCTCGTGCTCGATCGCCAGGAAGTGCTCAATGCGCTGTCCTTCACTTTTCTCGAGGAGATTGCCGACGCGTTCGATGCGGTAGGGAAGATGGGCGCGCGTGCCCTGGTGATCACCGGCGCCGGAACCAAGGCGTTCTGCGCCGGCGCCGACGTCAAGGAGCTTCGCGGCCGGGACCCCGCCGCGCACAGGCACAGTCTCCGGCGCGGCCAAGAAATATTTTCGAAGCTCGAGGCGCTTCCGATCGCGTCGATTGCGGTCATCAACGGCTACGCGTTCGGCGGCGGGCTCGAGCTCGCCCTGGCGGCGACCTTTCGCCTCGCCATGGCGAACGCCAAACTGGGATTCCCCGAGATCAAGCTCGGCATGATCCCCGGCTATGGCGGCACCCAGCGCCTGCCGCGCGTCGTCGGCGAGGCGCGTGCGCTCGAGTTGATCCTGACCGGGCGCACCGTCGGTGCCGAAGAGGCGCTGCGCATCGGCCTCGTGCATCGGCTGGCGGACGGCGACCCGATCGAAGCCGGCCTCGCTTTCGCCCGCGAGCTGACCGGCTACAGCCTACCGGTGCTGGCGCTGGCGCGCTCCGCGGTGACCCGGGCGCTCGACGAGCCGATTCACGAGGGCCTGAAGATCGAAGCCGACGTGGCCACGCTCGCATTCCGCACCGCCGATGCCGAGGAAGGCATGGCGGCTTTCGTCGAGAAGCGCGCCCCGGTGTTCCGCGATGCGTGAGGGCTTTGCACACGGTGCCGACACCTCTCCCCTTGAGGAGCAGCGTGATCGCGCATGCCTCGCGGCTGGCTCCGAACACCTCCCCCTGAAAGGGGGAGGTCGACCGCGCAGCGGTCGGGAGGGGGTCGCGATCCCCACCCCATCCCTCCCCTTTTCAAGGGGAGGGAGGAGATTCCGGCGCCCCCGCAGTCAAAGCCGGTCGCGCTGTGGACCCGGCTTGCCATGAAAGTCTTCGAAACGCTGGAGCGCCAGCGGAACTGGTCGGAAGACGAGCGGCTGGTGCTCGATCAAGTCAGGCGCGTGGCCGACGGCGTCATCGCCGCCAACGCCGCCGAGATCGATCGCACCGGTGAGTTCCCGTGGGACAACGTCCGCGCGCTCAACGCCATCGGCGCCAACGCGATCTTCGTGCCGGCGGCCTATGGCGGGCTCGGGATGTCCTACCGGCTCTACCTCGCGGTGGTGAAAATCATTGCCGAGGCCTGCGCCTCGACCGGCATCATCTATTCCACGACTTTCAACGGACTGAAGTCTCTCATCGACATCGGCAGCCCGGAGCAGAAACAGCGATTCCTCCCGGGCATTGCCGCCGGAGGGCTCGGCGCGCTGGCCATCACCGAGCCGACCGCCGGATCCGACGCCACCGGCATGAAGACGCGGTTTACCCCGGACGGCGACGCGATCATCGTCGAGGGCGGCAAGATTTTCATCACCAACGGCGACGTCGCCGAGCTCATGCTGGTGTTCGGCAAATGGTCGGAGATCCGCGACGACAAGGCGGCGATCTCCGCACTGGTCTTCGAGCAAGGAACGCCCGGATTCGAGGTGATCCGCACCGAGGACAAGATGGGGCACCGCGGCTCTTCCACCGCCGCGATCGCGTTCAACCGATGCCGGGTGCCCCGGGCCAATCTGCTCGGCAAGCCCGGCGAGGGCCTCGACATCCTGCTCGCCTCGCTCAACAAGTCCCGGCCGAGCGTTGCCGCCCATGCGCTTGGAATCGCGACGGCCGCCTTCAAGGACATGGTCGCCTACATGAACGAGCGGGTGCAATCGGGCCGGCGCATCGTCGATTTCCAGGCCAATCAGTTCCTGCTGGCGGACCTTGCGACCGATCTCGCCATGACCGAGCGATGGCTCGATTACGTCGCCTCGCTGGTCGAGGGCGATGCCGGCGAGTACGGCCTGGAAGCCTCCATGTTCAAGCTGCGCGCGTCCGATCTTGCCATGCGGATCGCCACGGAGGCGGTGCAGATGCACGGCGGCTACGGTTATTGCCGCGATCTTCGCGTCGAGCGCCTGATGCGCGACGCGAAGATCACCCAGATCTGGGAGGGCACCAACCAGATCCACCGTCAGCTGATCGGCCGGAGTTTTGCCGCGAAATGACCCGCCGGGAACGCCTACCCATGCGCCCGCGCGGTACCGGTCGAGGATCGCTTCCGCGCGCCTGCCGATCGAACGCGATCGGTGCCGGCGCTCGGCGCGCATAATGCGGAGTTTTCCCGATGACGTTAAGAATCGCCACACCTGGGTTCATTGACAGGACCGGCCCATGCCATACCATTGGGGCAGACCAGCTCTCGGTTGCGGAAAAATTGCAGTGACTCAGATGCGCACGTTCGCTGTGGTGCTCGAACCCGAAGAAGAGGGCGGCTTTACCGTGCGCGTTCCCTCGCTTCCGGAGATCGTCACCTACGGGAGGGATGAGAAGGAGGCGCTGGCGATGGCCGAGGACGCCATTCGCTTGGTGCTCGAGGATTGCACCGCACGTGGCGAACCGGTTCCGGCTGGCGAGCCGCCGCGCATCCGTGAGGTTACCGTCACCTTGGCCGCATGACCCAGCGGCTACCGGCGCTCAGAGCCAGAGAGGTCGTCGGTGCTCTCGAGCGGGCGGGTTTGTAGTGTCGCGGACCTCGGGTAGCCACTGCCGGCTCATTCATTCGACCGACCCCGCGCGCAAACTCACCATCCCAATGCACGGCGGCGACGTTCATCGTGGAACTCTCCGAAGCATCATCAGTCAAGCCGGACTCACCGTTGCCCAATTCATTGATCTGCTGTAACGGGACCCCCACCGAAAGGGAACGATCTCGTCTCTCAAGTCCTGTTGTTCAATTCCGGCCCTCCTCGCCTTTATCCGTGACCGGTGAGGTGACCACGAGAAACACCAGGTCGATGATGCCGGAGTTGGCGATCGAGTGCTCGACCCCGGGCGGCAGGAAGATCACGTCGTGCTTGCGCACGACGCGCGTCTCGCCGCCGATCTCCATCAGCCCCTCGCCTTCGAGTACGTGATAGACCTGCTCCTGGACCTTGTGGGCGTGCTTCTTCACGTGCGCCATCGGCTGATACATCGAGATGCGGTAGTCGATATGGCGCGTGCCGGCATTTTCCGGCATCACCAGCGGCTTCGACAGCGCGCCGCCGAAATGATCGGGGAACTGCTTCCACGGCACCTCGGCGATGTTGCGGATGAACCAGCGTCGAGGCTCGGACATCTCGGAGAATCCTTCGGTCACTTCACCGGTGCTTCGTCGCTCGGCAGGAAACGCTGGCCGAACACCGGCTCGTTGTAGGGGGTCGGCGGCAGCTGCCAGGCGCCGGTCGCCGGCGGATGCACGTTGGCGTCGACGTGCACGTCGAGCACGAACGGCTTGTTCGAGGCGATCGCGTGCTCGAGCGCGCCCCGGAGGTCCTCAGATTTCGCAACCGTAACGCCTTCGGCACCGGCGGCACGGGCCCAGGCGGCGAAATCCGGATTGTACGGCGTGTTGTTGCTGCCGCGATAGAAGGCGGTGCCGATCTCGCGGCCACCGAACATGCCGTACTGGATGTCGCGGATCGAGGCCCAGGAGAAATTGTTCCAGACCAGCCAGACCACCGGGATGTCGTATTCCACCGCCGTGCACAGCACGTGCGGCACCATGGTGAAACAGCCGTCGCCCGCGATCGCCACCACCGGGCGCTCCGGCGCGGCGAGCTTGGCGCCGAGCGCGCCCGCGGTGCCGAAACCCATGCCGGAAAAGCCCCACGAGTTGAGCATGGTCTGCGGCCGGCGCGCCTTCCAGAACTGCATATACCAATTGTGATTGACGCCGACGTCGCAGGCGAGGATCGCAGTTTCGGGCAGCACCGCTTGGCAGTCGGCAACGACGCGCTCCGGGCGGATCGGCGAAGCGTGGATCGCGAAATTGGGCCTGGTATAGGTCTCCCAATCGGCCTGCCATTGCTCGATGTCCGTGTGCCAGTCTTTCAGCGCATCGCGCTTGGCGGGCCGCCGCTCGAGTTCTGTCAGGAGCTGGCGCAGAAATGTGCGCGCGTCGGCCAAAATGCCGAGATCCGGCGGATAGTTGCGGCCGATTTCGTCGGGATCGACGTCGACATGAATGAGCTTGCAGTGCGGGAAATTCCAGGAATAGCCCGGCAGCCAGGACGAGGCGGAGCGGTCGTCGAAGCGGGCGCCCACGGCGATGACGAGGTCGGCGCGCCGGCCCGCCTCGTTCGCCGGGTACGCGCCATTGCGGCCGATGAAACCCAGCGACAGCGGGTCGGTCATGTCGAGGCAGCCGAAACCGTTCGGCGAAGCGATGACGGGAACGCCAAGCTTGTGCGCGGTCTCGGTCAGCTCCGCGCTTGCCTCCGACAGGGTCACGCCGTGGCCGACGAAGAACACCGGCCGCTTGGATTGCAAGATCATTTCCAAGGCCGCCGCGACCTGCCCCGGCGAGGCGCCGCTGCGCTGCGTTCCGAACGGCGGCGCCGCCGGCGGCAGTTCGACATCGTCCGCTTCCTGGAACACGTTGTAGGGAACGTCGACATTCACCGGGCCCGGCCGCCCGGACAACATCGTCGTCGTCGCCTGGCGCAGCGCGAGCGGCAGCATGTCGACCCGGGTCGGCTGAAAGCTGCGTTTGACCACGGGCCGGATCACGTTGACGAGATCCGCCTGATAGTGCCGGTTGACCTCCTGAAACGGGCTGCGGTTGAACTGCGAGGTCGGCACGTTGGCGGTGATGGCGAGCAGCGCCGAGGAATCGGACAATGCCACCGCCAGCGGCATGACGATGTTCGCCGAGCCGGGGCCGCAGGAGGTGAGCGTCGCCACCGGCTCGTGGCGCACGCGGAAATAGGCGTCCGCCATGTGACCGGCGACTTGCTCGTGGCGCGGCGAGACCAGCTTGATCCGATCGCGGGCGTCATAAAGCGCGTCGAGCATGCCGACGTTGCCGTGGCCGCAAATCCCGAACACATAGGGAATACGGCTTCGGATCAGGTACTCGGTGATAAGCTCGGCACCCTTCATTCTCGGCATGTTGCGTCCTGCGTTCTCGTTCCCGCGCGTCGCAGTCTAATGCATTTTTGCCGCCTCGCGGGCTTGCGATCGGAGGAATCTGAGCCGCGCAGCATCGCTAACCCGCCATGTGCTTCGCCGCGAGATAGCCGAACGTCAGCGCCGGACCGAGCGTGATGCCGGGGCCCGGATAGGCGCCATTCATGATCGAGCTCATGTCGTTGCCGCAAGCATAGAGATTGTCGATCGGCCTTCCGGCACCGTCCAGCACCCGGGCGTTCTCGTCGGTCAAGAGGCCGGCCGCCGTGCCGAGGTCGCCCGGATGGACCGCGACGGCATAGAACGGCGGATGCTCGATCGGCGCCACGCAGGGGTTCGGCGTGTGATCCGCATCGCCGAGATAGCGTTGATAGGCATCGCCGCCGCGGCCGAACTCGGGATCCGTTCCATTGCGGGCACCTTCATTGTACCGCGCCAGTGTCGCCGCGAGCGGTTCCGCATCGATGCCGAGCGCGAGGGCGAGCGCGCCGATCGTTTGTCCCCGGACGAGATAGCCGCCGCGCAGATATTCGTGCAGCGACAGCGCGAACGGGCTTACGGCCCCGAGACCGTAACGCCACAAGAACCGTCGATCGCAGATCAGGTAAGCCGGGATGCAAAGGCCATCGTTGTCGCCGCGGAACATCGCCCGGACGAACTCGTGATAGGATTGCGCCTCGTTGGTGAAGCGGCGCCCGCTGCGGTTGACGGCGATCACGCCGGGTTTGCCCCGATCGGTCACGGTGTGGGGAAACACGCCCTGCGAGCCGTCCCGCCGCGTGAAGCGGGAGACCGGGGTCCAGAACGCATTGTCGGCATTTTGCTCGCACATTCCGCCGCCTACCAGCATGCCTAGGCGCAGCCCGTCGCCGGTGATGCTCGAGCACGCGGCCGACAGGTTTCCGGCTCCGTCCGGCAAATATCTCGCCCGCATCTGCGGATCCTGCGAGAACCCGCCGGTCGCGAGCACCACGCCTCTGCTCGCCCGGATGTCTCTGCGGCCCGCTTCGCCGTTGCGCCCGCGCGCGAGGGTCACGCCCGCGACCTTGCCGTTGTCGTTGATCAGGCCGGCGACTTCCGTATTCGACGCGAGCTCGACGTTCTGGCGCAACAGCGAGTGCAGCAACCGCGCCGCCAGTGTGTTGCCGAGGTACAGCGAGGTCCCCCGATTCGCGAACAGCCGTTGCCAGCCATAGCGGGCAACGAGACGCGCCACGCGTGCCGCCGACAGGGACGATCGCCCGGCCTTGCGGAAATGCGGGATGTCGGCGCGGTCGACCATCATGCCGCCGAACAGCATGAATTCCGGCAATGGCGGCCGAAGCAGCCGAAAATGCTTTCCGAGCATTCGCCCGTCGAACGCAACCGGCTCGAGCACGCGTCCTCCCCCCGTCGCTCCGGGCAAATCGGGGTAATAATCCGGATAATTGACGACGGGTTTTAGGCGAACCGACGTGTTCCGCTCGAGGTAGGCAATGGCCGCATCGGCGCTCGCGAGGAATGCCGAGCGCAGATGCTCGTTGAAGCCGCCGGGCACGCAATGGCACAGGTAAAGCCGCGCCTGCTCCACGGTATCGGTAATCCCGGCCTCCGCCATTTTGGCGTTCGCCGGAATCCAGACCATTCCGCCCGAGATTGCCGTCGTGCCGCCCACTTGCGCCGATTTCTCGATCAGCAGCACGCGCAAGCCTCCGGTGGCGGCGACCGCCGCCGCGGTCATTCCCGCCGCGCCCGCACCCAGCACGATCGCGTCGTACTCGTCCGCAATGCTCATCGATCGGTCTCATGAGCCCGTCGTCCCGGCCGAGCGAGCGTCGCAAGCGAGACCCGGGACCTTGAACACAATCCTATGGATCGAATCGTGGCGATGGGTTCCGGCTCTCCCGCGGAGCGCGCCCCGGACCTGATCCGGGGCGGTCGGCCGGAACGACGCCGCGGTGATTCAGTACGTCTTCGCCGCGGCTTGCGGCATCTCTCCGCGTGCCTCGCGCACCGCAGCAGCGGCGGCATTGGCCAGCAGCCGGGCATCATTGAGAATGGTGCAGAGCTGGTAGCCGTCGCCGAAGCGACGGATCGCGGTCTTGGCGCTGTCGGTGTGCACGCCTGCGAACTTGCCGTTCTTGCGGGTGCTGGCGCAGATCTTCTTGATGGCGCTTACGACCTCCCCGTCTTGCGGATCGAGGGTCGGGGTTTTTCCCATGCTCAGCGACAGGTCCGAGGGGCCGACGTAAACCCCGTCGAGGCCGTCGACCGACACGATCTCCTCGAGATTGGCAAGCGCCTCGCGGGTCTCCACCATGGCGAACAGCAGGATCTCCTCATCGGCGTGCTGCCAATAATCGGCGCCGCCGTACAGCACCGCGCGATTGGGGCCAAAACTGCGCGCGCCGCGCGGCGGATAGCGGCATACGTTCACCAGTGCCTCGGCCTGTGCCTTGGAATTGATCATCGGACAGATCACCCCGTAGGCGCCGGCATCCAGCAGCTTTGCGGTGAGGATCGGCTCGTTCCAGGGCACGCGGACCATGGGAACCGCCGCCGTCGTCGAGATCGCCTGCAGCATGCCGACCGCGGCCGGGTAATCGACCGCGCCATGCTGCAGATCGATGGTCACGCTGTCGAAACCCTGGTGCGCCATGATCTCGGCCGAATAGGAATTGGCGAGCGACAGCCAGCCGTTGAGCACGGTGCCGCCGCCGGCGAGAGTTTTTCGCAGCTCGTTTTTCCTCATTCTCTCCTCCCGTCCCGTTCGGATGCTTCCCCACGACGCGCGAACGGCTTCATTGGGTTTCGTGGACGCCGAAAGCGTCATAAACATCCGGCGGCGTGATGACAATGACCCGTGACTGCTCGGCCCGCCCGGGCTGGTGCCGAGCCGGCCGGGAATCTACCATCGCGCCGAGCCGACAAGAGCAACATCGGGAGGAACGCATGAAGGTCACCAAGCTCGAGACGCTGCGCTGCGGCGCCGGCTGGCGGAACTACAATTTCCTCAAGCTCTCCACCGACGAAGGCATCGTCGGCTGGAGCGAGTTCGACGAGGGCTTCGGTTCGCCGGGCGTCGGCACAGTGATCGAGCAATTGGCCGGGCGCGTGATCGGCCGGCCGGTCAGCGCCCACGAGCATATTCATGCGGAGCTCTATTGCGCGACGCGGCCGGCCGCCGGCGGCGTGGTCACCGAGGCCATGGGCGCCATCGAGAACGCGCTGCTCGACGCCAAGGCCAAGGCGCTCGGCGTGCCGTGTTACCAGCTGTTGGGAGGCAAGCTGCGCGACCGTATCCGCCTCTACTGGTCGCACTGCGCCACCTGGCGCATCAATCACCCGGCTTTCTACAAGCCGGCGATCACCGATCTCGACGGCGTCAAGGCGATCGGGCGCGAGGTGCGCGAGAAGGGGTTCGGCGCGCTCAAGACCAACCTGTTCGCCTACCAGGACGGCAAGCCGCAGGGCTGGCGGCCGGGGTTCGGCCGGCCGTTCTACCCCGAGCTCAACGTCGACAAGAATGTGCTGCGCAATTTGCGCATGCATCTGGAGGCGCTCGACGACGGCGCCGGCCCGGATATCGATCTTTTGCTCGACCTCAATTTCAACGCCAAGACCGAGGGTTATCTCAAGATCCTCCGCGCGCTTGCCGATTTCGACATGTTCTGGATCGAGATCGACAGCTACAGCCCCGAGGCGTTGGGCTACATCCGCCGGCAGAGCCCGCACCCGATCAGCTCCTGCGAGACGCTGTGCGGATTGCGCGAGTTCCTGCCGTATTTGCGCGAGCAGGCGATGGACGTGGCCATCATCGACACGGTGTGGAACGGGGTGTGGCAATCGATGAAGATCGCCGCCGCGGCCGAGGCGCACGAGGTGAACGTCGCGCCGCATAATTTCTACGGCCACCTGTGCACGATGATGAACGCGCATTTCGCCGCGGCCGTGCCGAACTTGCGCATCATGGAGATCGATGTCGACCGACTGCCGTGGGACCACGAATTGTTCACGCAGGTGCCGAGGATCGAGAACGGCCATCTGCTCGTCCCGGATACTCCCGGCTGGGGCACCGAGCCGAACGAGGAAGGCTTGCGCGCCCATCCCCCGACCGACCAGGGCGGCCTGCTCGGGCGAGTGACGCCTTGAGGGCTGGACACCCCCGTCTTGTGGAGACCGAATTTTTCAGCGAACCCAAAACTCCCACTGCCAAACCGGGCGATTTTGACCTAAGCTTGGGCCAAGCGACCCTGCCCGGACCGGCCTCGGGACGATTCACGGCCGGACAATAAGAGCTGCGTTCGCCATTCGCCCTGGGAGGAATTCACATGCGCGGCAAGCTCACGCGACGGCGTTTTCTCGCGACGACTGCGGCCTCGACGGCGCTGATTGCAATGCCTTACGTCCGGGGCTCGCATGCGGCCGGCAGGCTCTCGATCGGCTTTTGGGACCATTGGGTGCCGAGCGCCAACAACACGTCGAAGGCGCTGGTCGAGGAGTGGGCGGCCAAGGAAAAGGTCGAGGTTCTGGTCGACTACATTCCTACCCAGGGACAGAAGCTTTTGCTGACGATCGCCGCCGAAGCCCAGGCCAAGTCCGGCCACGACATCCTCGCCCTTTCCACTTGGCTGCCGTCGGACCATGCCAACCAGCTCGAGCCGGTCGACGACATCGTGGAGCCGCTGATCAAGCAGAACGGCGCGGTCAATGCCACGGTCGAATATCTCGGCAAGTCCCAAGGCCGTTGGATCGCGGTGCCGGCCACGATCGGCAGCCAGATCAAGGGGCCGTGCTCGCGCATCGACCTGATGAAACAGCATGCCGGCATCGATGTGCAGGCCATGTATCCGGCCGGCGCGCCGCCGAAGGCCGAGAACTGGACGCTCGAGGCGTTTCTCAAGGCGGCCGAGGCGTGCCAAAAGGCCGGCTTCCCGTTCGGCATCGGACTCGGCACGACGCCGGATTCGGTGGATACTGCCGGCGCGATCTTCCACTCGTTCGGGGCCATGCTGGTCGATGCCAAGGGCAACGTCACGGTCAAGTCCGACCCGGTGCGCCAGGCGCTCGAGTATTACACCAAGCTAGCGAAATTCTTCCCGCCGGATGCGCCGGCGTGGGACGATTCGTCGAACAACAAATGGCTGATCTCGGGCCGCGGCGCGCTGATCATGAACCCGCCGAGCGCCTGGGCGGTGGCCAAGCGTGATGCGCCGCAGGTCGCCGAACAGTGCTGGACCCACGGCATGGCCGCGGGGCCGAAGGGCCGGTTTGCACCCTGCGTCCCCTATTTCTGGGGAATCTGGTCGTTCGGCAAGAACAAGGAGGCGGCAAAGAGCTTGCTGGTGCATCTCTCGCAGCCGGCGGCAATCGAAAAGCTGGTGGCTGCGAGCGGCGGCTACGACCTGCCGCCGTTCGCCAATCTCACCACCCTTAAAACCTGGGCGGAGGAAGAGCCGCCGAAGGGAACGCTGTATCATTATCCCAACCCATACAATCACCAGGTCCTGTCGATCGCCGGGGCCCCGGCGCCGCCGAAGATCGCGGTGCAGATCTACATCCAAGGCGTCATGACCAAGATGACGGTGCGCCACCTCCAGGGCGAGCCGATGGAGAAGACGCTGGCATGGGCCGAGAACGAGGTCGAGGGCTTCCTGCGCACGTGAGGTTGGGTCGAGACGAAGGCCCGCGACGGCGGTCCGCGGGCCTTCTGCCTCGAGCAGCCACGCAATCGCGAAGAGACGTGCAATGGCCGATGCAGTGATTGGTCAGGTCACGGATAGGGCGACGGCGCGACCGCGCCGCTTCGGCCTGCGCAGCGCGATGCGCCGCAAGTCCATGACGGCGTTCCTGATGACGTCGCCGCTCATCCTGCTGATCGCGCTGCTGGTAGTGTACCCCGCGCTTTACTCCGTCAATCTCGCCACGCTCAATCGCTCGATGGAGCACTTCGTCGGCTTCGGCAATTTCCTGTTCCTGTTCAACCGCGAAACGTTCTGGATGGTAGTGAGGCAGTCCTGCATCTTCGCCCTCACCGCCGTGCTGTTCAAAGCCATCTTCGGGTTCGTCGTCGCGCATTTCGTCCACAACATTCCGGCCAAGGGCCAGCGCAAGTGGCGCGGCATGCTGCTGGTGCCCTGGGTCATTCCCCCGGCGATGAGCTGCCTCGCCTGGCTGTGGCTGTTCGATCCCTCCTACAGCGCCTTCAACTGGGTCTTCGAAAAATTCGGCATCGGCCCGATCCCGTGGACCGGCGACGCCATGTGGGCGCGTTTCTCGGTCATCCTCGTCAACGTCTGGATCGGCGCGCCGTTCTTCATGATCATGTATCTGGCGGCGCTGAAATCGGTTCCCGAGCAGCTCTATGAAGCGGCGGCGGTGGACGGCGCCAACTTCTTGCAGCGCACCTGGTACGTGACCTTGCCGATGATGCGCAACATCATCGCCATCACCGCGCTGTTCTCGTTGATCGTGACGTTCGCCAATTTCGACATCGTGCGCATCCTGACCGCGGGCGGGCCGATCGACCTCACCCACGTATTCGCCACCTGGGCGTTCCGAGTCGGCATCGAAGTCGGGGACATTCCGCTCGGCGCCAGCGTCTCGCTGTTCATGGTGCCGATTCTCACCGTCGCGGCTATCTTCATCCTGCGCGACATCAACCGCCGGGGAAACGAGGCATGACGGCGATCGCCACCGCCGCAACCGCCGGCGCCTCGGCCCGCAGGTCGAAACGCCGCAGCATGAGCCGGGAACGCCGCTGGGCGCTGCGCTGGTCCTATTTCTTCCTCACGCTGTTCGCGATGTTTTTTCTGCTGCCGCCGGTCTACATGCTGATCACCTCGCTGAAAACCAGCGCGGAGATTTCCGCCGCCACCAATCCATGGTGGGTCTACAACCCCACGCTCGCCAACTACGCCGAGCTGCTGTCCTCCTCGCAGTTCCTGACCTATTTCCGCAACTCGGCGGTCGTCTCCACCGTCGTCGTTGCGGTCACGATGCTCATCAGCGTTCCGGCCGCCTTTGCATTGTCCCGGATGCGATTCTGGGGTTCTGCGACGCTCGCGACCGGCGTGTTCCTCACCTACCTCATTCCGGAGACGCTGCTGTTCATCCCGCTGTTCAAGATGTTCGCGGTGTTCGGCGACGCGACCGGGATCCAGCTGATCAATCGCTGGTGGGTGCTGCTGCTGGTCTATCCGACGCTGACGGTGCCGTTCTGCACCTGGGTCATGATCGGATATTTCGCCTCGATTCCACGGGAGCTCGACGAGGCGGCGCTGATCGATGGCGCCAATTACCGCCAGGTGCTCACCCGGGTGTTCATTCCGGTGGCGCTGCCGGGGCTCATCGCCGCGACGATCTTCGCGTTCACGGTGAGCTGGGCGCAGTTTCTCTACCCGCTGGCGTTCACCACGTCGACCGACCAGCTGGTGCTGCCGGTCGGCATCATCACTTCGCTGATCAAGGGCGACGTCTTCAACTGGGGCCAGATCATGACCGGCGCGCTGCTGGGCGCGGCGCCCCCGCTGCTCATTTACGCTTTCCTGATGGACTATTATATCGCCGGGCTGACCGCCGGCGCGACCAAGGGCTGACCCGGCGCGATCGCGCGCAGCTTACTGGTACGGCCGTTCCTGCCACCACGGGAAGAACGCCGGCATGTCGTTGGAGACCCGGTCGGTGAAGCGGGGCTTGCGCTTCTCCAGGAACGAGGTCACGCCTTCCTTGACATCGGCGCTGCGCCCGCGCGTGAAGATCGCCCGGCTGTCGATCTTGTGGGCCTCCATCGGGTGATCGGCGCCGAGCATGCGCCAAAACATCTGGCGGGCGAGCGCGATCGAGACGCCGGCGTTCTCCGCGATTTCCCGGGCCAGCGTACGGGCGGCGGGCAACAGCTCGCCCGGCGGATGGACCGCGCTCACCAGGCGTGCCGCCAAGGCTTCGCGGGCCGGGAAAACCCGCCCGGTAAACGTCCATTCGAGCGCCTGCGCGATCCCGACGACGCGCGGCAAGAACCAGCTCGAGCAGGCTTCCGGCGTGATCCCGCGGCGCACGAACACGAAGCCGAACCGCGCCTCCTCGGAGGCGAGCCTTATGTCCATCGGCAGCAGCATGGTCGCACCGATGCCGACCGCCGGCCCATTGACGGCGGCGATCACCGGCTTGAGGCAGGAAAAGATGCGCAGCGTCACCCGTCCCCCGCCGTCGCGCGCGGCGTCACTCGCCAGGTCCGGCTGACCATCGGCGCCCGGCGGAACTTGCGGCCGGTCGGGGCGAACCGCGCGATCGAATGTCGCGCCACCGGCGGAGAGGTCCGCCCCGGCACAGAACGCCCTCCCCGCCCCGGTGACGATCACCGCCTTCACGGCGTCGTCCTGGTCGGCCCGGTCGAAGGCGTCGATCAGCTCGGTGAGCATCTTGGTCGTGAACGCATTGAGCTTGTCGGGTCGATTGAGCGTGATCGTGAGGATCGCATCCTCGACCTCGTAGCGGATGGTTTCATAGGTCATCGGCTGATCTCCCCCTGCAGACACGATTGGGCGGACAGCGGGTGCACTCGAGCATGTTCCCGCTCGTATGGTTTGCCCGAACCGCATACTCGTTTTCCCTCTCCCCTTGCGGGAGAGGGTGACCGATCCGAGTGCAACGAGGGTCGGCCGGGCGAGGGGTAGCTTCGTTTTCCTGACAATGCAAAGGACCCCGCGTCCGGCTCGCACCTCGCAAAGCTCGGTGCTCGTTGCGAGAGGTTCTCCGAGACCTGCTGAACGCTCGCCCGCCAGTCGGCACTGCCGGCGATCTCGCTTGTGGTCGGCTGGCCCGTCGACAATGCCTGAGCGGGTACCCGCGATCGCCCGACCAAGCGGTCTGCGAACGCCATTGCGGGCCGAGGCGAAACTCGACAAACTGCCGGCGCTTGAAGCGCAAAAG
>WNGD01003438.1_pt1 | contig 28937 bp, 24 predicted proteins | sample 5400671 | NCBI WGS metagenome assembly WNGD01 (sample SAMN13153369, study PRJNA577476) | soil metagenome | isolation source: 40 cm soil or saprolite under grassland replicate 2 | place: USA:California | collected 2016-06-15
AGGTAGCGGTTCGGCGTCCGGAAGAGGTTGCCCGAACACACGACGTCGAATTCGAGGTCCCGCATGCCGAGGCGGGTCGCCACCAGACCGGCCGCCTCGCCGAGTGCCAGCCCGATCCGCTCCAGGATCGACCGTGCGACGAGGTCACCACGCTCCGTCGCTTCGAGCACGAGCGGCGTGAGGATCTGCACCTCGGGGGAGCGGATCCGGGGGTCCTCCCGGCAGAACCTCTCGAGCAGCGCGGCGACCGACGCGGCGCCGAGGTGCTCGCACAACATGTCGGACAAGGCGGTGGAAGGGCCGCGTCCGGTGTACTGATCGGCAACCGCGCGCACGGCGAGCTCCGACACGTCGAACTCGTCGCCGAAATCGCCGAAGATCGCCCCCTCTCCCAGCGTGCGGAACTCCTCACCGGCCGGGTTCCGACCGGCGGCGACGGTTCCCGTGCCGGCGACGACCACGATGCCCCACGGCTGGACGGTTCCTGCCCGGAGCGCCACGAAGGCATCGTTCAGGATCCGGCACGGCCCCCCGAGCCCGAGCGGCCCGATCGCGTCGAGGAGACGATCGACGTCCGAGGGCCAGTCCACGCCGGCCAGGCCGAACACCGACGCATCGAGCGCCCCGCGCGAGATGCCCGCTTCCGAAAGCGCGCCGTCGGCGGCTTCGGCGATCGCGTCACGAGCGACGTCGATGCCGGCCAGCTCCCAGTTCGACGGGCCCGCCGCTGCGGCACCGAGCAGCGCGCCGAACGCATCGGCAACCACCGCGTAGGTCTTGCGTCCGCCCCCGTCGACACCCAGGACGGTGGTCACCCGTCATGACCTGCAGACGCGTACGCGCGTTGCACGACCTCTATCACGACGCGACCGTCCTCCCCCGAAGGCCGAGGGGTCCTCGCGTGTTCGATCGCGCTCAAGAACTCGTGCATCTGGGCCGTGTACATGGACTGGGAGGCATGATCGTAGTTCGCGCTCGGCTCCTCGCGAGGGAAGATGCGCGCGTACCCCTTCGTCCCGTAGACCTCCGTATCCGCCTCCATCCCCTCCTTGTGGGGATGCCACCAGCCCGCTTCGACGACGCTGTTCGTCCGGTTGGACCACCCGATCAGCACGATCGCGTCGTCGTCGACGGCGTACGAGCCGTACCGCGTGCCGATGGCCGCGCAGACGCGCTCGGGCGCGGGATCGCCGAGGACGAACCGAGCCGTGTCGATCGCGTGCACGCCCATGTCCACGAGGCCGCCTCCGCCGGCAAGCGCGGGGTCGACGAACCACCCCGTGGGACCCCAGCCGGCGTGGACCCCGTATCCCCGGGTCTTGACGATCTCGCCGAGCTTGCCCGAGACGATCCTGTCTCGCATCGCGATCACGTCGTCGTGGAACCGCCAGCAGTGGGCGACCATCAGGGAGGCGCGGCCTCGATGGGACGCGTCGATCATCGCGTCGCACTCCGCGACGGAGACCGCCATCGGCTTCTCGACGAGCACGTGCTTGCCCGCTTCCAGGAAGGCGATGGACTGCTCGGCGTGGAGCGCGTTCGGCGTGGCGACGATCGCCGCCTCGACGGTCTCGTCGGCCGTGAGCGCTCGCCAGTCGGTGATCGCGCGGGGGATCGCGTAGCGCTCGGCGAGCACCCGAGCGCCTTCCTCGCGGTGGTTCGCGACCGCGACGAGCTCCGCTCCGGGGAAGGCGAGGACGCCCCGCGCATGGAAATCCTGGATCCAGCCGGATCCGATCAGCGCCACCCGCACGGGGTCAGCCTTTCACACCGGTGAGCGTGATGCCTTCGATGAATGCCTTCTGCGCGAAGAGGAACAAGATGATCACCGGGAGCATGAACACGACGGAGGCGGCCATCTGTTGGTTCCACAGGACCCCACGATGGATCGTGGTGAACTGCTGCAACCCCACCGAGAGCGTCCAGATCTTGTCGTTGTTGAGCGAGTAGATCAGCGGGCCGAAGAAGTCGTTCCAAGCGTAGAGGAACTGGAAGAGGCCCACGGCCGCGATCGCCGGCTTCGCGACCTTGACGACCACGTGCCACATGATCTGGAACTCGTTGGCGCCGTCCACGCGGGCCGCATCCACGAGCTCGCTGGGGATCGTCAGGAAGAACTGTCGCAACAGGAAGATCGAGAAGGCATCACCGAGGAACGCGGGCACGATGAGCGGTTTGAGCGATCCCACCCAGCCGAGGTGCCGGAAGAACAGGAACAGCGGCACGATCGTGACCTGGCTGGGCAACATCATCGTCGAGATCACCAACAGGAAGACCGCACGCTGACCGCGCCACTTGATGACGGACAACGCGTACGCGACCGGCACCGAGGAGAGGACGACGCCGAGCGTAGCCAGGCCGGCGTAGACGAACGTGTTCCATCCGTAGCGGAGGATCGGCTCCTCGCGGAAGATGTCGATGTAGTTCCGCCACTGGAACGGATGCGGGATCAGATCGTGCGGGTTCAGTGCCTGCTGTTGCGTCATGAGCGAGGTCGTCACGACGAAGAAGAGCGGCAGGACGAAAGCGGCCGTAAGAGCGATCGCCACCGCGTGGTTGGCGACCGTGGTCAGAAGCGCCCTGCGACGCGCCTCCGCGGTGCGGCGCCGCGTCCGGGGCACCACCGTCGCGACGGCGGCGCCACTCACCGGAACCCGCCCTGGTAGTAAACCCACCGGTTCGAGGACTTGATCAAGACGAGCGTGCACGCCATGACGATCGCGAAGAGCATCCAGGCCATCGCGGACGCGTAGCCGAGGTGGAAGCTTTCGAACCCCTGCTGGTAGAGCCAGATCGTGTAGAAGAGCGTCGAGCCCTGGGGAGATCCCAGGGCGCTGCTCGAGCTGCCGGCCGCGCTACCGACGCTCGCGCCCACGACGTAGGCCTCGGTGAAGTACTGGAACCCGTAGATCACGCCGATCACCGCCGTGAAGAAGATGACGGGACTGATCATGGGCAGGGTGATGCGCCGGAACTTCTGCCACGCATTCGCGCCCTCGATGTCGGCCGCCTCGTACAGATGCGCGGGCACGTTGAGCAACGCCGCCAGGAAGATGATCATCGTGCTCCCGACGCCCCAGAGCCCGATCACGACGAGGCCCGGCTTCGACCACTGGGCGACGACGAACCACAGGGGCTGAGGGAGGTGGAAGAACCCGAGGATCCTGTCGATGGGACCACCGGCGTTCAGGAGGAACAGGAAGGCGACCGCAGCTGCAACCGCGGGCACCATGGTCGGCAGGAAGAAGGCAGTTCGGTAGAACGCACGCCCTCGACGCGGCTTCGTCAGGACGTATGCCGAGCCGACCCCCAGCAGGATCGCGAGCGGGACGCTCACGAGGACCATCCAGATCGTGTTGCGGAGCGACAGCCAGAAGAGCGAATCCTTCGTGAACATGAACTGGTAGTTCGATAGCCCGGTCCACCGAGGGCCCGCCTTGCTGCCGTCGTACTTCGTGAAGGAGTAGTAGAGGCTCGCGAGCATCGGGTACACGTAGAGCACCAGGAACCCGACGATCCACGGCGACATGAACGCCGCGACCGTGAGGTACCTCCGGCGGGTGCGGCGCCGACGGGCCGGCGTCGCACCCGCCGCCCGTGCGGCGACGATGTCGGTCTTCGTGCTCACCCCAATTGGAGCTGGTTGTCGATCTGGGTTGCAAGGTCCTGCAGACCGCCCTGCAGGTCGGTCACCCCGCCCGACTCCCACTTGTCGATGAACGAATCCCACAGATCGGCGTCGGTGGACCCGATGGGCGTGAGCGGCTTGAACCCCGAGTGTTCGTTGCCGAAGATCTGCAGGAACACCTTGAAGTGCTCATCGCTGTTGAGGGCAGGATCCTTCAGCGACTCGAACGTGGTGGGGACGTTCTTCAGGATCGTCGCGAGCTTGACCTCCGCCCCCGTATCGAGCGCCAGGTACTTCAGCAACAACCACGCCGCGTCCGGGTTCTTCGCGTTCGAGGGGATCCCGACCACGTCTCCGCCGATCTGCCCGGCACCGTAGAGGTCGGGGGTGTCGTCCGCGACCGGGAACGGAGCGGTCCCGTAGTTCACGTTGGACCCGTCATCGGCGATGAAAGCGTTGCGCCATTCACCGTCCATCATCATGGCCACCTGCTCGGTCTCGAAGCCATGGGAACTCGACCACTCGGAGTCGGGACCGCCGAGCTTAGAGAAGAACTCTTGCAGCTTGTGGTCGCCGTCGGAACCGTAGACATCGGCGATGAAGCTCTTCTGCCATTGCAGGAGGTTGGCCCAGCTCGGGTCCGACGCGAACGCGGAGTTCCCGTTCTGGTCGTACCAGATGCCACCGCTGTAGTCGCCATTGTAGAGCTGCGTGCTCTCGTAGAAGGACTGCAACGGGACGTATCCGGCCACCTTGATCGAGCCGTCGGGGTTGAGCACCGTGAGCTTCTTCGCGTCGGCCTCGAGCTCCGACAGCGTCTTCGGGACGTCCGCGATGCCGGCCTTCGCGAACATGTCCTTGTTGTAATACAGGCCGTACGCGTCCGAGAGCACCGGCAGCGAGCATTGGTCCCCGTTGTAGCTGGTGTATCGGAGCGCGGCGTCGGGGACCGTCGCCGCGAGATCGATGTTGTCGTTCTGGAGGTACGTCGCGAGGTTCGTGTACGTGTTGGCCGAACAGAACTTCGCGACGTTGTCGGGACCCGAGGTGATCGCCATGTCCGGCGCGGTGTCGGAGTTGACCGCGCGGAAGATGTCCTGGTCCGACTTCCCACCCGTATGTTGGATCGAGATCCACGGATACTTCTGATGGAAGTCCTGGAGAACCTCGCAGTACTTCTTGAACTCCCCGCCGCTGTAGAAGCTCCAGAGCTGGATCGTCACGGGCTGCTCGCCGCTCGGGCCGGCGCTCGCGCCACCGACCTCCAAACCCTTGGTGGTGCACGCCGCCGAGGTCAGCGATCGAGCCGCCGACGGCTGGAGCCCGGCGGTGCTGCTGGACGAACACGCAGATGCGACGAGCCCTGCGACCACCACGACCATCAACAACCGTCTCATCTCGTTCCTCCTCGCATGTCCCGTGCGTCCGACCGACTCATACCGCTACCCCTCGCCCCGCGTCCACCCTGGAGAACAGACGATCCTGCGCCGCATCGAGCGCGAGCGAGACCGCGCCGACGAGTTCCGCATCCTCACCCAGCGCCGACGCTTCGATCCGCGGCCGGAACGGCGACAGCGCACGCAGCTCCCGCTCCAGCGGCTCGCGGAGCATGTCCGCGTTGCGACCGATGCCGCCCCCGAGGATCACGAGGGCCGGGTCGAGGACCGGAACGATCGCCGCGATCCCCAGCGCGATCCCTTCGGCGACCGAGGCGACCGCTTGCAGCGCCTTCTGGTCGCCGGCGCGGGCGGCATCGAAGACCGCGGCCGCCGTCGTGGTGCCGCGGACACCTGCACGTTTGGCGGCCGTCAGCACCCCGTCGGCCCCGATCGCCGTCTCGAGGGCGCCTCGCCGCCGATTAGCCTTGTCGTGAGGATCCGCGGTCGCGAGCGGCAGGTACGCCACCTCGCCCGCTGCGCCGTTCGCTCCCTTGAACAGCTCCCCGCGCATGACGATCCCGAGACCCACACCCGTTCCTACGTGGAAGTAGACGAAATCGTCGACGTCGCGCCCCAAGCCGCGCCTCCGCTCGCCGAGTGCGGCGAGGTTAACGTCGTTCTCGAAGACGACCGAGGTGGCGAGCTCCCGCCGGATCTCGTCCAGGACCCCCTCACGCGTCCAACCGGGGAGGTTATGGGCGAGCAGGGGATGTCCGGCCGAGCCGAACACGCCGGGGCTGCCGACGGCCGCCACCGTGACGCGGCGCCAGCCGATGCCCGCCGACTCGGCTGCGGCACGCGCGACGGAGCCGATCGTGGTGATCAGCGTCTTCGCGCTTCGAGCTCGCGCAGCGTTGCGCCGTTGGGCGACGATCTTCCCGGTGAGATCGGCGACGGCCGCCCGGACGTACTCCCGACCCACGTCGATCCCGACCACCCAGCCCGCGGCCGGGTTCAGCTCGTAGAGCAACGCGGTCGGACCCTTGCCGCCGGACGTCCGCCCGGCCTCTCGGACCAAGTTGGCACGTTCGAGGGTCGAGAGCGCCTGGGAGACCGTGGGTTTCGAAAGGCCGGTCTCCCGAGCGATCTGCGCCCGGGAGACCGGCCCGGACCGCCGGATACGCTCGAGCACGGTGCGTTCGTTGATCGCCCGGAGCAGGCTTGGCGTCCCCGTGGCGTACGTCTGGGTCGCGACCGTGTCCTGTCTCCTCGCTGGAGCGATCCGATCAGTCAGGAAACTTTCCTAACGAACCGAGGGGATGCTAGCCTCGCGTCGCGGGGCCGGTCAAGGCTCTCGCTCGGAGGATCGATCGATCCCGAAGGAGCTACAGATGCCAGAGCTCGCGATCGCCGGCGGCGCACCCGTTCGCGCGGAGCCGTACCCGGGTTGGCCGCACGGCGACGATGAGGACGTTGCGGCGGTCGAGGAGGTCGTCCGGAGCGGCCGCTGGGGCGGGTTCCCCGAACCGGGCCCGAAAGCCGCGGCCTTCGAGGAAGCGTTCGCCGCCTACCAGGGCGCTCGGTACGGCGTGCTGATGTCCAACGGGACCGTGACGATGGAGGTGGCGCTCAAGGCGCTTGGCATCGGTTGGGGAGACGAGGTGATCATCCCGGCGCTCACCTTCGCCGCGACGGTGTACGCGCCGATCGCCGCCGGCGCGCTCCCGGTCATCGTCGACGTGACCACGGCGACGTGGACGATCGACCCGGCGCTGGTCGAGGCCGCGATCACCCCCCGGACGCGGGCGATCATCCCCGTGCATCTCGGTCACCAGATGGCGGACATGGATCGGCTCATGGAGATCGCTCGGAGCCACTCGCTCGCCGTGGTCGAGGATTGTGCCCACGCCCATGGGCAACGCTGGAACGGCGAGGGCGCCGGATGCATCGGCGACTTCGGTTCCTTCAGCCACCAGTCGTCGAAGATCATGACGGCCGGCGAAGGAGGCTCGTTGCTCACGAACGACGATCGCCTGGCCCGGCTCGCCCATTCGATCATCGATTGCGGCCGCCCGAAGGACGACGCCGAGAAGGAATACACGTTCGGCGCCAACTACCGGCTCGGTGAGCTCCAGGCCGCCCTCCTCATCGTCGCCATGCGGCGGTTCCCCGAGCAGCAGGCCCGGCGGGCCGAGCTCGGAGCGACCTTCGAGGGCTTGGTCGCGCAGGTCCCGGGGGTGCGCGTCATGCCACACGACCCCAGGATCACCCGCTGGAGCTTCTACCGCTACGTGCTGGCGATCGAACCCGAGCTGTTCGCCGGCCGGACCAATCGGGTCATCTGCGACGCGCTCGAGGCGGAAGGGGTCGGAGCGTGGACCGGCTACGAGCCGATGTCCGACTACGACCTGTTCCGGCCGTCGCTCTCACGGCTCCCCGTCGCGGTCGAGCATGGGGAACGGCTGGATCCCTCCAGGATGTCGTTCCCGGTCGCGGAGGCGGCGGGGCTGCGCGAGTCCGTCTACATCGACGAGAACGTGTTCCGTTCCGATCGCGCGGGGGTCGAGCAGGCCGTCGAGGCGCTCGCGAAGATCCAACGCAACGCCGGGGAACTCCCCGGGGGCTAATCCGCGAAGAAGCGCGGCAGATGAGCGCGGTTCGCGTCGAGGAGCGCATCGAGCATCGGCGCCGCACGGTCCACGTCGCCGACGAGCGGGTTCGTGAGCAGCGCCTTGAGCGCAGTGTCGCGGGATCCCGTGAGTGCGGCCTCGATCGTCAGCCGCTCGTACGCCTTCGCGTGTTGCACCAATCCGAGCATCTCCGGCGCGAGCGGCTCCGTCGGTCGAGCGAACGCGCCCGCGCGATCCACCCGGCACGTGAGCTCCACGACGTCGCCGTGCGGCACGTTCGGGATCGCACCTTCGTTCAGCACGTTGACCACCTGCTCGTCGCCCGAGCCGGCGTGGAGCGAGGCGACGAGCGCCGCAGCGGCATCCGAGTACCACGCGCCTCCACGTTCCTCGAGAAGCTGCGGCTTCGCGGCGAGGGTCGGATCGCGATAGAGCTCGAGCAAGCCGGCCTCGATCTCGATGACCTCCTCGGCTCGCGTGCGGTGCGTCCGTTGGTGTTCGAGGACCTCGCCCGTCCGGTAGTAGTACCGCAGGTAGGAGCTGGGGATCGCCCCCAACGCGCGGACGAGCTCGATCGGCGCAGCTTCGGTGAGCTCCTCGGGAGCCTCCTCCATGAGCTCGGGCAACCGATCCACGCCGTCGACGATCACCGCGCGGACCCACGAGAGGTGGTTGAGCCCGACGTGGTCCAGCCGGATCGTGCTGGGCTCGACGTGCAGGTGCGCCGCCAGCTCGCGCTGGACCCCGATCGCCACGTTGCAGAGCCCGCCCGCGCGGTGTCCCTGGTCGAGCAGCGCCTGCGTCACGAGCCCGGTGGGGTTCGTGAAGTCGACGACCCACGCGTCGGCAGCGCCGATCTCCGCCGTGCGCTCGGCGAGCTCGAGCACCACGGGCACGGTCCGGAGCGCCTTGGCGAAGCCTCCGGGCCCGGTGGTCTCCTGGCCGATGCAGCCGAACCGGAGCGGGATCGTCTCGTCCAGCAGCCGCGCCTGGTTGCCGCCGACGCGGAGCTGCACGATCACGAAGTTCGCACCCTCGAGCGCTTCGTTCGCCCGGTCGGTCATCCGGACCGTCCCCGCCCATCCGGCCGCCCGCACCATCCGCTCCGCGAGCGCGCCCACGATCGCGAGCCGCTCGGGATCGATGTCCAACAGGACGAGCTCGTCGACCGGAAGGCGGTCGGTGCGCGTCACGAACCCCTCGACGAGCTCGGGCGTGTACGTGCTCCCCCCGCCGACCACGGCAACCTTCACACCCATGCGCCGGGCATCGTACACTCCGCTCGATGAAATCGTTAGGAAACTTTCCTGACCCATTCATCGCGGAGATCGGCGGTCAGCCCGACGCGCTCCGGAGGGCCGGGGCAGGCGTGATCGAGCAGACCCAGGCGCTGGAAGCCGCCGCCGGACCGGCCCGGAGTGGCCGCATCGTCCTGTCGGGGATGGGGAGCTCCTACGACGCTTGCTACCCGGCCGTCACGGCGCTCGCCGCCGCCGGCGTTGCAGCGCTGATGGTCGATGCCGCCGAGCTCCTGCATTTCCGGCTCCCCATGCTCGGCGAGCAGGACCTCCTGGTCCTGGTCAGCCAGTCCGGCGAGAGCGCCGAAACCGTCGGCGTCGCACGGGCCCTCCGCGACGCGAGGCGGACCCCGACGATCGCCTCCGTCACGAACGGGCTCGGCAACACGCTGGCCCCCCTGGCCGACGTGGCGCTCGACACCCGCGCGGGCCGGGAGACGGGGCCATCGACGATGACCTTCGTCTGCGCGCTGGCCTCGCTCGGCGCGCTCGCCCGCACGATCGCCGGCGACCCGGCGCACGATGCGGCGGCGACGATCGCGCTGGAGGCCGAGCGGACCGCCGACGCGATCGCCGGCCTGGTCTCCGATCGGAAGCTCCCCGATCGCCTCGTCGCCTGGCACGGCGGCCGCGCGACGACCGTGATCTTGGGTCGAGGCGCCGCCCGCGCGGCCGCCGAGATGGGCGCCCTCACGATCAAGGAGGCCGTGGGGATGCCGATCGAGTCGCTCCAGGCGGCCCAGTTCCGCCACGGGCCGCTCGAGCTGGCCGGTCCCGACCTGGCCGCGATCGTCATCGCCACGGAACCCGAGACCGCCGAGCTCGACCGGACACTCGGCTCCGAGCTCGCGGAACTGGGCGCGGCCGTCCTCCTCGTGACGACGGGAGGATCGGTACCCGTCGGCACGGTGTCGATCGAGATCGGACGGCTCGACCGACTGCTCAGCCCCGCCGCGGCCGTGGTGCCCGCGCAGCTCTTGGCGTGGCGGCTCTCGGTAACGCGCGGCCGAACTCCTGGCTCCTACGTCCACGCCGCGAAGGTGACAACCCGTGAGTGAGTCCGATCGCGTCGCGCTGACCTTCGACGCGGAACACCCGGACCGCTCGTGGTGCCCACCACGCGCGGCCGACCGGATCCTCGACCTGCTGGCCGCCGCAAGCGTCCGAGCGACCTTCTTCGTGCAGGGTCGATGGGCCGAGGCTTACCCCGCCACGGCCCGCCGGATCGCCGACGAGGGCCATCTCGTCGGCAACCATTCGCACCATCACGCAAGGATGCCGCTGCTCCACGATCAGGGCCTTCGCGAGGACCTGGGCGCCGCACGGGACGCGATCGTCGAGGCGACCGGTCGAGACCCGCGGCCGTGGTTCCGCTGCCCGTGGGGAAGCGGTGCCGAAGACCCTCGCGTGCTCGCTGCGATCGCAGCGGCCGGCTACCGCAACGTCGGGTGGCACGTCGAGGCCGAGGATTGGGAGCCGGCGCGGACGCCGCAGGCGATCGCCGCCGATGCGGTCGCCGGGATCCGACGCCACGGCGACGGCGCGGTGCTGTTGCTCCACACGTGGCCCGGGGGGACCGTCGAGGCCCTTCCGCTCGTGCTCGGTGACCTGCACCGTGAGACCCGGTTCGTGACGGTCGATGCCTTGGCGGAGCTGCCATGAACCGAGCGGCCCTGCTGGCGGTCGACGGGGGGGGCAGCAAGGTCGACGCCGTGCTCATCCGCCGCGACGGCACGGTCCTCGGCGCGGCACGGATCGCGACCGGCGCGGGCTCGGACGGCGTCCCCGGTGAGGATGAGCACATGCGTCCCATCCTGGAGGCGACGCGCGCGGCCGCGCGGGTCGCGGGACGCGACCCCGCGGCCGCGCCCCTCGCCGAGCTCGGCGTCTTCTGCCTGTCGGGTGCGGACCTCCCCGTCGACGATCGACGGATCGTGCGATGGCTGCGCACGCATGCGCTCGCGATCGAGGACCTGGTGCGGAACGACAGCTTCGCCGTGCTCCGGGCGGGGACGGAGCGTTCGTGGGGGGTCGGCGTGGTGTGCGGCTTCGGAACCAACTGCTCGGGCGTGGCCCCCGATGGTCGCGTCACGCGCTTCCCCGCGATCGGCCCGGTGAGCGGGGACTTCGGAGGTGGGATCGAGCTCGGCACCCTTTCGTTGTGGCACGCGATCCGCGCCGAGGACGGCCGCGGTGACCCGACGCTCCTGCGAACCCTCGTGCCCACCCATTTCGGCATGCGCCGTCCGAGCCAGGTCATGGAGGCGCTCTACCGGGGCACGCTGGGGGAACATCGGCTCACGGAGCTGACGCCCGTCCTGTTCCGCGCCGCCCGGCGGCGTGATCGCATCGCCCGGGAGGTCGTGTGGCGACAGGCGGACGAGATCGTCGCGATGGCGACCGTGGCGATCCGCCGGCTGCGGATGCAGAGGCTCGACGTGGACGTCGTCCTGGGCGGCGGGGTGTTCCAGAGCGGGTGGCAGCCCTTCTTGGAGCGGATCGAAGCGGGAGTCCGCGCGTTCGCACCCGATGCGCGCGTGCTCGTGTTGGATGCGCCACCCGTGGTCGGCGCCGCATTGATCGGGCTCGACCACCTCGGCGCGCGGGGAGCCGCGCAACGGCGGGTTCGGGCAGGTTTGACGCACGAAGGGTTGACGGCGAAGACTGCCGCCCGACGCGGACCGCGGCCAAGACCGGAGGCGCAGCGGGCACGTCGACGAGAGGAGTCCTGATGTCGAGGATCGTCCTGGATCGGATCACCAAGCTCTTCGCCGAGGACGTGGTCGCCGTCGATGACGTCTCGCTCGAGATCGCGGACGGCGAATTCATGGTCCTCGTTGGCCCGTCCGGATGCGGCAAGTCCACGATCCTACGGATGATCGCGGGGCTCGAGGACGTCACGGCCGGCGAGATCACGATCGGAGACCGGCAGGTGACCGATCTGGAACCGAAGGCGCGAGACATCGCGATGGTGTTCCAGAGCTACGCCCTGTACCCGCACATGACGGTCGAACAGAACCTCGCCTTCGGGCTGAAGCTGCGCAAGACCCCGAAGGCCGAGCTCAAGGAGCGTGTGTTCGACGCCGCCCGGATCCTCGGGCTCCTGCCGCTGTTACAGCGCCGGCCGGCGGAGCTGTCGGGTGGACAGCGGCAACGGGTCGCGATGGGGCGCGCGATGGTGCGCGAACCTCAGGCCTTCCTGATGGACGAGCCGCTGTCCAACCTGGACGCGAAACTCCGCGTGCAGATGCGGGGTCAGCTCATGCTGCTGCACGAACGTCTCAAGACCACCACCGTCTACGTGACGCACGATCAGGTTGAGGCGATGACGCTCGGCGAGCGCGTGGCCGTGCTCCGCGACGGCGTGCTGCAACAGGTCGACATACCGCAACAGCTTTATCGCCATCCCACGAACCTGTTCGTGGCAGCGTTCATCGGCTCCCCGCCGATGAACCTCGTCGAAGCCGAGGTGCGAGCGGGACGACTCCGATTCGGTGGATGGGACCTCCCGAGCGGCGACCGCGTGGACCTCTCGGCCTACGAAGGGAAGCGGGTCATCCTCGGCGTGCGTCCGTCGGACATGGAGGACGCGAACGTCTGGCGGGATGAATCGCTCCCCACGATCGACGTCACCGCCGAGGTGACCGAAGAGCTCGGGTCCGAGGTGAACGTCTTGTTCGAGGTGGACGAGCCACCGGTGACGGCCGAAGAGATCCGGGCCGCGACCGTCGAAGACAGCGACGACGATCTCCTGCTCGCGTCGGAAGCCCCGAAGTGCATCTTCTGCGCGAGCGTCGATGCGCGCACCAGCGTGAAACCGGGTGGATCCATCACGTTGTCCCTCGACCCCTCGCGGTTCCACTACTTCGATCCCTCGACGGGTCGAGCGGTCGAGGCGACCCGCGCGGAAGCTTCGGTCTGAGGAGCGTTTCACGCACCGAGTGCAGGATCGCCGGTGGCGACGTCCAACGGCAGCCAGCACTCCACGGTCGTGCCTTCGCCCGGCGAGCTGTGGATCCGCGCCCACCCTCCGGCGAGCTCGGCCCGTTCGACGATCGTCGACAGGCCCAAGTGACCCGGCGCGGGTGCGGCGTCCAGATCCGGGACGAAACCACGTCCGTCGTCGCGGACACGGAGCGTCACGCCATCTCCCGCCGACACGGCTTCGATCTGGACCCGTGACGCCTGCGCATGCTTCGCCGCGTTGGCGATCGCTTCCTGCGCGATCCGGTACAGCAGGGCCCGCATGTCGGGATCCGGTTCCTGCGTCATACGGTCGATGATCCCCACGACCCAGTCGCTCGCCTTCGCTCTCCGCTCGAGGTAGATGCGGAGCGCGGGAACGAGACCCTCCCGGTCGAGCGCGGCGGGACGGAGCTCGAAGAGCATCGAGCGGAGCCGCTCGATCGCCGCATGGACCTCCGACTCGATCCCGGCGATCGCATCGGGGGTGATCGAGTCGGGGAACTCGGTGAGCATCTGCAGACGCATGTCGACGGCGCTCATCACCTGGATCGGATCGTCATGGATGTCCGCCGCGATCCGTTGGCGCTCCGACTCCTGAGCGTTCTGCAGGCGCCGTGCCAACTCGCGACGTTGCTGAAGCGTCCTGCGGAGCACATCGAGGCTCCACCGGAGCTTCTCCTCGGCCTCCTTGCGATCGGTGATGTCCAGCATCACACCGCGCCAATACAGGAGCGTGCCGTCCAGCCCGCGGACAGGCGCGGCTTCGTCGCGGATCCAGACGGTCCGGCCGTGCTTCGTGATGATGCGGTACTCATCGAGATAGCGCTCCGCGTTGCGGTTGGATTCCTCGTTCGCGAGCGAGACCCGGTCGCGATCGTCTGGGTGGATCGCCTCCCTCCACAGCCCGGGATCCGCCATCCACTCCTCGACGGAGTACCCGAGCAACGATTCGATCTGCGGACTGGTGTAGAGGTTCGTCGACAGTTCATCGGGCCGGTCGAGGTAGAGGATCGCCGGGACGCCCTCCACGAGCATCCGGTAGGCGTCCGGGTGCAGCTCGTCGAAGCGCCAGGCAGTGTCCTCGCTCATACCCTCGCGATCACCCCGGCCAGCAGCGCGATCCGTGGGACGACGCTCTCGAGATCGAGCCATTCGTCCCGGCCGTGCGCAGCACCACCTACCGGCCCAAGCCCATCGAGGGTCGGGCAGCCCGCGGCACTGGTCGTGTTCCCATCCGAGGCCCCACCGGTCGCCGCATCGGACAACGCGAACCCGAGCTCGTTCGCAACCGACACGGCCTCGTCCACCAAGCGCCGCGACGCGTCGGTCTTCTCCATTGGTGGGTGCCATCCGTCGGGTTGGACCGAGATCGTGACGCCGTCCGTGCGGGGTTGGGCGCACACGGCCTCGATGGCTCGCTTCGCTTCCTGGAGCGTCGCAAGCTCGGGCGCGCGCAGATCCACCGCCAGCACCGCCTCCTCGGCCACGACGTTCGACCTCGTTCCGCCTCGGAGGACGCCGACGTTGCACGTGACCCCCGGCCACCGCCCATGGATGCCGGCGATCTCGATCGCCTTGTGCGCGGCCTCGATGACGGCGCTTCGCCCTTCGTCGGGTTCCACGCCGGCATGCGCGGCGCGGCCGTGGATCCGGATCGTGTAGTCGGTTGTCCCCTTGCGTGCGGACACGACGTCGCCGTTCGCACGAGCGGATTCCAAGATGAGCGCCGCGTCGTGGTCGGCGGCGAGACGCCCGATCGTCGCGCTCGACGACGGCGAACCGATCTCCTCGTCGGGGTTGCAGACGTACGTGATGCGCTCGAACGCATCGAAGCCCGCGTCGCGGAGCACGTCCGCCGCGAAGAACCCCGCGAGGAGGCCTCCCTTCATGTCGCTCACGCCCGGTCCGTACGCACGGTTCCCTCGGACCGAGAACGGACGCTCGGTCGCCGTCCCATCGTCGAACACGGTGTCCATGTGGCCGATCATCAACACACGGGAGTTCCCCGAGCCCCGGAACGTACCGACGACCGTGTCCCCGAGCTCCGCTCCATCGTCGCCGGAGACGTGACCCATCCGTTGCACTTCCCAACCGCCCTCTCGGAAGCGCGACTCGCACCGATCGGCGATGTCGTTGACGCCTGCCCGGTTGAACGTTCCGCAATCGATGTTCACCATCGTTCGGAGCGCGACGAGGTATCGGTCCCGATGGGCGGCCGCGAGGTCGCGGATCGCGAGCACGTCCATGGGTCGGACGCTAGCATGCCGCTCGTGGCCGGGGGTGAGCTGAACCGCTGGTGGCGCGTCGGCCTCCCGGTCGTCACGCCGCTCGTCCGTCTGGTGTTCAGGACGCGTGTCGTAGGCCTTGAGCATGTGCCGTCGAGCGGGGCGGCGATCGTCGCGTTCAACCACGTGAGTGCGCTTGACGGACCTGTGCTCGCGATCGAGATCGGCCGCCGGATCAAACGCGAGAGCCGCTTCCTGGTCGCCGCCGAGTTCTTCGGGAAGGGGTTCTTCGGCTGGATCCTCCGTCGGTACGACCAGATCCCGATCCGGCGCGGCGAAGGTGACGGGTCGGCACTGGACGCAGCCCTCACCGGTGTGAAGGAGGGCGTCCTGCTCGCCATGGCGCCGGAGGGCACGGTGAACGGTGACCCGGACACGCTGATGCGGATCCGGAGTGGGGTGGCACGCATCGCGCTTCCCAGCGGCGCTCCGGTGATCCCCGTCGGCATCTGGGGCACGCACCGCCGGTGGCCGAAGGGCGGCTTTTCCAGGGGGCGTCCGTGGCGGCCCCGTCTCGCGATCGTCTTCGGGGAGCCACTGCTGGCAGCCGGCGACGTCACCGATGAGGATGACGTCGAGGCGTTCCGCGAACGATTGCGGAAGCATCTCGTGCGGCAGGTCGAACGAGCACGCTCGCTCAGCGGTGAGCCGCCGTGATCGAGCGGGACGCAGCGCTGGGGGCGTCCGAGGCGAGGTTCGGCGGCCGCTATCCCGTGGCCGGCTGAGCCGAACGCGACGGGAGGGCCGGCACCGAGGTGCCGGCCCTCCCGCAAGGCCAGGTCGACGGCGGGGTGCGAGGGTTGGAGACCAAACTCCCGCCGCGGGGGGATGGGGTCGCTTGAGTCGTCCCGGCCTGCGTCCTTCCGGAAAGATCCGGCCTTCCGAGGACGCTCAGTGCCCCTGCGAGGTGGGTGGACGCGACCCCTCGGGTCCGTTGTTCCCCGATCCGTGGTCGTTGTGGGACCCATCGTTCCCGGTCCCTTGATCCCGATCGCGTGGATCGTCCCCCCGTTTCGGTGAACCACCGGGGACGTCGCCGGCGACGCCGTCCCCGCTCCCGGCCGCCCCGTTCCCCGACGTACCGCTCGTCGATGGTCGGTTCCCGACGGAGGACGGTGCCGTCGACGCGGTCGAAGGGGGGAGCCTGCGATCGTTCGACCCGGATCCGGTGGATGACGGGCCGGCGACCGGTGGTGCGGTGGGAGCCGGCGAAACGACGGGGGACCCGCCGCGCGACCCGAGCGAGGCAGCCGCGAACGCGATCCCGGCCATCGCGAGCGTCGCCGCGACGGCGAGCGCAAGCGTCCTGCGCGGTCGGGGACGACGGAGCGGCATCGCGGGGGCCGGGGAATCGAGCCTCGCGAGCAGCGCGACCCAGCTCGTCTCGGCCGGAGGCACCGTGACGGCGCCCGCGGCACCCGTCAGCCGATCGTGCACCGCGACGAGCGCCGCGGCCGCCGAACCGTGAACGGCGAGCAACTGCTCGCGGGACAGCTCCTCGCGAGCCCAGGCCCCGAGATCGCGATCGAGCTCGACGCTCATGCCCGCTCCTCCAGCACGTCGGCGAGAGCCTTCAGCGCCCGCCACTGTTTCGCGTTGACCGCCCCCGGCGTGGTTCCCATCGCCGTCGCGACCTCCTCGTTGGTCATACCGACGAGGTACTTCAGCTCGATGACCTGGCGTTGCTCGGTCGGAAGGTGGTCGATCGCACCCCGCAACGTCAGGATCTCCGCCGTCATCGGCTCGACCCCCCGATCGGGAAGCTGATCGCGGGGCTCGTCCCGCCCCCGTTTGCGAAGCGTGTCGATCGCCACGTGACGGGCGATCCCGTAGAGCCATGCCGCGAACGGAACCCCCGTGTCGCGGTAGGACGCGAGTCCCCGCCAGGCGCGCAGGAACACGTCGGAGACCACGTCTTCGTTCTCGGCGCCCACCCGGAACCGCACCAGCCTGGACACGGCCGGCAGGTGCGTGCGATACAGCTCGCCGAAGGCATCGCGATCACCGTCTTGAGCTCGCCGGACGAGCGCACGCTCGTGCTCCCGCCCATCGGGCTCGCTCCCACCCTTCCCATCGAGCGAAGGGGGCGAGATGTTCGCGGGGGTACTGCCGCGGAACGCCGAGACCTCCATCCCGTCTCAGTCATCGGCAGGGGCGGGTGGGTGGCTGAACAGCGAAGGGGCCGCCCTTCGGGCGGCCCCTTCGAGCTGCGTTGGGCGGGGCGCTCGGCGGCTCAGCCGCCGAGCGCGACCGCGTTGATCAGGTTCGAGTCGCGGAGCTTCCGGAGCGCCTCGCGCTCGATCAACCGCACGCGCTCCCCGGACAGACCGAGGACCTTCCCGGTCTCCCGGAGGCTCAGCGGCTGCCCGTTCTCCAGGCCGTAGCGCAGCGCGACCACGTGCCGCTCGCGCTCGTCCAGCACCTTGTCCACCGCGCCGCCGATCTCCTCGCGGAGCAGCTGATCCTCGACCTCGTTGAACGCCGCGTCCGAGTCGACCTCTTCGATGAGGTCGCCCAGCTCGGTGTCCTCGCCGACCGGGGACTGCAGGGACAGGGGCTCCCGGCGACCCATCTCGGTCAGGTCGTCGATCTCGTCCACGGTGGTGTCGAGCGCCTTGGCCAGCTCCTCGCGTGTGGGCTCGCGGCCCATCGACTGCGCGAACTGGAACCGGGTCCGGTTGAGCTTGCGCAGCCGATCGTGGATGTGCACCGGAAGGCGGATCGAACGAGAGCGATCGGCGATCGCCCGCGTGATGCCTTGACGGATCCACCACGTCGCGTAGGTGGAGAACTTGAAGCCGCGGCGCCAGTCGAACAGCTCGACCGCACGCATCAGGCCGATGTTGCCTTCCTGGATGAGATCCAGCAGCGGAAGCCCCTGACCCTGGTACTTGCGGGCCACGGAAACCACCAGCCGGAGGTTGGCCATGATGAACCGCTGGCGCGCGGCCTCAGCCTTGCGGACGTCGGCACGAGCCTTCGCGATGCTCTTCTCCGAACGGAGGCGGCCGGCACGGAGGCGATCTTCGGCCTCCTTGCCGCCCTCGATGGTCATGGCAAGCTCCACCTCTTCTTCCTTGGTGAGCAGCGGCTCGCGGGCCGCCGCCTCCAGGTAGAGGCGGAGATCGTCAGCGTCGTCGGTCCCTAGGGGACGCGCCGGCTCGGGCACTTCGTATCACGCTCCTCGTCGTGACCGGGCCGCCGCACGGCGCGGCTCGCCTGGTCATCGAGAACTCGAGTCATCCCTCGCGAGCGGGTCCATGTGGGCACAGGCGCGTGGGCAAACGCCTTGGCCGCTCGCATTCATGGTAGGTCGTGGTCCATCCTCTGTAAAGCTGAGGCCGTGTGTAGCGTATGGAGGTCGTGTGAAGGCCCGGCTGAGGCCTCGAAACGGTCCCTGAGGGCCATCGGACTCCCCTGCCTCTACGCCACCGACCCTTTCAACGTTCGAAGGACCTGGTTCTATGCCCGAAACGGGCGGCTCCGGCGCGCGTGGGTAGGCTCCAACAGATGCCCCTCGAGCTGCCGGAACCGCAGACCGTTGACCTCGACGGATCCGTCGTCTACCGGGCGTGGGCGGGGCCAGCCGATACGACCTTCGTCCTCGTCCATGGGCTCGGCGGGTCGCACCTCAACTGGCTCCAGGTCGCACCCGGGCTCTCGGGGCTCGGGCGTGTCTTGGCCTTGGATCTGCCCGGGTTCGGCCGGTCGCCGGCCGCCGGTCGTGGCACGAGGGTCATGGATCTTCGGCGTTCGCTCTCGAGGTTCGTCGACGAGACGGCGACCGGGCGTGTGGTGGTGGTGGGGAACTCGATGGGCGGACTGATCGCGTCGGTTCACGCCGCCGTCGAGCCCGACCGCGTGGCGGGGCTGGTCCTCAGCGCCTCCGTGTTCCCCTGGACGCGCGGTGGCCTCCCCCACCCCGCGGTCCTCGCGGCGTTCTCCCTCTACGGCCTGGACGGTGTCGGCGAGCGCGTGGTCCGAGCCCGCCGCCGGGCGCTGAGTCCGGAGACGTTCGTGACGCTCGGCCTCCGGATGCTGACCACGGACCCCGGCACGATCCCCGAGGAGGTGATCCGACTCCAGATCGAGCTCGTGCGGGACACGCGGGATGACCCGGAACAACCGGAGAACTTCATCGAAGCCGCTCGATCGATCGTCGTCTACATCCGGAACCCGACGCTAGGGATCAGAACGATGGGAGGGATCCGGTGCCCGGTCCTCGTGATCCACGGACGTCGTGACCGGTTCGTCCCTGCCAGATCCGCCGAGACGGCCTTGGCGAGGTACCCGTCGTGGCGAGGGCGGATCTTGCCAGGGGTCGGACACGTCCCCCAGATGGAAGCTCCCGGTCGTTGGTTGGGTGAGGTCGCGGACTGGTACGCAGCGACCTTGCGTTAGCGGGCCCCGGCAGCCTTCTTGGCAGCCGCCACGGCGAGATCGTCGATACCGTGCTCGATGCCCCGAGCGAGCACGTCGATGTCTTTCAGGGTGTCCCAGTCGGCGGTCAGGCCGAACGCCATCGTCCCGCCCAATGAGGTGCAGGCGATCGACAGCCCACCGTGCTCGCCGAGGGGCATCGCCGGGTGGTTCGCGACGAGCCGGGCGCCGGCCAGATACAGGGGCATCTGTGGCGCGGGGATGTTCGACACGACGAGGTTGAACCACCGTCCGCGTGAAACGACGCGAGCGGCCATGGCGTGCAGCGCCGGTGGGGCGAAGGCGCCGAGGCCGATGATCGCGTCGGCCGACACCGCCATCGACGACGATTTGAGCTCCTCGGTCGCGGTCCGAACCTTCGCCAGCCGTGATCGGGGGCTCATGTGCCCGATGGGGATCTCTACGAACGCGGGCGCAACGCGGTTCCCAACGTCTCCCGCCTCCGCCTTCGATCGCACGGAGACGGGGACCATCACACGCAGGCTCCTGCCCTTCGTCGACTCACCTCGCGAGGCGAGCAGCTTGTGCAAGCCGATCGCAACGGTGGCGAGCACGACGTCGTTGATCGTGCCGCCGAGGGTGTGCTTGACCGTCCGGAGCCGCTCGAACGGTACGGCGGCGATCGCGAACCTTCGTGCCGGTCCGGTCGGGCCGTCGAAGGGGCCCGGGGGCGCAGGACCCATGCCAACCAGGGCCAACGCCCCGGACATCGTCCGCACGACCGAGTCGATCGCGCGCTGGGGGGCGCGGGCCGTCCGCGCGAGCGCTTCGGCGGGATGGGACGCCATCTCCTCGACAGCTGCTCGGACGAGCTCCTCGCGAGGGGGGATCGGCTCGGGGATCCACCGCGCCCTGGGTGGCGGTCCGAGTGGCACGTTCGGCTCCAGATCGAAGAGAGCCGAGCCGATCAACATGCCGCCGATCCCGTCGGCGAGCGCATGGTGGAGCTTCAGGAGCACGGCGGTCCGGCCCTCATCGACGCCTTCGAAGACGTACAGCTCCCACAACGGCTTCGACCGATCGAGCGGGCGCGAGAGCACGCGGCCCACGGCTCGCTCCAGCTGGAAGCCACCGCCCGGGGACGGGACCGCCGAACGACGGAGGTGGAAATCCAGGTCGAACCGATCGTCGTCCACCCACAGCGGGCGGCCGAGGTTGCCGGGAACGGGCAGGACCCGTTGTCGGAGTCGAGGGGCGAGATGGATGCGGGCCTCGACGACACGTTGGACGTCGTCATAGGTCAGGGGACCGTCCTCGCGAGGAGCGAAGATCGATAGGCCGGCGACATGCATATGCATCGCGGGCGTTTCCAGGTAGAGGAAGCTCGCATCCAAGCTGGAGAGACGTTCCGCCGGCATCGACCCATGCTAGGGTCCGCGCCGATGTGGCGACGACCCCTGTTGCACGGCATGCTCGCCGTGACGGCGGCCCTCATCTGGTTCTCCCCCGGTTCGATCGCCGGCGCGCACGACGACCACGTGGTCTCCACCGCGGCGCTGCTCCGTGCCGGGGTGGGGCCCGGCCGGGAACCGGTACCGACCGGGTACGCCGGCACCGTGCGCGTCCCCCAGGATTTCGACACGATCCAGGCTGCCGTCGATCATGCGCAACCGGGCGGGATGGTCCTGATCGCTCCCGGGATCTACGAGGAATCCGTGACCGTCACGACGCCGTACCTGACGATCCGCGGGGTCGACCGCGATCGGACGATCATCGATGGCGGATCCCAGCGCGCGGATGGGGTACAGGTCTTCGAAGCCGACGGGGTCGCGATCGAGAACCTCACGTCTCGCCACAACCTCGTGAACGGCATCTCGTGGTACGGCGTGCACGGCTACTGGGGTCGATACCTCACCGCGTACGACAACGGGCACTCCGGCATCGTCGCCTACGACTCCGACTACGGCCAGCTCGACCATTCCTACGCGAGCGGCTCTCCCGATTCGGGCTTCTCCGTCGGGCGGTGCGCTCCCTGCCGCGCGGTCGTCACGGATGTCGTCGCTCAGGACAACGCCGCGGGGTTCAGCGGGGCCAACGCTTCGGATGTCGCGATCGTGAACAGCGAGTGGACGAACAACATGTCCGGCATCGCGCCGAACACGCAGGACGCTCAGGCGGACGCTCCCCAGCGGAACCTGCTGATCGCCGGGAACTACATCCACGACAACGGGAATCCCGCGGCGCCGGCGCTGGCGCTCACCTATCCGTCGTTCGGGATGGGTGTCGTCGTTGCGGGTGGGGTGGACAACCTCATCACCGCGAACCTGATCGAGGATCAACCCACGTACGGCATCGCGGTGGTCCCGATCCTCGATCGGAACCTCTGGCCGACCGCAGGCAACGAGGTCCGTGACAACGTCGTTCGGCGGAGCGGGCTGGCCGATCTCGCGTTGGCGGCACCCTCCGCGGGGGGTGATTGCTTCACCGGCAACGATCTCTCCACGAGCGAGCCACCGGCGATCGAGGCGCTGTATCCGTGCACCGGGCTTCGAGCGTTCCCCGGTGGTGGCGGGTCGCTCGCGTCCTCGATGGAGGCGCTGGTGCGTTCCATCGATGCGCGAGACGGCGGTTTCCCGCACGGTGACTGGAGAACCCAGGCGGCGGCGCCGCCACAGCCCGGCATGCCGGGCGATGCGGCGGCGGCGCCACCTACCCTCGCGATCCCCGGCGAGTCGGTACCACAGCCATACCGGATCCGCCCGGTAGACGAGATCTCGTCGACGCCCGGCCCCACCGTCTCGAAGGAGCTGACCGTGATGGGTCTGCCACTCGCGACCTCGTGGTGGGGTCTGCTGATCGGCCTGTACGGCTACGTCTTGCCGTTCGTGCTCTACGCGGCGTGGGTCGCGATCGGGCTGTGGGATCTGATCCGCCAGGAATCCGAACCGTTACCGCACCGGGCTCGCTGGATGCTGGTGGTACTGGTCGTGCCCTTCATCGGTCCCTTGCTGTACTTCGCGTTCGGACGCTCGCCCATCCCGCGCCAGCTCCGCATCATGCTCACGGCCGGTGGGGTCGCGATCTACGCCGCCTTCGTCCTCCTCGGCGTCGTCGCCGGGCGCTGAGCGCTACGCGTCCTCCAGATGGATCCGCATCCGCTTGTTCGCCTTGCCCTTCGACTCCGTCTTGATGATGCGGACCAGGCCGACCTCGCCGGTCGAGCGCACATGCGTTCCGCCGTCGGCCTGCTTGTCGATCCCCTCGATGTCGATCACGCGGATCGGGTCGATCGATGCGGGAACGAGGTTGATCTTCGTCCGGATCAGATCGGGGTCCCGGAGCGCCTCCGCACGAGGCAGCAGCACGACGTGCACCGGACGATCCTCTGCGAGCCGGGCGTTGAGCTTGGCTTCGACGTCGCGGCCCAGCTCCGCGCTCATCGACTCGAGCTCGAAGTCCATCCGCGCGATGCCGCCGGACTCCATGTTCCCCCCGGTCACCTTCGCACCGTAGTCGGCGAAGATGATCCCGGACAACGAATGCAGCGCGGTGTGCGTCCGCATATGCACGTAGCGCCGCGGCCAGTCGATGTCGCACGTCACGGCGGTGCCGACGGGCGGCACGTCGCCTTCGACGACATGGACGATCTCCCCCGTCTCGCGAACCTTGCGGGTATCCGTCACGGCCGTGGCGCGATCGGCCCAACGCAGGACGCCGGTGTCTCCGGGCTGCCCCCCTCCGCGCGCGTAGAAGACGGTCCGATCCACGACGACTCCCTCGTCCGACACCGCCACGACCGTTGCCGGACATGTCGCGAGATATGCATCCCGTGAGAACAGTTCGTCGGTCACCGTCCGCGGATGGTAGCGCGACGTCAGAGATCGGGCTCGACGACGCGCGGCCCTCGTGCGAGGGTCGCGACGACCGCCGCGGCGAGGATCAGCCCTCCGCCGAGCGCCGTCGAGGTCGTGATGGGCTCATCGAGGAACGCGGCGGCGAGCACGGCGACGCAGAGTGGTTCGAGGACGCCGATGATCGCGTTACGCACCGCGCCGATGCGCTGGAGGCTCGCGATCATGCAGACGAACGCCCCGGCCGTGAACATGCCCATCCCGAGCACCCGGAGCCCCGCGAACGAACCGGTCGGGGTGCTCCATCCCCGGAATGCGAGCGCGTAGCTCAGGTTCGCGAACGACGCTCCGGCCGCGAGCCAAGCCGCGGTCGTGAGCGGGTTCGTGCGGCGCACGACCCGATCGGCAGCGGTCAGGTACCCCGTGTAGGCGAGCGAACAGAGGATCGCCAGCGCGATCCCGATCGGTGCGATCTCCACGCCGGACCCGCCGGCCACCACGATCGCGCTCCCGATGATCGCCGTCGCGAGCGCGGTCACGAGGCGGCCGGCAGGGATCCGGCGATCGAGCGCCATGGCCGTCAGCATCACCCACACCGGATACGTGTAGAACAGGAGCGTCACCGTCGCGGCGCTTCCGTGGTTCAAGGCAGCGAAGTACAGCGCCGACTCCGTCCCGTACCCGAGCGTCGCCGCGACGGCCAGGCCGAGCCGTTCCCCGGGCTCCGGCATGAGCGGACGGCGCGTCGCGACCGTCGCAGCGGCGAGGATCACGGCGGTGACGCCGAACCGGAAGAACAGCAGCGCGAACGGCGGCTGACCGCGGAGGAGTCCCTTCCCGAGGATCACCACGAAGGAGAACTGCACCCCCATCAGGACGGCCAGCCCGGAGCCCGTCAGATCGTTCTTCGCGCGAGCGGGGCGCGGGCCGGGTTCGCCCCTCATCCGAGGAACCGTGCCACCCGCTCGACCAACACGGGGATGGACGAGTACAGCTCCTCCTCGGAGTCGAGCATGATGAGCTCAACGTTCGGCATCAGCTCCGCGAGGACTCGGCCGAGCGCCGCCGGGTGGATCGCATCGCCCTCCCGTGCGATCACGAGCGTGGGCGCGCTCACCCGTCGCAGCAGCCGGCGATCGTCGATCGCGACGTCCATCGTCACCTCGCGGAGCGCCCGAGCCACGCCGAGCGGTTGCAGGTCTTGCCAGAGAAGCATGTCGACGTCGCGGAGCCACGGTCGATCCGCATACTCGCTCGCGCGGCCCGAACCCCGGAGGATCTCGTCGATCGCCTGCTCGGTCGGGAGCGTCTCGAGCAGATCGGCGGAACGCTCGAACCCGGCAAGCTCGGTCCCGGAGAGCGGTACGTCCAGCGCGGCCGGGAGGATGAACACGAGCCGTTCGAACCGGTCCGGCTCCGCGGCCAGGAGCCGGGTGATCGCCCCTTGGCCCAAGGAGGTCCCGACCGCCCGCGTGGCGCCATAGGCGCGCGCGACCGCATCCACGTCGGACGCGAAGTCCTCGAACCGATAGTGGCCGGGTTCGGGTGTGCTCGAATGTCCGTGCCCACGGAAGCAGAAGCGAACCTTCGTGCCCGGCGCCAGCGGGGTGAACGCGGACAACTCCTTGCACGAGTTGGTCAGGCCGTGGGCAAGCACCGTGACAGGCTTACCGGCACCGTCGATCTCCACGTGGAGCCGGGTCCCGTCAGACGCGAGGACCTCGGCCACGGCTCAGGATTCGCTCGAGGTGGCCAGCTCCGCCGCCTCTTCCCCCACCAGGTCGTCCTGCGGCGCGAAGCCCCCACGGATACGTCGCGACCATGCGGCGACCGACGCCGTGAGCAGGAGGAACACGGCGCCGGAGACGATCAGGATCGCGCGGGTCCGCGTCGCATCCCCCTCGATCCAGATGACCGACAGGATCGCCGCGGGAACGATGAACCCGAGGTTGTAGGCGATGTCGTACAGCGCGAACGCACGTCCGCGGAAGTCATCGGGCATCGCCTGCTGGGTGATCGTGTCCGTCGAGATCTTGCCGAGGAAGAAGCAAAAGAAGCCGACGAACAGCAACGCCGCGAACGCCGCGACGGTGAGGATCCCGCCGAAGACCACGGTCGCGGCGCCGAGCAGGGTCATCGACGCGAGGAGGAGCCGGATCGGCGGCACACGATCCTTCAGCCGCTGGGCGACGATCAGCCCCAGCGCGCCGCCGACCAATCCCCCCAGCCCGGAGAGGATCTGCGACAGCGTATCGGCGTTGCCGCCCTCCACCAGATCCTTGGCGTACAACGCGAACGTCATCAGGACGAAGCCCCAGAACTGGTACCGCAGCATCTGGAAGGACGAGAGCCCGAGCGCCGCCGCCGGCCGGGCCGCCACCTCTTCGACACCCGCGACCACGGTCCGAAGGATCCGACGCACCTCCTGGCCGAGGCTCGCCTCGTGCCGGCGCGCCTCGACCATGCGCATCTGCCTGGAGACCACGGCACCGACGAGGAGGACCGCGGCGCCGAAGAGCACGCCGATCCACGGCGCGATCTGCCCCGCCACGACCGTGCCCACCCCGATCCCGACGACCTGGGCGAGCCCGCCCCCGGCCTGCGAGAGACCGTTGCCCTGCAGGAGGTCCTTCCCGGAGAGGACATCGGGGAGCGCCGCCGACTTGATCGCGAGCGCGATGCGCGCGACCGATTGGGCGACGAGCAACCCGAGGATCAACCCGATCGTCGGCCAGGTCTTGCCCTCCGGCGAGCTCGATCCCAGGGGAAGGATCACGAGGATCACGATCAACGCGACCAGGGCAGCGCTCAGGATGTCGGCCCACCACGCAACCCGCCGTCGTTCGAACCGGTCGATGAACACACCGACGAATGGCGAGAGGAAGGTGTAGGGGATGTAGAGGGCAAGGACGACCTTGAGCAGGTAATCGGCCGACGGCGCGACCGAGATGTCGAACCCCTTCTCGCCACCGAACACCAACGCCTTGAAGATCGCTCCTTGCACCACTCCCTGGCCCGCCTGCGCCAGGAACTGGTAGCCCATCAGGACGGAGTAATCGCGGTTCGAGAAGACCGCGAACAAGCCGTCGAAGAACCCGCCGAACGCCTCGAGGGGCCGCCGGAGCCAGGCATCCGCGAGCCGGAGCGCCGCCCCGAGGCCGATCGCGACCGCGACGACGGCCCATCCTTTGACCGTGGTGAGCGGTCCGCGCCAGACCGCGAGGGTCCCGATCCCGGCGAGCACGATGAGCACGACGGAGAGACCCGGGATCAGTGCGAACCGATCGATCGTCGAATCGAGACCGAACCAGCGCCCGGCGAGCCAACCCGGGACGACCAGGAGGAAGGCGAGGATCGCGAGGACGAGCAGCGTGTGGGACAGGTTGGCGAGCGGTCCGGGGTGGTTCGCGAGCGACTCGACGGTGGCGTTCGCGACGCTGTTCGCCCGCTGGACGACGTCCGGAGGGGGCGACCACAGGCCCGGGCCCTGGATCACAACGACGTCGGGGCCGATCGCGACCCCGTGTGAGAGCGCATCATCGAGGCGTCGCCGTTGCGATGCGTCGGTGCACGGTGAGACGCCGTTGCAGAGTCCGCCGTAGTAATCACCGACCAGGAACACGGCCGGGTCGGCCGGGTACGTCTGCTCACGGCGCTGGAGCTCTGCGAAATGCGTCGCGGCCGCCCGGTCGTAGCCGATGCTGCCGGTCGTGCTGGCGGTTACCCGCCCGTCGAGGAAGTTCTCCAACGAGCCGAGGTAGGTCGCCTGGTACTTCGCCGAGGTGCCGGGGAGCCCCGTGCGGAAGACGTTCGTGTAGGTCTTGGCCCAACCGTAGGCCGTGTTGGTATGGGTCGCCGGATCGTCGGTGTCTCCGTCGTTGACGATTAGCACGAGCGGTCGTGCGCCCGCCGCTCGTGCCACGATATCCACCGCGGCGAGCGATCCGCGCACGGACTCGCTCGGATACTGGTTCGCCGCGCTGACCCAGCGGTGCTGCACACCGTCGATCAACAGGAAGCCCAGCGAACCGAGGACCAGCGTTGAGGCGGCGGCGACCGCGGCAACGCGGCGCGTCCGCTCGCTCCGGGCGGCCGCGACGCCGACGAGGCCCCCGACCGCGGCGACCGCGGCGACACCGAACGCCCATGGGCCGATCTGGGGTCGCGTCAGCGCGGCCGCGTTCACGAGCCACGCGACCGCGACGACACCGGCGACGAGCGCGAACCCTCGGAGGAGCGATCTTCGGTCGTGCTGCGTCCGTGCCCACCAGATCAGCGCGAAGGCACCGAGTCCCACGAGCGCCATCGGCGCGGCTGTCGCGTTCATGAACCGGTAGTAGGGGACGACCGGGGAGTTCGGATCTCCCGACACCTGGGCGTCGGCGCCGAGCACGACCGACGCGATCCCCAGCAACGGGAACAGCCACCAGCTGGCCGCGACATCGAAGCTGTCCGCCGCCGTCCGCCGACGGTTGGCGAGCAGGATCGTCGACCCGATCGCGAGCGCGATGAACGGCACGACGATCAGGGGCTGCATCGAGCCGATCCACTCGAGCAGTCGGTCGACGAAGAACGCCTTCGTGTACGGAGGCGGCAGCGCCGCGTCCTTGAGGCTTGCGCTGGACCCCCAGATCCCGATCACCCAACTCGCGAGCCCTGCGAGCATGCCGAGCCCGACGGAGATCAGCATCGGCCCGTCGGACCGCAAGGCTTCGCCGAGGCGGAACCGGCTCGTGACGAAATGGAACCCGAACACCGCCAGGAGCGTCGCGCCGAAGAGCACGCAGGTCGTGGGGTGGGTGAACGCGGCGGCGATCCCGATCAAGAACAGCGCCGTTCGGGCGCCCCAGGACGTCCGCGCGGCCCCGAGGAACGCCAGCATCAAGCTCAACAGGAAGAGCACCGTGATGTTGTCGAGGTAGCCGACGTAAGGCGTCGTCAGGAACAGCGCGACGGTCGCGAGCAGCATCGTGAGGAACGCGACCGGATCCTTCCGGCTCCTGACCGCGCCGGCCCCCAGCGCGAGCCCCGTCAGGATCGGAACGCCCACCATCAGGAACTTCGCCATCGAGTACGTGTCGATGCCGACCACGCGCTGCAACAGCGCGCCCTCGACCGGGACGGTCACCCGGTAGCCACCCGAGAACAGACCGCCGGGTCCCCATTCCCTGACGACGGAGGCGGGATCGTCCTCCATCACGACGTTCGCCCGCCACGTGTACCAGGCGGGATCACGAGTCGGCGCCGCGAGCGACGGATCTGCCACGAACCGCCACCCCAGCACGCCCAGCATCAGGAGCGTGGCGGAGGCAAGGATCCACCAGGATCCGAGGCGGGCCGCGGCGACCGGCGAGCGAAGCCCGCCGGTCGCCGCGGGCGGGCTCACCTGTCGGTCAGTGGATGTCATGGGATCTCCGGTCGGAGCTCGGCGGTCGCCCGCGGGCGGCGGGACGCCGACCGCGGGCGAGTGTACAGCCCGCCCCCTCGCGGCAGACCCTCGTCAGTCTTCCCACGGGTCGA
>WNGD01002080.1_pt1 | contig 28935 bp, 29 predicted proteins | sample 5400671 | NCBI WGS metagenome assembly WNGD01 (sample SAMN13153369, study PRJNA577476) | soil metagenome | isolation source: 40 cm soil or saprolite under grassland replicate 2 | place: USA:California | collected 2016-06-15
CCCACCTGGGGCTATGGCCACGCCATCACCATGACATCACGAGAGATCCGGGCGGTGAACGGTGCCTGACCTAAGCTTCGTCCTCGACGGCGAGACGTTCACCTGCCGGGGGGACGGCCGGGCCGCGCTGGCCGCCGGCGCGCCGGGCCCCTCGGGGCATCTGGCGGTTTATTGCCGGGCGCCCGGCTGCCGGTACCGGCCGCGCCACGAGCCGGCGGGGTTATCTGGGCGAGCTGGACCTGTACCAGGGCGCATCGTAGTCATCCTGGCGCCGCGCCCACTTCCTGACGTCCGGATCGTTTGCGATGCCCCGGATGGGTCCTGCGTGGGCACCGGCCTTGTCGGCCACATCGACCACCCAGGCGGCCAGGCGGCCCCTGCTGGCGAGAGCGCCGCGCACGGTCTTACGCGCCTCTGCTACTTCCGCCCGGGCTTCCGACTCCCGGGCGCGGAACTTGTCGAGCTGCTCCCGGAGCATGCGCACGTGGCGCTCGGCGCGGCGAAGCGGCGCAGTGCCCTGGTTGCCTTGGTGGTTCTTGCAGATCGCGCATACCCGGGCCGTGACGCCGGTTCCATCCACGTCGGGGGGCTGGTCCAGCCCACAGCACGGGCATCTCCGGTAGGGGTCACTCATGACGACCGCGTCACGATCCGGGCGATAGTGGTCCGGGCAACCCCCGTGCTTGGGAAGCCTTGTCATGACGGTGGCGAGCGCAGGGCCGCGACGGATTCCACCAGGCCCGATCGCTCCAGCTCGCCGAGCACGTCCGATGCCGTCTGCGGGTGCCGCTTTCGGGCATTGGCGATCTCCTGGACGCAGGTGAACACGATCCGGTCGTCGATGGTGATCTGATCGAGGACGAAGTCGTCGGGCGACTTGGCCTCGACGTTCCACGGTTCCAGGTCCGCCGGGGGAAAGTCCCGCAGGTTCGTCGTGACGATGACCTGAGCGCCCGCCCTGATGGCCGCTGCGAGCACGTGACGGTCGTCGGGGTCGGGAAGCTTGAGCACTTCGATCAGCGGCTCATGGCCGGTGACGAGGCAGTCCGGGATCGCGTCGTTCATCAGCACCCGCAGCCGGGCCAGCTTCTCCGGCGTGGCGTCCTGGTGCTTGCGCCCGCGTGCCCGGACCATCTCGTCGAGGATCTGATCGGTCCATTTCGCCTGCACCATGCCGTGCATGGCCATCCGGATGAGCAGGTCGCGCTGGGCGTTCGGGAACAGGGCGTCGGCGTCATAGACGACGATGAAGGGCACTTGTCAGTCCTCGCCGAGTTCCTCGCCCAGTTCGGTTAGCTCGTCGAGCACGGCCCGGCGGTGCTGGTCGTCCCGGCGCTTGTACGTGAGCAGATCCTCGAAGGCGATGCGACGGTGCGTGCCCACCATCTCGAACGGGATCTGACCGCTCTCCAGGAGCCCGATTAGGTACGGCCGGGACACGTTCAGCGCGTCGGCCGCCTGCTGGGTGGTGAGCATCGCCCTGTCGGGCATGATCTGCACGCCCAAGCCGTTCGCCAGGATGCCGAGAATCTGCGCGAGCATGACGGCCGCGGCCCGCGGGACGACCAGCGCGTCGGCGTCGCCGATCTCGGCGGTAATCTCGACCGGCTCGTCGTCTGGGTGGGTTGCGAGGTAGTCCTTTATGCGCCGCGCCGCGCGGTTCGCGACCTCGGCGTCCACCTCTCCTGGCCTGATTGAGCTGACTGCGTTGCCACTCATTTGCGTGCCCCTCTCCAACCGCAGTATCTGCAACAACCGCAGTATCCGCAATGATTCCACGGGTAGCAGTTCTATAGCGGGTTGCGCTGGAGTACTCGGCCGTCCTGTCCGTGGTGGCCCGATGGGCCGACGAGACTGAGGTCGTCGGCCCGGAAGGTACCTAGCGGCCCTGACCGTCCCGCGCCGCCGTGAGTCGCGGATCGGACGGGGTGCTAGCGGCCTGGGTGTCCGTCGCGCGGGTCGGCCCGGATGGCCTGGGCTTGCCGGATGACGGCGGCAATGTAGTCGGCGCTCACGCCGTGCAGGTGCAGGTGGACCTCCGGCGGCCCGCTCGATCGCGGGCCGCGGCTTGGGAAGCGGCTGACCGGCCCGCGTTACTCCGCGGAGCGGGGACATGGCTCCGGGGAGCGGGGCTCGGCGCGGGACGCGGCCAGCCGTGTGCGGCGATACCGCCAGGTGAGCAGGCCCACCAGGCCGGCGGCGCCCTGCGCCCACGGCTACCCCGGCCACGATCAGGAAAACGTAGAGCAGCTCGGCCACCGGCGGCGAGAGCCTAGGCCGCGGGAGCCGGGTCTGTTGGCGCCCCGCCCGGGTTAGTGTCGGTGCGCTTCAAGCGGCCCGAGCCGGTGTCTCGCACCCAGCCGTCCGGAACTACCTCATCCAATGGCCAGCGCACGCCGGTGAGGTCCGCGCCCGCGAAGTCCGCGCCTCTGACAAAAGCGTGGGTGAGGTCCGTGTAGTGGAGGTTCGCGTCGGTAAGGTCCGCGTCATGGAGAAGCGCCCCGGTGAGGTCCGCGACGATGAGCTTCGCTCCGCTGAGGTTCGCGCCGATGAGGAACGCGTCGGTGAGGTTCGCGTCGATAAGGTCCGCGTGGGCGAGGTTCGCGTCCGTCAGATTGATCTGGCGGTCAGATCGGTCGTGTCTGGGATTTCGGCGTCCAATGACAGTCACAGCCGCTTGTACGTCCGGGCGCAGCCCGCGCTCAGGGGTCTGCGCGCCTGGCTCACGATTGGTCCGAGGCCGCCACTGCTCGTGGGAGCGCTCGCGGACGAACGCAGCCAGGACTTCCATCACCGTGGGGTGGTCCCGGGCAGAGTCGCGGGCCACGCGCTCCAGCGCGTAGATGCCGCCGAGGCGCACGTCGAGTTCTTTGGAACCAAGCTGCTCGATCGCCTTGGTGTAGCGGTCGGTCACCTGGCCTTCCCGCGATAGGGAGAAGTTCCGCGCCGTGTACACCAGCGCCCCAGCGGCGAACAGGCCCGCGCCGAAGGTCAGCAGGCGGCCCCGGGCGGCATCCCGGGCCGCCTGGAGGTCAGCGGCACGATGCGGCCCAGTGATCGCCCCGGCGTCGAGCCTGGCGATCAGATCTGATACGGGCCAGAACACGACGTAGATGCCCGCCACCACGACCACCGCGGTGGCGGCCACTAGGCCAGACCAGCTAAAGACCGTACGCCATGGCACCCGTCTCGACAGCACAGGCAAGACGGTACGGCTGCAGTCCGCCGCCTTGCCGGGATTCCACGATCCTGGCCGGCTCCGGCGAGCTTCTCAGGATGGGGCGCCGGGAAGGTGGTTCCGGGCGAGGATGGCCGCGATTTCCCGCAGTTGCCTCCTCCACATCCACTCCATAAATGGGCAGCGCATTTCTACACTTCAGGGCTGCCGGATGTCACGGGCTAGCACGGGGTCGTGGCCCGTAGAAAAAGTCCTGGGTGACACTTCCCTTACCATTCCGGTCACGTTACCCGCGAGTTTCTACCTATCCCTGGGCGAGAGTCCGCCTTTTCTACCTAGGGGTAGGTGCGGCAGTGCATGAGCCCCGATCGGCGCGCTAAAGGGCTGCCACAACCACCCCCAGACTGGCAGCAGGTCCCCTAGCCGACCCGAAAGCGGGTTTACGTGAGCATCAAGAACCTGGACGACTTCCTGGACGTCGATGAACTCGCCGAGCTGATCCACGGCACGGCGAACTCGGTCTACTACCTGAACTACATCGGCCAGGCGCCACCCCGCTACCGCGCTGGGGCGAAGCTGCTCTACAAGCGGAGCGAGGTCATGGCGTGGATCGAGTCCCGCCGCGTCAAGCAGGAAGCCAGCTAGAAACGCGCCGGCCGCGCCGGGGTGCAGGACCCAGCACGGCCACAAGCGAGAAAGAAACACACCACATGTCCAATCGCGCTCTCAGTGTAGAGCACAGCACCGGCAAAGCGGCAGCATTCGCCGCCGCGGAGCGCTGCTGGTCCTGGCACCTCTGCCCGGCCGGCTGCGCGACCGCCGATGACTGCCTGCTGACCGGCCCGCTGCCCGTCCACAATCACGACCGGCCCTGCCCCGGCCAGTTCGGCGCTGGCGGCCAGTGGGTGCCCTGCTGCCGGGGGGCGGCATGAGCGAGCGCCCGCGCGGCCCTCTGCCCGGCTGGCGTCCTACCACTGACCGGCAGGCAGGCATCCTCGCGGATGCGCTTGCCCGCTACCGCCAACATGAGCGGGAGGACACGCTGCCACGTGGCGGGCGGGGGATCTTCTACGACCTGCGGCCGAACGGCCTGGGCGGTGGCGTCACCTACCGCAAGCCCGACAGCCTGCACCCGATCAGGCCGAAGCCACCCTCTCCCAAGCACCCGGACGGGCTTCCCGGATTCGGGCCGATGGAGGTGTACCCGGAGGCGGTGCAGGAAGTGGTTTTGCTCGCCCGGCGTGCCGGGATCATCCCCGAGAGATGGGTGGCCGACAGCCGCGCACCTGCCCCGCTCGCGGAGGACTACGACGAGGATGCCGAGGAGGTGGCGGCCGGCATCGTCCGGTGGATCGAGTCCAGCGCGGAGCAGATGCTCACACTTGACCCGCAGCTTCACCAGTCCCAGTACGTGGAGATGGTGTGCGAGGCCGAGGATCTGGGCCCACGGATCGAGCGCATCGCTAAACCATACGGCGCCCCGGTCTACCCGACCGGCGGGTACGGCGGCCTCAAGGGCAAGCGGGCGGCGGCTGCCCGTGCCGCCCACCGCGACGTGCCGACCATCGTCCTGCAAATCGGCGACCTGGACCCGCACGGGCTGAGAATCACCAGGGCGGCCGAGGAGGACTCCTCCGCGTGGGTGCCCTACTACGGCCCAGGTCTGTCACCCGGCTGGCTGACGTTCCGGCGGATCGCCGTCACCGTCGAACAGGCCGAGCTGCACCGCCTGCTCGACGCGGATGGCAAGGCCGAGGCCGACTCGCTGCCGGTGCCGGTGCTCGACGCGATTGTGACCGAGGCACTCGATGAGCTGTTCGACCCGGCGTGCCGGGAGCAGGTGCAGACCGATGAGGACGAGCAGCGGCGGCTGCTGCCCGAGGCGATCCGCGAGGCGCTGCGGGACTGGCTGGAGGGTGGCCCGGCATGAGCGGCGACTGCTGGGCGACTTATGTCGCTGCGACCAAACCTCCCGGGCACACCCGCAGGCCAGGCGGCATATGTCGCAGGTCGCTTATGTCGCAGGGGGAGCGGTGAGCACCCCGGCCCGGCTGCCGAGTCTGCCGCGACTGGACCCGGCCGCCTACCACGGGCTGATCGGCGACATGGTGTCCGAGGTCGCACCGTCCACCGAGGCCGACCCGGCTGCCGTCCTGGTGTCGCTGCTGGCTCTCGCCGGGGCAATGACCGGCGACGGCCCGCACGTCATGGTCGGCGCCAGCAGGCACCCACCGCGCATCTGGCCCCTCGTCATGGGCCGCACCGGCTCGGGCCGCAAGGGCGAGTCCTGGGCGGTGAGCGAGTCGGTGCTGATCTCGGCCGACCCGCATTTCGCCTCGGAACGGCTCACCTCGGGCTTGTCTACCGGCGAGGGCCTGATCGCCATGTTCACCGACCGGAAGGACGAGGAGGGCAACGTCACGGCCATCGCGGACAAGCGGCTGCTGGTGACCGAGCAGGAGTTCGCCCGTGTGCTCACCGCCGCCCGCCGCGAGCACAACACGCTGTCCACGGTGCTGCGCGGCCTGTGGGACCACGGCCGGGCCGGGGTGATGACCAAGGGGGCGCCCATCCACTGCCACGGCGCGCACCTCGTCGTCGTCGCTCACATCACGCCGCATGAGCTGCTGGCCCGGCTGTCCGGCACCGACGTATCCGGCGGCCTGCTCAACCGCTTCCTGCCGGTGCTCGCGCAGCGCCCGCACCTGCTGCCCAGCCCGCCCGCCGCCGGGCTGGAGAGCTGGGGCCCGCAGCTCGATACGGTCACCATCCGGGCCCGTGCCGCCGCCCGGCGATACCGCCGCGATGACGCCGCCGAGGAACTGTGGGCCGGCGCCTACGCCGCGATGGCGGCCGACGAGGAGGACGGCCCGCTGGGCGAGGTTCTGGCCCGCGGCCCCGCCTACGCGATGCGGCTCGCCCTGCTCTACGCGCTGCTCGATGAGGCGCGGCTCATCGGCGCCGATCACTTGCGCGCCGGTCTCGCCGTGTGGGCATACGCCGCGGCATCGGCCCGCCGGGTATTCGGTGCTGCGCATCAGACCGACGTGGAGAAGCTGTCGGCTTACCTGGCTGACGGCGGCGGCGGCCGGACCCGTACCGAGATCCGCGACCTGTTCGGCCGCCACAAGAGCGGCAAGCAGATCGACGCGATGCTCGCGGAGCTGGAGCGGGCTGGCCACGTCACCCAGGAGGAGGACCGCAGCGGTCCCGGCCGCCCCGTCGTGCGCGCCTACTGGACCGGCCCCGCGCAGGACGCACTGTCGGCCTACCTGAATGGCGAACCCTGCGACCAAAGCGACCTGCGACATATGCAGGCGGGAGGTGGCGACTTATGTCGCTGCGACCAAACCCCCAGCCACACTGGCTGCCCCGCCCCGGCGACCGGATGGTGCTCCTGTCCCCCGCCGGCCAGCCATGCGGACGTGGCTGGTGACGCTCACCCACGACGTGGAGCCCGGCGAGATCACGCTCACGCTGGCGCCCGTCCCTACACAGACCACCGGCCCGCAACAGGACGGGCCGGAGCCGGAAGCTGATTCGGCAAATGCCGAGCCCGGCACCGCGCTTCCGGTGATATCCCGTGATGCCATTTCGGATAAGCCCACCTAATAGTGCCGGTAATCGGCCCTACATATCCCCCGGATAACTATGTGGAATCCATTGTCAGCGGAAAGCCGAAGTGAAAGCATGAAGTGAACGGATTTCTACCCAGGAAAGGAGCCAGCAATGGCCACCACCAAGAGCCGCGCCAGCCGTGGGGCGGACAAGGCAGACCAGGACCAGCCCGAGCGCGAGCCACTCGGCGCCGCCGGCATGAGGGCGAACGAGCCCGAGCCGGCCGGGCCCTACGCCGAGGTCGGCGCCGAGGAGGTTCACATCCCGTTCTACCGGCCCTCGGTGCAGGTCGTCGCGGCTGGGCTGACCGGCCCCGAGACCATCGAGACGATCACCTGCGAGCACCCGTGGGCGCACACCACCCCGGAGATCGCGGCCAAGTGCGGGCGCAAGCTCGCCGCCTCCAGGGGCCTGCGGGTGAGGACGGCCGAGTGAACCTGGCCACCTGTTCCTACAGCGCGTGGAGGGCTGGCTACGGTCAGCCCATCCGCGTGACGCTGGGCAAGCCGCGGTGGCCCGAGCCGACCGGCCGGGCGCAGTGGGTCTACTTCAGCGAGCTGGCGCCAAAGCCGTGGTACTGGCGGTCGGCGCGGTTCGACACCTACTACCGCCGTCAGCTCGACCGCTTCGCCGAGGACATCGAGATGAAGGTGGCCTGGCTGGCCGAGCGGTTCGGCCCAATCACCTTGCTCTGTTACGAACGCCGGGTGCTTCCCGGCGAGTGCCACCGGCTCATTGCCGGCGAATGGATCAGCAAGCGCCTCGGCATCGAGGTGCCCGAGCTGGACCCCGCAACCAAGAGCGGCCAGGCAGCGCGCCGGTAACGCGCCACCTGGCCTCGGCAACCGACCTGACTGGAGGTCAGCACCGTGTCCCACATCATCCCCCCACCCGGCCCAGCCGGCATCTGGCGCCTGCTCATCTTGAGCCGTGACCCGCAAGACCCCGCCTGGCTGCTCGCCGCTATCACCAGCCCGGCCCACATCCGCCCCACCGTCCTCGACCCCATCGGCCGCTACCAGGACTGGCCCCTCGTGACCACCTGGACGGCCGCCCGGCTCGGCGAGCACGTCGAGCTGACGCCGGTCACAGACCCCCTCGTCTGGACCATCCGCCTGAAGGGATCACGCCCATGAGCGTGTACCAGTACCAGACCAAGAGCGGCCAGCGCCGCTGGGGCTACTGCCTGGACCTCGGCAAGACCTGGGACGCGCAGGAGCAGCGGCACCGCCGTCAGCAGCTCCGCCGCGAAGGCTTCCGGCGCCAGAAGGACGCCCAGGCCGCCGAAGAAGCCGAGCTGCCCGGCGTCCGGCTCGGCAGCGCGCCGTCCCTGGAGGACCGCAGGCTCACGACCGGCGAGTGGGCCCGCAGGTGGCTGGAGAGCCGGGCCAGCATCCGGCCGTCCACCCGGCTGGCCTACGGCATCGTGATCGACTCCTACATCAAGCCCGGCATCGGCCAGATCCCGCTGACCCAGCTCCGGGCCGATCACCTCGACGCCATGCTCGCCATGATCCGCAGCGGCAGGCTGCGGCCCAGGACCAGCCGCAGGCGCCCGGACGGCCAGCTCTCCGCCCAGTCAATCCGGCAGATCTTCTCGGTCGTCCAGGCCATGCTGAACGCCGCGGTCTCGCGCAGGCTCATCGTCTACAGCCCGGCCGTGGGGGTCGAGCTGGAGCCTGCGGAGCACCACCAGCCGTCGATCTGGGGCCCGTCCGAGGTGAGCCAGTTCCTGGCCTTCGCGCAGGAGCATGAGCCGCGCCTGGCCCTCGGCTACCGGCTGGCGCTGTCCTTCGGCCTGCGCCGGGGCGAGGTCTGCGGGCTGCGCTGGTCCGACGTGGACACCGATGAGGGCCTGCTGACCGTGCGCCAGCAGGTCGTGGCGGTCGGCGGCGAACTGGTCACCGGCCCGCCCAAGACCCGCCGGGGCGAGCGGTCACTGCCGCTGTCCATCGACCCGGGCTTCGCCGCCGCGCTCCGCGAGCACCGCAAGGCCCGGCTCCGCGACCGCATGGCCGCGCCGGGCTGGACCGAGACCGGCCTGATCCTCGCGGGCGGGCATGGGGAGGTGGTCCCGCCCTGGGTGCTGTCCAATGGGTTCCCCGTCCTGGCCCGGCGGGCGGGCCTGCCGGTGATCCGGCTGCACGAGGCACGGCATACCGCGAACTCACTCTGGCGCGAGGCGGGCATCGACACGGCAGTCAGGCAGGTGTGGATGGGGCACTCCTCGCCCGCCATGACCGACCAGACCTACATGACCGTCCGCCGGGCGGCCCACGACCAGGCGGCCAGCCTGGCCGCCGCCTACCGGGTGGCCAACGGCCTCCCCGGGCGCCACCCTGTGAGGCTTTCGTGATACTTCAGCACCCCGCTGGTGCATCTGCCCACCTCAGGGCGCTATGGGCCTCACCACAACACATCCGACACGTAACGAGACGGTCACCGCGGCCCGATCTTGTCCGCACCTCCGGTGCTCCGGCGGCCGCTGCGCGGCGAATGTGCGACGATAAGCGGTAGTCTCTGCTGGATTGAGCATCCCGCCCCACAAGGGTATTTGCCCAGTTCAGATGCCTAACTAGAACGGATAACCACCGTGACCAACGTGTTCGCGCACTTCCCGCAGCGCAGCGGTTCCTCCGGGGACGCGCGGGTGGCCGGCGATCCCGGGCACCCCCGGGAGGCGGCCGCCTCAGCACTGAGCACCGCCAGCCAGGCGGGGCACGAGCAAGTCGTGTTCTGCCAGGACGTCCAGTCCGGCCTTCGGGCCATCATCGCCATCTACTCGACCGCCCTGGGCCCATCGCTCGGCGGGACCCGGTTCTATCCCTACCCGAGCGAGGACGCGGCGCTGCTCGACGTCCTCAACCTCTCCCGCGCGATGGCGTACAAGAACGCCCTGGCCGGGCTCGATCTGGGCGGCGGCAAGGCGGTGATCATCGGCGACCCGCAGCAGGACAAGTCGGAGGCGCTGCTGCGGGCGTACGGCCGCTTCGTCCAGTCGCTGGGCGGCCGCTACATCACCGCGTGCGACATCGGCACCTACAGCGAGGACATGGACATCGTGGCCCGTGAGTGCCGGTACGTCACCGGCCGGACGGTGCGCAACGGAGGGTCGGGGGACTCATCGATCCTCACCGCGGTCGGAGTGTTCCAGGGAATGCGCGCCGCAGCCGAACACCTCTGGGGCGACGCCAGCCTGGAGGGCCGCCTGGTCGGGGTGGAAGGCGTGGGCAAGGTCGGCTACCGCCTGGTGGAGCACCTGCTCGAAGCCGGCGCACGGGTGGCGATCTGCGACGTGAACGCCGAAGCGGCGGCGCGGGTCCTCGGCCAGCATCCCGGGATCGAGGTGGCCGAGAGCCGCGAGGCCCTGCTCGCCCGGCCGCTGGACATCCTCGCGCCGTGCGCCATGGGCGGGACCCTGGACGACGACACCGTCGCGACGCTGACCGCGCGGATCGTCTGCGGCGGCGCCAACAACCAGCTCGCGCACCCGGGAATCGAGAAGATGCTGGCAGACCGGGGCATCCTGTACGCGCCGGACTATGTGGTCAACGCGGGCGGCGTGGTCCAGGTGGCGGACGAGCTGGCCGGGTTCAGCTTCGAGCGGGCGCAGGCGCGGGCGTCCGAGATCTTCACCACCACCCGGAAGATCTTCGCGCTGGCCAACGAGGAGGGCGTGCCGCCCGCGGTGGCTGCCGACCGGCTGGCCGAGCTGAGGATGGCCGAGGTGGGCAGGCTGCGCGGCATCTGGCTGGGCCCCTGACGGCGCGCGGTAGATCCCATGGCCGCTCGCTAAACCCCGGCCGGGCGCGCCCACGCACGAGGGAAGCGCTCGCGGCGCAAAGCAGGTACGGTTATAGGCAGATGCAGGCCGGAATGCACGTCGTACCCCAGGCGATGGAGGCCACGGCGGCCTATTACGCTGTGCAGGAAGCCCGCAACGATTCAGTGCAGGGAGCAGGAGCCTGACCCGGGGCTCCGCATGTTCGAGGGGGTCGAGCCAATGGGGCGCGGCCGAGCCAAGGCCAAGCAGGTGAAGGTGGCCCGCCAGCTCAAGTACAACAGCGGCGGGACCGACCTTGACCGGCTGCGGACCGAATTGGGCGTGGGCAGGGCAGACCACCCGGATGGAGAGCCCGCCGACGCAGACCTCGTGGACCGCTATCGCGATTACGCCGGCGCCGACGGCGAGGAGCGCGGCGAGGACGACCGGTAGCGCCATCTCATGACGGCCAGTCCCCGAGGCGCCCCTGTCTGACCGCCGTGCCGCTCAGCCGGGGTGGGCCCCGGCGACGCGGACGCCGCCGTCCTGGCCGGTGACCTCCCCGAGCACCCATCCGGTCACGCCGCGGGCTGCCAGCAGGCGCAGGGCCCGGTCGGCATCGTCGGACGCGACCACGGCCGCCATGCCGACGCCCATGTTGAACACGCGCTCCATCTCGGCGGCGTCGACCCCGCCGCGGTCCGCGAGCAGGCCGAACACGGGTGGAGGCCGCCAGGTGCCGCGGTCAAGCACGGCACCGGTGCCGGGCGGCAGGACGCGGCCGAGGTTCGCCGCCAGCCCGCCGCCGGTGATGTGCGCGAGCGCGTGCACATCGCACCCGGATGCCAGGGCGAGGCAGTCCCGGGCGTAGATGACGGTCGGGGTGAGCAGCTCCTCCCCCACCGGGGCGCCCAGTTCCGGCGGCTCGGCGTCCAGCGCCAGCCCGGCACGGTCGAGCACCCGCCTGGCCAGCGAATACCCGTTGGAGTGCAGGCCCGACGAGGCGAGCCCGATCACCGCGTCCCCGGCCCGGACCCGGTGCGGGCCCAGCAGCCGGTCCGCCTCCACGACCCCGGTGGCGGCCCCCGCCAGGTCGAAGTCGTCGGGACCCAGATGCCCGGGGTGCTCGGCGGTCTCCCCGCCGATCAGCGCGCATCCCGCGCGGACGCACCCCTCCGCGACGCCCGCCACGACCGCGGCCGCCCGCTCCGGGCGGAGCCTGCCGAACACGACGTAGTCGGTCAGGAACAGCGGCTCCGCACCGCAGCTGACCAGGTCGTCCACGACCATCCCGACCAGGTCGATGCCGACGGTGTCGTAGCGGCCGAGCCGCTGGGCGATCACCACCTTCGTGCCCACGCCGTCGGTGGAGGTGGCGAGCAGCGGGCGGCGGTAGGAGGCGAGCTTGCTGGCGTCGAAGAGACCGGCGAACCCGCCGATGCCGCCGACGACCTCCCGCCGGCCGGCCCGGCCGACCGCCGCTCTCATGAGAGCGACGGCACGCTCGCCCGCGTCGATGCTCACGCCCGCGTCGGCGTAGGAGGAGGAGCCGGCTCCGGCCTGGCTCACGGCTGGGGCCTGCCCACGCCCGCGCCGCGGTACGGCGAGCCCGCCCCCGGCGGGATCACGGCGGCGTCCGGCCGGCGGCCACGCCCTCGAGCAGGTGCTTGCCCCGCTCCGCGTCGGCGACCGGGATCGGGTAGTCACCGTCGAAGCAGGCACGGCACAGGCTGCCCGCGGGCAGCGTGGTCGCCTCGGTCAGCCCGGCCAGCGAGATGAAGCCCAGCGAGTCGGCACCGATCGACGCCCGGATCTCCTCCACCGACAGGCTGCCCGCGATCAGCTCGGCCCGGGTGGCGAAGTCGATCCCGTAGAAGCAGGGCCAGCTCACCGGCGGGCTGGAGATGCGCACGTGGACCTCGGCGGCTCCCGCCTCGCGCAGCATCGCGACGATCGCCCGCTGGGTGTTGCCGCGCACGATCGAATCGTCCACCACGACCACCCGCTGCCCGGCGATCACGCCGCGGAGCGGGTTCAGCTTCAGCCGGATGCCCCGCTGGCGGATCGTCTGGCTGGGCTGGATGAACGTCCGGCCCACATACGAGTTCTTGACCAGGCCCTGGCCGTACGGGATGCCGCTGGCCTGGGCGTAGCCGATGGCGGCCGGGGTGCCCGACTCGGGGACCGGGATGACCAGGTCGGCCGCTGCCGGATGCTCGGCCGCGAGGCGCCGGCCGACCTCCACCCGGGCCGCCTGCACGCTCCGGCCGGCGATCGTGGTGTCCGGGCGCGCCAGGTACACGTACTCGAACAGGCAGCCGCGGGGGCGCGCCGGGGCGAAGGTGGCCGAGGTGACGCCCCGTTCGTCGATCGTGATCAGCTCGCCCGGCTCGACCTCCCGCACGAAGGCCGCGCCGATGATGTCCAGCGCCGCGGTCTCGCTCGCCACCACCCAGCCCCGTTCCAGCTGCCCGAGCACGAGCGGGCGGAAGCCCTGCGGGTCACGCGCCGCGTACAGGGCGTGCTCGTCCATGAAGACCAGCGAGAACGCGCCCCGCACCAGGGGCAGCGCGCCGAGCGCGCTGTCGGCGACGCTGGCGCTGCGCGGGTCGGCGAACAGCGCGGTCAGCACGTCGGTGTCGGAGGTGCCCACCGGGCCGCGCCACTGGTCCGCCGCCCCCTCCACCATCGCGGCCAGTTCGAGCGTGTTGATCAGGTTGCCGTTGTGGCCCAGCGCCAGGCTCCCCGACGCGGTCGAGCGGAAGGTCGGCTGGGCGTTCTCCCAGACCGAGGCGCCGCTGGTGGAATACCGGCAGTGGCCGACGGCGATGTGACCGCGCAACGTGGACAGGACGGACTCGTCGAAGACCTGGGCGACCAGGCCCATGTCCTTGTACACCACGATCCGGGCGCCGTCGCTGACCGCGATGCCGGCCGACTCCTGCCCCCGGTGCTGCAGCGCGTAGAGGCCGAAGTAGGCGAGCTTGGCGACGTCCTCGCCGGGAGACCAGACGCCGAAAACACCGCAGGCGTCCCGCGGCGGCCGGTCCCGGCAATCAGTGTCGTCGGTCAATCGGCCATCGGGCTTGACCACAGCGCCAGTGTAAGGGCCGCGGTGGCCCACGCGGCCTTGACCGGGCCGGGCGCGGGCGAGCCGGAGCGGTCAGCCCGCCAGCAGCGGCAGCCAGGCCGACAGGTCGGCGCGCGGCCCGCTGGCGCGGACCTTCCCGGTCGCCACCGCCTGCGCCCACCCGGACCGGCCGGTTGCCAGCGCGAGCCAGGTCAGCGGGTCGGTCTCGACCACGTTCGAGGGGGTCCCCCGGGTGTGCCGCGGCCCCTCGATGCACTGCACCGCGGCGTAGGGCGGCACCCGAACCTCGACCGCACGGCCCGGCGCGCGGTCGGCGAGCACGCCGAGCAGGAAGGTCACGGCCGCCCGCGCCGCTGCCGGGCGCGGCGCGATCCCGCCGTCCACCGCCGCCAGCACGGCGCGCACGCACTCCCGGCCGAGCGAGGCCGCATCGGCGGGCCCGGTCCAGCCGGGCTCGCCCCGGGCGGCGCGCTGCTCATCCACGGCGGCGCGCAGCCGCTCGGTGGCCGTTCCCCTGGCTGACGCCCGTCTGGCCGGCACGGCGGGCCTCAGCCGAACAGGGCCGGCAGCACGCCCCGGTGGGCGGCGGTGAGCTCATCCAGCGGTACCGCGAAGCTGCCCGTCACCTCCAGGCTGGTGCCCCCGACCGTGCCCAGCACCGCCGCGGGGACGCCGTGCGCCGCGCACAGGCCGGCGAACTGCTCCTCCGACCCGGGAACCACCGCGACCACCACCCGCGCCGCCGACTCACTGAACAGGAAGGTGAACTCGTCGCCCGGCAGGCGTACCCGGCAGCCGTGCCCGCCGGCCAGGCAGGACTCGGCGAGCGCGATGGCGAGCCCGCCGTCGGAGACGTCGTGCGCCGCCGCCAGCAGCCCGGCCCGCGCGGCCGCGGCGAGCAGCGACGCGGCAGCCCGTTCTGCATCCAAAACGACGGCGGGCGGCCGCCCGCCGAGGTGACCGTGGGCCACCTGCGCCCACGCCGACCCGCCGAACTCAGCGCGGGTCGTGCCGAGCAGCACCACCTGCGCGCCCGGCTTGCCGAACCCCATCGCCACCCGGCCCCGCACGTCGTCCAGCACGCCGAGCACCCCCACCACCGGGGTGGGGTGGATCGCGGCCTGCCCGGTCTGGTTGTAGAAGCTCACGTTGCCGCCGGTCACCGGGATGCCCAGGGCAGCACAGCCATCGGCGAGGCCCCGCACCGACTCGGTGAACTGCCACATGACGGCGGGATCCTCGGGCGACCCGAAGTTCAGGCAGTTGGTGACGGCGACCGGGCGGGCGCCGGTGGCCGCCACGTTCCGGTACGCCTCGGCCAGGGCGAGCTGCGCGCCCGCGTACGGGTCGAGCAGGCAGTACCGGCCGTTGCCGTCGGTGGCGAGCGCCACGCCGAGCCGTGTCAACTCGTCGACCCGGAGCACGCCCGCGTCCTCCGGCATCGCGAGCACCGTGTCGCCCCGAACGTGCCGGTCGTACTGCTGGGTCACCCAGGTCTTGTCGGCCAGGCCCGGCGAGCCGAGCAGGGACAGCAGCGCCGCGCGCAGCTCACCGCCCGACGATGGCCGCGGCAGCGCGGCCGGGTCGTCCGCGGCCAGCGCGTCCTGGCCGGCCGGGCGGGCGGCGGGACGGTCGTACACCGGGCCCCGGTGGGCGGCGGTCTCCGGCGCGATGTCCACGACCAGCTCGCCGTGCCAGGTCAGCTCCAGGCGGCCGGTGCCGGTCACCTCGCCGATCACCGTGGCCGGCACCTCCCAGCGGGCGCAGATGGCCAGGAAGCGCTCCACGTCGCCGGGCGCGGCGATGGCCATCATCCGCTCCTGCGACTCGCTCATGAGGATCTCGGCCGGGCCGAGCGAGGGGTCACGGAGCGGCACGGCGTCGAGCCGGATCGCCATCCCCGAGCCACCGCCCGCCGCCAGTTCGGCCGTCGCGCAGGAGATGCCGGCCGCGCCCAGGTCCTGGATGCCCCTGACCAGCCCGGCCGCGCCCAGTTCCAGGCAGCACTCCACCAGCAATTTCTCCATGAACGGGTCGCCGACCTGGACGCTGGGCCGCTTCGCGGACTCCCCGCCGCCGAACGAGGCGCTCGCCAGCACAGAGGCGCCGCCGATCCCGTCCGGGCCGGTGCGCGCGCCGAAGAGGATGACCTTGTTGCCCTCGCCGCTGGCGGCGGCGAGCTGGAGGTCCTCGTGCCGCATGATCCCCACGCACAGGGCGTTCACCAGCGGATTCCCGGCATAGCAGGGATCGAAAGCCAGCTCGCCCCCGATGTTGGGCAGGCCGAGGCAGTTGCCGTAGAAGGAGATGCCGCCGACGACGCCGGGCAGGACGCGGGCGGTGTCGGGCGCGTCGGCGGGACCGAACCGCAGCGCGTCCATGACCGCCACCGGCCGGGCGCCCATGGCCAGGATGTCGCGGACGATCCCGCCCACGCCGGTGGCCGCCCCCTGGAACGGCTCGACATAGGACGGGTGGTTGTGGGATTCGATCTTGAAGGTGACCGCGTATCCCTGGCCGATGTCGACCACGCCCGCGTTCTGGCCGATGCCGGCCAGCAGCGCGTCGCTGGGTGGCGCCTTGTCCGCGAACTGGCGCAGGTGCCGGCTGGACGACTTGTACGAGCAGTGCTCGCTCCACATGACCGAGTAGATGGCCAGCTCGCAGTCGGAGGGCCGGCGGCCCAGCATCTGCCTGATCCGCTGGTACTCGTCGCTGGTCAGGCCCAGTTCGGCGTATGGCTGGAGACGGTCGCCGGTGGCGGCTGCCCTAGCCACCGTCTCGGGCCCGTCCCGGCCCGCGCTCACCCGGCCACCAGCTGGCGCACCGCTGAGGTGAAGAAACCCAGCCCGTCGCTGCCCGGGCCGGTCAGCGGGTCGATCGCGTGCTCGGGGTGGGGCATGAGCCCGACCACGTTTCCCGCCGCGTTCCTGACCCCCGCGATGTCGCGCGCGGAGCCGTTCGGGCTGCCGTCGCAGTACCTGACCACGACCTGACCCTGGTCCTCCATGGCGGCCAGGGCAGCCTCACCGGCGAGGTAGGCGCCCTCCCCGCTCTTGAGGACCAGCGTGATCTCCTGGCCGGGGGCGTAGTCGCGGGTCCATGGCGTGCCGCTGTCCTCGACCCGGACCCGCAAGCAGCGGTCGATGAACCGCAGCCCGCTGTTGCGGACGAGCGCCCCGGGCAGCAGGTGGGCCTCGCACAGGATCTGGAAGCCGTTGCAGATCCCCAGCACTGGAAGGCCCGCCCGGGCCGCGGGCACCAGGTCCGCCATGACCGGAGCGAACCGGGCGATCGCGCCGCACCGCAGGTAATCCCCGTAGGAGAACCCCCCGGGCAGGACCACCGCGTCCACGCCGCGAAGCCCCCGGTCGGCGTGCCAGAGCGGGACCGCCTCACCGCCGGCCCGGGCGACCGCCCGGGCCGCATCACGGTCGTCCAGCGAACCCGGGAAAGTCACGATCCCAACGCGGGCTGTCATGAGCATCCTCGCAGGCAGGCGACCATCACCGGGCTGCCCAGTCCACCACTCGCCGCCCCGGCGAGCCGGGCGGCGGGCAGTTGGGGCTACTCAGGCAGGCTACCGGTTCGGCGTGCGGGTTCCGGCCGGGCATCGGGGCGTGTCTTGCGATCCCCGGGGCGCAGATCCGCCGGGCGCCTAGCCGGCGTAGCGGAGCTGGTCGTCGGCCAGGTGGGCCAGCGGCGCGTCGTTGCGCCAGGCGATCCGCTTCTGCAGCGACACGACGGTCCCGTTCTCCGGGCCGCTGCTCATCGTCACGTCGTCCACGCAGGCCTTCATGATCGCCAGGCCGCGCCCCGACTCCGGCAGCGCGGCGATCGCCTCGTCCGGGGCCATTCCCTTGGCCTGCCGATGGGAGCGGCGCAGCGTCGGCGGCCGTGCCACCCGGCGGCGGATCCGCCTGGCCGCCGGCACCGAGGGCAGGACCCGCCGTGGCCGCGTTCCTGGCCACCTCCCCGCGTCGGGCCCCCGGCTGCGGTTCACCACCTGGACCTCGCAGCCGCCCCTGCCCACGCTCGCCAGCACCTCATACCGCTGGTCAGGGCCGCCATGCCGGACCACGTTGGAGCACGCCTCGGTCACCGCGAGAAGGAGGTCGTCCACCCCGTCCCCGTCGGCGCCCAGGTCCCGCAGCGTATCGCCCAGCACGTGGCGCATAACCGGCACGCTGAGCGCCTCACGAGGGAACACCAGGCAGAACTTAACGTCCACGGTCGGCTCCTCGGCACCCTTCATCCGAGTTCGCATCCGCTCCTCAGTTCAGCCTCCACCGTTTCACGCTGGCCACTTAAGTCCGTTCCCCGTCAGAAGCACAATAATCGTCAACTCATGTAACTCTGTGGTCACGCAGTGACGCGAACGCGAGCCCAATCAGGCTTCACGAAACGTGAATTCCTCGATCACGGGGTTAGCGAGCAATTCACCCGCCAGTTCACTCACCCGCGCCAGGAGGGCCTCATCGGCCGTTCCCCGCAGTTCCACCTCGAAGCGTTTCCCCTGGCGAACGCCAAGCACCTCACCGAATCCGAGCCGCTGGCAGGCCCGCAAGATGGCTTCACCCTGGGGGTCGTGAATCTCCGGCTTGAGCATGACCTCAACGACGATCCGGGCCACCGTCCCGCCTTTCCTCGACCCTGCGTGGCAACGCAGCGTACGCGACGCGATGCCGCTCGTGCGTCACCGGGACGGGTGTGACCAAGCGTTCGCCGAGGCGACCCTGGTCTGTCACGATGTCGGTAGTGCGCGTTCGCCGGGCCACCCGATCGGAGGCCGCCGAGCGGGCATCGAGTGGGCCCCGCGGGGTACAGGCGCATGACAGCGAACCCCGCGGTGCCGCTGCGGTGGAACGAAGGACCGACCGGCCGGTCACGGTGATCCTGGGACCGGCCCCTAGCGCAAGGAGTGGCACGTGACCGTCGACGCCGACGGTGCGGTCACCGCACCGGGACCGGGGAGCCTGGACGGGCAGCCCGATCCGCGAGCAGAGCTCGTCCAGCTCCTCACCCCCGAGGGCGAACGGGCAGACCACCCTGACTACCCCCTCGAGCTGACAACCGACGAGGTCAAGGCCCTCTACCGCGATCTGGTCATCGTCCGCAGGATCGACACGGAGGCGATCGCGCTGCAGCGGCAGGGCGAGCTCGGCATCTGGGCCTCCCTGCTCGGCCAGGAGGCGGCGCAGGTCGGCTCGGGCCGGGCGCTGACCGCGCGCGACATGGCCTTCCCCACATACCGCGAGCACGGCGTGGCCTGGTGCCGCGGCGTGGACCCCACCAAGCTGCTGGAGCTCTACCGCGGCGTCAGCCACGGCGGCTGGGACCCCGCAGACCACAACTTTCACCTCTACACCATCGTCATCGGCGCTCAGACACTGCACGCGACCGGTTACGCGATGGGTATCCAGCGGGACGGACTGGTCGGCGAGAACGGCGAGGCAGCCATTGTCTACTTCGGCGACGGCGCCACCAGCCAGGGGGACGTGAACGAGGCGTTTATCTGGGCGTCGGTTTTCAACGCCCCGGTCGTGTTCTTCTGCCAGAACAACCAGTGGGCCATTTCCGAGCCACTTGAGCGGCAGAGCCGGATACCGCTGTACCAGCGGGCGAGCGGGTTCGGCTTCCCGGGACTCCGGGTGGACGGCAACGACGTGTTCGCGTGCCTCGCGGTCACCAGGAAGGCGATGCAGGCGGCGCGCGACGGCCAGGGGCCGACGCTGATCGAGGCCTACACCTACCGGATGGGGGCGCACACCACCACCGACGACCCGACCCGGTACCGGCTCGCGACCGAGCTCGAGGCGTGGAAGCTGAAGGACCCGGTGCAGCGCGTGAAGGCCTACCTGGTCCGCACCGGGTCGGCGGACGCGGCCTTCTTCGAGGGGATCGACGAGGAGGCCGCGCAGGTCGGCAGGCGGGTCCGGCGGGCGTGCCTGGAGATGCCCGACCCCGCACCGCTGGCGATGTTCGAGAACGTGTACGGCGAGCCGACCGCCCTGCTGCGCGAGGAACGTGAGCAATACGCCGCCTACCTGGACTCCTTCGTCGACGAGGAGGCCGCACGATGACCACGCTGACATTGTCGAAGGCGCTCAACGCCGGGCTGCGCAAGGCGCTGGAGGACGACCCGAAAGTGCTCGTCATGGGCGAGGACGTGGGCAAGCTGGGCGGCGTCTTCCGTGTCACCGACGGCTTGCAGAAAGACTTCGGCGAATCGCGGGTGGTGGACACCCCGCTCGCCGAGTCGGGCATCGTCGGCACGGCGATCGGCCTCGCCCTGCGGGGTTACCGGCCGGTCTGCGAGATCCAGTTCGACGGCTTCGTGTTCCCCGCGTTCGACCAGATCGTCAACCAGCTGGCGAAGATGCGGCTGCGGTCGCAGGGCCGGGTCGCGGTGCCCGTGGTGGTCAGGATCCCGTTCGGCGGCGGGATCGGGGCGGTGGAGCACCACAGCGAGTCGCCGGAAGCGCTGTTCGCGCACATGGCCGGGCTGCGGGTCGTGGCCTGTTCCGGCCCGGCGGACGCCTACACCATGATCCAGCAGTCGATCCGCTGCGACGACCCGGTGATCTTCTTCGAGCCCAAGCGCCGGTACTGGGACAAGGCGGAGGTGGACACCGCGGGCGGGCTGGCCGGCGCCCTGCCCCTGGAGGCCGCCAGCACGGTCGCCGAGGGCACCGACGTGACCGTACTCACGTACGGGCCGCTGGTCCGGACCTGCGTGGAAGCCGCGGTAGCGGCCCGCGACGACGGCCGGTCGCTGGAGGTGATCGACCTGCGCTCGTTGTCCCCGCTCGACCTGCCCACGATCATCGCGTCGGTGCGCCGGACCGGGCGGTGCGTGGTCGTGCACGAGGCCCCGGTGACCGGGGGCCTCGGCGCCGAGATCGCCGCACGGGTCACGGAGGCGTGCTTCTACCAGCTGGAGGCCCCGGTGCTGCGGGTAGGCGGGTTCTCCGTCCCCTATCCGCCGTCCCGGCTGGAGGAGCACTATCTGCCGGACCTGGACCGGGTGCTGGACGCCGCCGACCGCACGTTCGCGTACTGAGAGGCCATGCGATGTCTGAGGTGAAGCAGTTCAAGCTGCCGGACGTCGGCGAGGGCCTGACCGAGGCCGACATCGTCGCCTGGCACGTCAAGCCGGGTGACTCGGTCAGTGTCAATCAGGTGATCGTGGAGATCGAGACCGCGAAGGCCGTGGTGGAGCTGCCTTCGCCGTACGAGGGCGTAGTTACCGGGCTGCTCGCGGAGGTCGGGCAGACCGTGGACGTGGGGACGCCGATCATCACGGTCGACGTCTCTGGCGACGCGGCCGGAGGGGACGGTGGGGGTGCTGGCCCGGCCACTACCGAGACAGGTGGGGGCGGGCGTGAGGGGGGCGCTGCCGGGGCGTCTGCTAGCGGCGACGCCGCTGGCGGTACGGCGGCGCAGGGGACCAGCGCTGACGGCGACATACGGAGCGAGGCGCTTCGGCACGACGAAGCGGCGGCAGCGGAAGGCGGCGGGGGCGAGGGGGCGTTCCGATGCGGGGGGTTCGGGAGGAGCAGCCACCGTAGGTCAGGCTTCGGCGACGCCGGGCGCCACAGCACAACCATCCGCGGCACCTGGCCAGCGGGCGGCCGACGCGAGTGGGGACGGGCGGCCGGCGGCTAAGCCGCCGGTGCGGAAGATGGCCAAGGATCTGGGGGTCGATCTTGCGGGGGTGGCGGGGAGCGGGCCCGACGGGACGATCACGCGGGAGGATGTGCAGGCCGCGGTGGAGGGGGGCGCCGCGCCGGAGCCCGTGGTGCAGATAGCCGGTGCCCGGGAGGAGCGGATCGCGGTCAGGGGAGTGCGCAAGCACACCGCGGCGGCGGTGACTGGCAGCGCCTTCACCGCGCCCCATGTGACCGAGTTCCTGCAGGTGGATGTCACCGAGACGATGGAGACGGTGCGGCGGCTGCGGGATCTGCCGGAGTTCGCCGAGCTGCGGCCCTCCCCGCTGCTGCTGGTGGCCAAGGCGCTGCTGCTGGCGGTGGCCCGCCACCCGATGATCAACTCGTCCTGGGACGAGGCCGCGAACGAGATCGTGGTCAAGCACTACGTGAACCTGGGCATCGCCGCCGCCACCGACCGGGGCCTGATCGTGCCGAACGTCAAGGACGCCCACACCCTGTCCCTGGCCGGGCTCGCCCGGGCGCTCGCGGAACTGACCGCAACGGCCCGGGAGGGCAAGTCCCAGCCCGCCCACCTGGCCGGCGGGACGATCACGATCACCAACGTCGGCGTGTTCGGGGTGGACGCCGGGACTCCCATCCTGACCCCGGGCGAGGCCGCGATCCTTGCGTTTGGCCAGGTCAGGGACATGCCGTGGGTGCACGAGGGGGAACTCGCCGTGCGCCGGGTGACCACGCTCTCGCTCTCGTTCGATCACCGGATCGTGGACGGCGACCTTGGGTCGGCGGTCCTGCGCGACGTCGGTGAGATGCTGACCGACCCGGTCCGGATGCTGGCCTGGTGCTGACCGGGCGGGGTGACCTGCCGGCACCTTGCCGCACACAACCGAAGGGACGGCGATGCTTCGCCACGTGGTGCTGTTCAACTGGACGCCGGACGCGACCGAGGAGCAGAAGCGCGCGGTAGCCAGCGAACTGGGCAAGCTGCCCGGGCTGATCGACGCGATCCGGGGGTACCGCTTCGGCCCCGATGCGGGGATCATCCCCGGCAACTGCGACTTCGCGCTGGTGGCCGAGTTCGACGACGTGGACAGCTATCTCGTCTACCGCGACCACCCGGTGCACCGGAAGGTGATCGACGACACGATCAGCCCCATCGTGGCGAGCCGCTCCGCGATCCAGTACCACATCTGAGCGGGGCGGGCGGGCGCGCCGTCAGAACGCTTCTTCGGGCAGATCCATCAGCTCGGTCGTGGTGTCCTCGGCGATGCGGCGCTCCACCGTCAGCCGTGGCAGCACGGTCTGGGCGAAGAACCGCGAGGTGGCCAGCTTGCCCTGGTAGAAGGCCACGTCCGCCGGGTCCCGGCCGCCGGGGCCGGCCTGCCCGGCGGCGTCATCCAGCGCCGCCAGGGCCACCTCGGCCTGGCGGGCGAGCAGCCAGCCGATCACCAGGTCGCCGAGGGCCATCAGGAGCCGTGTGGTGTTGAGGCCGGCCCGGTAGACCTCGGCCGGGCGGTCCAGCGAGGCGGCGGCGTAGCCGGCCATGGCCGACACCATGGCCTCCACGTCCGCGGCCGCCTGGGCGAGGGCGGCCCGTTCGAGCTTGAGCCGGCCGTTGCCCGACTCGCTGGCGGCGAAGTCCGCGATCTGGCCCAGCAGCACCCGCAGGGCGCGGCCCTCGTCGCGCAGGATCTTCCGGAAGAACAGGTCAAGCCCCTGGATCGCGGTGGTGCCCTCGTACAGGCTGTCGATCCTGGCGTCCCTGATGTACTGCTCGATCGGGTAGTCCTGCAGGTAGCCGGAGCCCCCCAGCGTCTGCAGGGACAGGCTGAGCAGTTCGTAGGCGCGCTCGGAGCCGACTCCCTTCACGACCGGGAGCAGCAGGTCATTGAGCCCGGCGGCGGTGGCGTCGGGCTGGCCAGCGGCCGCCGCGATCTGCAGCGCATCCTGGAACGACGCCGTGTACAGCACGAGCGCCCGCATCCCCTCGGCGTACGCCTTCTGCGTCATGAGCATCCGGCGGACGTCGGGGTGGTGCATGATCGTGACCCGCGGCGCGGTCTTGTCCGCCATCTGGGTCAGGTCCGCCCCTTGCACCCGGGACCGGGCGAAGTCGAGCGCGTTCAGGTAGCCGGTGGACAGGGTCGCGATCGCCTTGGTCCCGACCATCATCCGGGCGTGCTCGATGATCATGAACATCTGCCGGATGCCATCGTGGACGTCCCCCACCAGCGTGCCCACCGCCGGCCGCCGCGCCCCGAAGGTCAGCTCGCAGGTGGTCGAGGCCTTCAGGCCCATCTTGTGCTCAACGGCCGTGACCTCGGCCCCGTTCCGCTCACCCAGGTTGCCGCCGGCGTCGACCAGGTATTTGGGCACCAGGAACATGGACAGCCCCTTGGTGCCGGGACCGTGCCCCTCGGGGCGCGCCAGCACGAGGTGGAAGATGTTCTCCGCCATGTCGTGCTCGGCGCTGGTGATGAACCGCTTGACGCCCTCGATGTGCCAGGTGCCGTCGGGCTGGCGGAGCGCCCGGGTGCGGCCGGCACCCACGTCGGAGCCCGCGTCCGGCTCGGTGAGCACCATGGTCGCGGTCCACCCGCGCTCGATCGCCTGCTCGGCGAACCGCTTTTGCTCGGGGGTGCCCAGCCGCCACAGGACCTGGGCGAACGTGGGACCGCCGGAGTACATCCAGACGGCCGGGTTGGCGCCGAGGATCAGTTCCGCCACCGACCAGGCCAGGGAGCGGGGGGCGCGGCTGCCGCCCAGCTCGGGGGGAAGGTCCAGCCGGAACCACTCCGCGTCCGCGAGCGCGCGGAACGACTTCTTGAGCCCTTCCGGGATGCGTACCGAGCCCGTTGCCGGGTCGAACTCCGGCGGATTGCGGTCGGCCTCGGCGAACGAGGCGGCCAGCGGGCCGGTCGCGAGCCGGTTCACCTCGTCGAGAATTCCCCGCGCCGTCTCCTCGTCGAACTCCGGAAAGGGCTCCGCACCAAGCACATCCTGGCGGCGGAGCAGCTCGAAGAGGTTGAACTCGATGTCACGGAGGTTGCTCTTGTAGTGGCCCATCGCGGCTCCGCTTCTTCCCGGCCCGCCGTCGCCGGCGCCGGCCGGCCCCGGCGCCGCATGCTACTCAGCGGTAACCAGTTATATGCTACCCGCCGGTAACGAACCCGGCACCAGGGGTTCCTCCTGGGCAGATGGCGTTCTACAGTGAGCCGGGACGGAGCACGATCTTCCAGAGCGCCGGCGATCCGGCGGCCGGCTGGCGAGGTGGGCGATGGCACTGGCCCTGACCGAGGAGCACCTGGCGCTGGCGGAGTCGGTCCGGGGCTGGGCCGGGCGGGCGGCGCCCGCCGAGGTGATCAGGGCGGCGGTGGCGGCCGGCGACGGCGGCGCAGAGCTCTACGCCGCCACGCTGCGGCCCGCCCTCGCCGGGCAGGGCCTGCTCGGCCTCCACCTGCCCGAATCGCTCGGCGGCCAGGGTTACGGCCTGCCCGAGCTGGCGATCGCGGCCGAAGAACTGGGGCGGGCCCTGGTGCCCGGAGCCTTCCTGCCCACCGCGCTCGCGAGCGCGATCCTGCACCGCGCCGGAGACGATGCGCTGAACGGGCTGGTCAAGGACATGGCGGGCGGCACGCTGACCGGGGCGGTCGGGTTCGCGCCGGGCATCGTCGCCACCCGGGCGCCCGGGAGCGGCGAGCCTGGTGGCGGCAAGCAGGGTGCGCTGGTGATCCACGGCGACTGCGGGCCGGTCGCCGGTGCGAGCCAGGCCGACCTGGTGATCGTCCCGGCCATCGGAGATGACGAGCCAGTCTGGGTGGCGCTGGATGCCGCCGATGTCGAGATCACGCCGCTGGAGGGCCTCGACCTCGCCCGCCCGACCGGGCGGGTCAGCGCGGATCACCTGACCGTGCCCCCCGGCCGGGTGCTCGGCGGGCTGCGGCCGGGCGTGGTGACTTCCCTGGCCGCGGCCCTGCTGGCGGCCGAGGCCTCCGGCATCGCCGACTGGGCGGTGTCCACCGCGGCGGCGTACGCGAAGATCCGCCACCAGTTCGGCCGGCCTATCGGCCAGTTCCAGGGGGTCAAGCACCGCTGCGCCTGGATGCTCACGGCGGCGGAGCAGGCCGCGGCCACGGCCTGGGACGCCGCGCGGGCGCTCCAGGACGCGGCACGCGGCGACGGCGACGACGGTGCCACTGACGGCGAGTTCGCCGCCGCGGTGGCCGCGCTGGTCGCGGTGGACGCCGCCGTCAGCTGCGCGCACGACTGCATCCAGGTGCTCGGCGGCATCGGCTACACGTGGGAGCACGACGCGCATCTCTACTACCGCCGCGCGCTCTCGCTGCGGGCCCTCCTCGGCGCCCCCGGTGAGTGGGCCCAGCGGGTGGCCGGCCTGGCGCTCATGGGCGCGCACCGGTCCGTGGGCATCGACCTGCCTCCCGAGGCCGAGCTGCTGCGCGCGCGGGTGCGGACGGACCTGGTGGCGGTCGCGGCCGCCGACACCGCCGACCACAACCGGCGGCTGGCCGAGGGCGGCTGGGTCGTCCCGCACCTGCCGCGTCCCTGGGGACGGGACGCCGGGCCGCTCGAGCAGCTCGTCATCGCCGAGGAGATGCGGGCGGCCAGGTTGCGCCCGCCGGGCCTCGCGATCGGTGCCTGGGTGATCCCCGCCCTCGTTCAGTACGGCACGCCGGAGCAGCAGGAACGCTTCCTGCCCCCAACCCTGCGGGGCGAGCTGGTCTGGTGCCAGCTGTTCAGCGAGCCGGGAGCCGGCTCGGACCTGGCCGGGCTGTCCACCCGGGCGGAACGGGCCGAGGGAGGGTGGCGGCTCACCGGGCAGAAGATCTGGACGTCACTGGCGAAGCAGGCCGCCTGGGCCATCTGCGTCGCCCGGACCGACCCGGACGCGCCACGGCACGACGGGATCAGCTACTTCCTGGTCGACATGACCTCACCGGGCGTGCAGGTGCGGCCGCTGCGGGAGATGACCGGCGACGAGCTCTTCAACGAGGTCTTCCTCGACAACGTGTTCGTGCCGGACGACCTGGTGGTCGGCGGGGTCAACCGGGGCTGGCGGGTCGCCCGCACCACCCTGGCCAACGAGCGGGTTTCCCTCTCGCAGTCGTGGACGTTCGGTTGCGGCGTCCCGGAACTGGTCGAGGCCGTGCGGGCCGTGGGGGATGCGGCCGGGCCGGCGGAGCTGGAGCGGGCCGGGCGGCTGGTGGCCGAGGGCCACGCCATCGATCTGCTGGGGACGCGGGTCACCCTCAAGCAGCTGTCCGGCACCGAGCCGGGAGCCACTGGGAGCGTCCGCAAGCTGCTCGGCATGCGTTACGCGCAGCGGGTCGCCGAGGAATGCTGGAGCCTGACCGGTGCGGACGGTGCCCTCGGCGGCACCCGGTGGTCCCGGGCGGTGCTGTTCACCCGCGCGCTCACGATCGGCGGCGGTACCACCGACATCCAGCTGAACATCATCGGCGAGCGCATACTCGGCCTGCCGCGCGACCCGGCGCCGGGGACCTAGCGGCCGCAAGAGGGGCACCACGCCGCGCAAATCCCGGGCGGGCCTGCCGCACCGTGCGACTATCGGGCACGGGAGGGCAGGAAGCTATGGCTGGTGAGGGCAAGGCCTCACGGGAGCACATCGCGGCCTGGCGGGCCAGGCACCGCCGGGTGCTCCTGCTCGCCTGCGGCCTGATGTCGTTGCTGATCCTGCTCTTCGCCGGGACCGCGTGGGGCCTCGCGACCTATGCCAACAACGCGGTGGGGCGCATCTTCGCTGGCACGGCCGGCGGCATCTCCGGCCCGCTCAACGTGCTGCTGGCGGGGGTCGACCTGCGCGCGGGCCTGACCCCGGCCCAGCAGCGGGCGCTGCATGTGGGGCACACGGCCAGCTTCAACTCCGACACGCTGATGCTGATCCACATCTCCGCCAGCCGGTCCAGCGTGACCGTGGTCAGCCTGCCCCGTGACTCGTGGGTGCTCATCCCCGGGCACGGCATGGACAAGATCAACGCAGCGTTCGGCCTCGGTGGCCCCCGGCTGACGGTGGCCACCGTCGAGAACGCCACCGGGCTGACCATCAACGACTTCATCGAGGTCAACTTCCTCGGCTTCGTCAAGGTCATCGACGCGCTCGGCGGGGTGAACATCTGCCTGCCGCAGGCGGTGGACGACCCCGACAGCGGGCTGCACCTGGCTGCCGGGGTCCACCACGTGAACGGCATCACGGCACTCAAGTACGCGCGCGACCGGCACTCCTTCGCCGCCTCCGACCTGGCGAGGATCACCGACCAGCAGAGCCTGCTGTCCTCGCTGCTGAAGGAGGCGATCAGCTCCGGCACCCTGGCCAACCCGCTCCGGCTGAGCCGGTTCCTGTCCGCCGCACTCGGCGTGGTCAAGGTCGACCAGAACCTGAACCTGACCGCCCTGGCCGACCAGCTGCGCGGCATCACGCCCGCCGAGGTCCACTTCCTGACCGTGCCACTCGCCAACACGAACTACCTCACCCCGGGCGGCGAGTCGGCCGTCCAGTGGGACAGCGCGGCGGCGGGCACGCTGTTCGCCGCCCTCGGGGCCGACCAGGAGGTCAGTGGGCCCAGCCCCGGCCCGGCACAGGCCGGCGGCACGCGGTTGCGCCGGAGCCAGGTAGCGGTGGACGTCTACAACGGAACGATGATCGGCGGGCTGTCCGCCAGCGCCGGGGCGGCGCTCGCCAGGCTCGGCTTCCACGTCCATTCCGGCCTCAACTGGCCCGCGCACGACGTCACGCACAGCCTCATCCAGTTCCCGCCGGGCCAGCAGGCCGGGGCGCGCCTGCTGCGGGCGGCCCTGCCCGGCGCGACGATGAGCCAGGCGAGCGGGCTGCACCGGATCAGGATCGTGCTCGGCACGACGGGCTCCACGGTCAGCAGCGGCTCCCAGGGACCGGCGCCCGCGCCCGCCGCCACCGGGTCGCGATCAGCCGCCCAGGCGGCCTGCCGGTAGCCGTGGGCGCTCAGCTCTCCGGCGGGGCGGACGGGCCCTTACCGTCGCCGAGGCCCTGCTCGGCTTCCTGCCGGGACAGCGCCTTGATCAGCCGGTCGATCTTGTCGGCACCATCCGGCCCGGCGCGGCCCGTGCGCTCGGCGTAGACCGCGGCGCCCAGGTCGCGGAACATGGCGTCGGCCCGCCGCCGTGCCTGCGCCTCATCGAGCTTGACCCTGCCCTCCTGGGCGGCCTCCTGGGTCCTCTGGGCGATCTGGGCGGCCTGCTCCCGCACCCGGTCCATCAATCCCATCGCGTCCTCCGTGCATGAGAGGTCTGGCTCCAGCGTAGGCCGGTACCCGGGCGCTCAGTCGGTCGCGCCGGGCCCAGGCGGGCCGATGTGGCGCTCGATCGCGGCCAGCATCTGCCGCTGCTGCGCGTTCAGCCCGCTCCGGGACGGGGCGGCGATCGCCGCCGCCCGGCCGAGCACCCGCGCCGGCACCATGCGCAGGGTGGCACCGAGCATCGGCCACGACAGCGCGTCCAGCGCCGCCCTGACCGCCATCGGCTCCCGCGTCAGCTCGCAGGCCTCCTCCAGCGCGAGAAGCCGCTTGTCAAGCTCTGGATCGGGCGCCATTTCCAGCGGGAA
>WNGD01001150.1_pt1 | contig 28917 bp, 31 predicted proteins | sample 5400671 | NCBI WGS metagenome assembly WNGD01 (sample SAMN13153369, study PRJNA577476) | soil metagenome | isolation source: 40 cm soil or saprolite under grassland replicate 2 | place: USA:California | collected 2016-06-15
GCGGACCCCGTCGAGCTCCCGCCCGAGCGACGTCACCGTCGAGATGGTTCGCCCGGTGAGCTTCGGAAGGCCAGCGTCGATGACGTCCTTACGCTGCGGCTCGGGGAGGTAGGCAAGCACCGCCTTCCCCAGCGCGGTCGCGTGCATGGGCAGCACGGCGCCTACCTCGAGGATCTGCAGCGATGTGTCCGGGCGGAAGACGTGGTGCACGACGAGCACGCCGTTGCCGTGCGGCACGCCGACCCGCACGGCCTCACCGGCACGCGTCGCAAGCAGCTCGGCCCACGCGAGCGATCGCGCGCGCAGCTCGTTGAGATCGAGGTAGCGGTTGGACAGCTGCAGGAGCTGCGGGCCGAGCTGGTACTTGTCGCTGTCCGGATCCTGCTCCACGAGCCCGTGATCGTGGAGGGTGCGGAGGAGCCCGTGGACCGTGCCCTTGGCGAGGCCGAGCCGCTCGGAGAGCTCACTCACGCCGAGTCGCCCGGAGCCGCCGGCGAGGGCTCGGAGGATCCGTGCGGCGCGATCAACGGACTGAATCATTGAGACAGCATTGTCGAATGGCGTTCGACATTGTAGAATGCCCAACCGTGACCTCTTCCAATGCAGGCGGCTTCGTCGGGCTCGTGATCGTGTCGCACAGCGCCGCGATCGCCACCGGCCTGGCTGAGTTGGTAGCACAGGTCGCCGGGCCGGACGTGCCGATCGTCACCGCGGGCGGCGGACCCGGAGGAACCCTCGGCACCGACGGCGGCCGGGTACTTGAGGCGCTGCGGACGGTCGACGGCGCCGGCGCCGTCGTGCTTGCAGATCTCGGCAGCTCGCTGCTCTCGGTGAAGGCGGCTTTGGCGGAGCTGAGCCCAGGCGATGCCGCGAGGATCGTGCTCGCCGACGCGCCGCTCGTCGAAGGCGCGATCGCTGCAGGGGTCACGGCTTCGACAGGCGCCTCCCTCTCGGAGGTGGCCGGTGCGGCTGAGGAGGCGCGCAATGTCCCGAAGCTCTGAGCTCACGCTCGTCAGGCTCCCGGAAGCCGTCGCGTTGCACGCTCGGCCGGCCGGCGTGTTCGTCCGCGCGGCTGCGTCGTTCGCGGCGACGATCGAGGTGCAGGCCAATGGTCGGCGCGCGAATGCGAAGAGCATTCTCGAGATCCTCGGTCTCGGGGCAGACGGAGGAACAGAGCTGACGATCTCGGCCTCAGGCGACGACGCCGTCCAGGCCGTAGCCGAGCTGGCGAGCCTCGTCACCGAGCTCTCCTGAACGACGGACGGCGTTGCGGACGGCGTCGAGCCGCGCCGGCGAGACGCTCAGCTCGTCGACGCCGAGGCCGACGAGAAGCGCGGCCACGGGCGTCTCCCCCGCCGCCTCGCCGCAGACCTCGACGGTGATGCCATGCCCATGCGCGGCGGCGACCACAGCGGCGATGAGCCGGAGCACCTCGGGCGCGGTCGCGGCAAGCGGCGAGGCGAGCGGCAGCTCGCGGTCGAGTCCGAGCGTGTACTGGACGAGATCGTTCGTCCCGATCGAGAGGAAGTCCGCCGCGACCGCGATCTGATCCGCGCGCGCGGCAGCGGCCGGCGTCTCGATCATCGCGCCGACCTCCGGTTCCGGGCCTGTCCAGCCGACCGCGGCGAGTGCGTCGTCGACGAGCGCGCGAGCCTCGCGGAGCTGGGCCAAGTCGCGCACGAGCGGGAAGAGCAGGCGCAGGCGGGCGTCAGCACCGGCGCGCAAGATCGCGCGCAGCTGAGCGCGCAGCGCGTTCGGCCGGCTCAGCGAGAGCTCGAGCCCGCGCTCGGCGACGCCCGCCAGGAACGGCGGTGTCTTGTCGGCGCCGAAGTCGAGCGTGCGTACCGTCGCCACCCTGCCGGCGAGCAGGGCGAGCGCGGGACCGAGCGCGGCCGCGTGCTGGGACTCGCCGGGCCAGTCCCGCGCCTCGAGGAAGGCGAGCTCGGTGCGCAGCAACCCGACCCCCTCGGCCCCCGCGTCGAGCCCCGCACGGACCTCGGCTGCGGTCGAAGCGTTGCAGAGCAGCGTGACGCGGCGCCCGTCGCTCGTTACCGGCGGGCGGTCGCGGAGGGCGGCGAGCCGCGCGCGCGCGTCCAGGCTGCGCCTCTCCGCCGCACGCGACTCGTCGAGCGTCGCCGCGCTCGCCGACAGGACGAGCTTCGCATGGTCGGCATCGAGCACGACCGTCTCGCCGTCGACCGACTCGAGCGCGGCCTCGCCGAGGCCGACGACGAGCGGCAGGCCGAGCGCGCGGGCCATGATCGCCGCATGCGACGTCGCCGAGCCCTCGGCGAGCGCGATCCCGCGAATCTCGCCGCCGGCGAAGTGGAGCTGGGAGACCTCGGCCGGGCCGAGGTCGCGCGCGACGAGGATCGCCGGCCCGTCCGGGACGACCAGTGCCGGCGCACCCGCGAGCAGGCGCGCGGCCCGGCGGCCGAGCTGGCGCACGTCCGCGGCGCGGGCCGAGAGCAGCGCGTCCCCCAGGCAAGCGAGTGCGTCCGCGTGGCGCTCGGTCGCCCGCAGGACGGCCGTCGCGGCGGGAAGCTCCTGCGCGAGCTGGGACACCTCGGCCTCGAGCGCCGGATCCTCGGCCATCAGCCGGTTGGTCTCGAGGATCTCCGCCTCGTCGGCCAGGCCCTCCACGCGGAGGCGAGCGGCAGCCCGACCGAACTCCTCGGCGACGGCGCCGAGGGCGTCGAGCGCCCGTTCCCGCTCGTGCTCGCCGCCGTCGCCCGTCTCGTTCGGCTCCGCATCCCGGAGCACGAACGCCTCGGCCACGGCGACGCCGCCCGCCGCCGCGAGCCCGCGCAGAACCCGCTCCCTCATTGGCCCTCTGTGAGCGCGCGCTCGAGCGCCGCGACGATCAGCGCGGTCGAGGTCGCCCCTGGATCCTGGTGGCCGATGCTGCGCTCCCCGAGATAGGACGCCCGGCCCTTCCTGGCCTGCAGCGGCACGGTGGCGCGCATCCCCTCCTCGGCGGCGACGCGCGCGGCCGCCAGCGCGGCCGTGACGGAGCCGCCGCCGTCGAGCTCCTCGCGCAGCGCGCGTACCGCGGGGGCGAGGGCGTCGACCATCGTCTTGTCGCCCTCCTGCGCGGCGCCCAGCTCCACGACGCCGTCGAGGGCCGCCTCGAGTGCGGCGGCGAGATCGGCGCCGTCGAACTCCTCGGCCTCGCCGAGCGAGCGGCCGGCGCGGCGCAGCGCGGTGCCCCAAAGCGGCCCGCTCGCGCCGCCGACCGTCGAGACGAGGGTCGAGCCGGCCGTCGTCAGCACCTTGCCGGGCGACGCGTCGTCGAGCCCGTCGAGCTTCTCGAGGACGGCCGTGAAGCCCCGGTCCATGTTCGTCCCGTGATCGGCGTCGCCGATCGCGGCGTCGAGCTGCGTCAGGTACTCGCGCTGCTCGCGGACGGAGGCGGCCGTGCCCTCGAGCCAGCGCCGCACGGTGCTCGCGTTCACGACCGCCTCCACCTCCATCGCGTCTCAGATCCCCCAGCGCAGCGCCGGGGTGTGCACGGGGGCATCCCACAGCGCGGTCAGCTCGCCGTCAAGGGCGAGCAGCGTGATCGAGACGCCTGCCATCTCGAGGCTGGTGATGTAGTTGCCGACGAGGCTGCGAGTCGCCTCGAGCCCGCGCTCGCCGAGCTGCTTCGAGAGCTCGTTGTAGACGACATAGAGCTCGATCAGCGGCGTGCCCCCGAGCCCGTTCACGAACGCGAGCAGTGGCGTTCCCGGCTCGGGCGCGAGGTCGGAGAGGATCGCCTCGGCCATCTCGGCGACCACGTCCGCGGCCGGGCGGATCTTCTCCCGCCGCCGGCCCGGCTCGCCGTGGATGCCTACGCCGAACTCCATCTCGTCGGCGCCGATCTCGAACGTCGGCGTCCCGGCCGCGGGGGTCGCGCACGAGGTGAGCGCGACGCCGAAGCTACGCCCGCGCTCGTTCACCTTCCGCGCGACCGCGGCGACCTCGGTGAGCGAGCCGCCGGCCTCGGCCTTCGCGCCGGCGATCTTCTCGACGAGGACGGTCACGCCCACGCCGCGGCGGCCGGCGGTATAGAGGCTGTCCTGGACGGCGACGTCGTCGTTCGTAAGCACCGATTCGACCTGGACGCCCTCGTCCTCGGCCAGCTCGGCGGCGAGCTTGAAGTTCATCACGTCGCCGGTGTAGTTCTTGACGATGTGGACGACGCCCGCGCCGCCGTCGACGGCCTTGGTCGCGGCGAGCATCTGGTCGGGCACCGGCGAGGTGAAGATCTCGCCCGGACAGGCAGCGTCGAGCATTCCGAGGCCGACGAAGCCGCCGTGCAGCGGCTCGTGGCCCGAGCCGCCGCCCGAGACCAGGCCGACCTTCCCCGAGACCGGCGCATCCTTGCGCAGGACGAGCTGGTTCTCGAGGTCGATCCTGACGAGGTCGGGATGGGCGGCGCCGAGTCCGGAGAGCGACTCCCTGACGACTTCGGACGGCGCGTTGATGAACTTCTTCATGCCGGTTGCGGCGACGACGCTCACGCCAGCGCTCCTTCCTGGGCCGGCGCGCGGTCCGGCTCGGTCACGGATTCCTTGATCGGGCGGAACACCTTGCGCGGCGTCGCGAGCCAGTCGTACGCGAACGCCGCGAGCGTCGCCCCGATCAGGTTCGCGGGGATGTAGGCGCCGAAGGCCTTGATCCAGTTGTGCGTGTGCGCTCCGTCGATCGTCTGGACGAACAGCGGTCCGAGCTGGCGGGCCGGGTTGATCGACGCGTTCGTCACCGGGCCGACCGTGATGATGATCGCGACCACCACGAGTCCGATCACGAGTCCCGCCCAGCCTTCGGGCGAGCGGCTGTCGACGATCCCGAGCACGGTGAACATCAGGATCGCGGTGCCGAGCGCCTCGATGAACATCGCCGAGCCCCACGCGGTGGTGGCGTGGTTGAAGTTGACGACCCCGAAGCCGTAGCCGAGGTGCGTCGCGCGGTCGCCAAAGGAGGCCCAGATCGCGAAGCCGCCGGCGACCGCCCCGACCACCTGGCTGCCCCAGTAGAGCGGCACCTCGCGCCACGGGAACCGCTTGGTGGCGGCGAGCGCGAAGGTCACGGCGGGATTGATGTGGCACCCGGAGACCTTGCCGACCGTGTAGATCATCGCCGTCACGATCAGGCCGAAGGCGATCGAGATGAAGCCGAGATCGGCGCCCGAGAACGGCGCCTTCGAACCGCCTTCGAGCAAGAGGATCGCCGGCACGGAGCCGGCACCGATGAACACCAGCAGCCCTGTCCCGATCGCCTCGGCGACCGAGCGCTGCGCGAGGGAATGTTCAGCCATTCCTGCTTGACCTCCTCCGACCCGCTTCGCTGCGGGCCGGTTTCGCGGGCCCCGAATCGCCATCGACCGGGAACGGTATTCGACATCACCGAACACCGTTCGGCGGACTATACGAAGCATGCGGCGGACGTGTCAAGCGTCCGAGCTCTCAGCGACTTCTCAGGTCTCCTGAAGCCGCCTCTCAGCCGGGGCGAGTTTGCTTGGTAGAGCAGTCCCGCTAACGACCGAAGGAGTGGAACATGGGCTCGACGCTTGCCCTCAACCTCATCGCGGCGGTCGCCGTCGTGACGGCCCTCGTGACCGTCTGCCGCCTCGCCTATCACGCCGCCGGTGGGCGGTTCGAGTTGGAGGCTGCTTCGACCGAGTCGCCTCCTCGCTACGAGGCCGAGCGCCGTGCGGCCTGAGCACAAAACCTGGGTCGTTGCGGCGACGAGCAGCCCGGCTGCGAGCGCAAGTTCACCGCCACGCGATCCCAGCCGCCGTGTGCAACCCTTCGCGGGTGCTCGCCGTCGAGCTCGCGACCGTTTGCGGTAGACGCGAAGCCTGTCCGCAGCCTCTCACCATGATCGGAGCCCGCGCGACCCTGGCGCTTATCGCGGCGGGCCTGACACTCGCAAGCTGCGGCGGCTCCGCGCGTGCGCGGGTTCCGTTGAGCCGCTGGCTGCGTTGGAATGCGGCCGCGAAGGTGGCGACGCTCACCCTCGTCCCCGGCTACGGCGGCGCCTACAACGGCTTCAACTTCAACGGCTACGGCAAGGGACAGGTCCTCGTGACGATTCCGCAGGGATGGAAGTTCGAAGTCGACTGCGAGAACACCGTCTCGACCAAACCTCACTCGTGCGCGATCGTGCACGGGCCAGGAGCTCGCAAGCCCGCCGGCCCAGACGCGGCTACGACTCAGCCAACCAGGGGTGTGCCGCCGGGCAAGACCGCGACCTTCTCGTTTCGCGCGACCGCGGCCGGGACCTACCGGATCGCGTCGCTCGTCCCGGACGAGGAGCGCGCGGGGATGTGGGTCGTCCTCACGGTCGCTAGGTCGGGCAGGCCCTCGGTCACGCTGCTGCGACGCTGAGGCGCCGGGGCGTAACCGCGTCTTCGACGCCCACAGGTCAGGCGGTTGTGGACAGCCGCCGCCGCGAGCGCCGCGGCCGCTCCTCGTCCAGCCACTGGTAGATGAGGACGAAGACGGCGACCGAGAAGGGGATCGCGCCGATGCCGAGCATCACGCCGGCGGCGAGCTCCTGGTCGCCGACCGCGGAGATGCCGCCGGGGCGGTGCGCGAGCGATCCGTACGCGGAATAGATCGGCGTTGGCGCGAGGGCGAGCACGAGCGCGAGCAGCCAGCCCGACGCCGCCCCGGCGGTGGTGTAGCCGGCGCGCCAGAGCGCTGTCAGCCGCGGGTGGAGCGGCGGCGAGTCGAGCACCTGCAGCCAGAAGAGCAGCCCGAGTGTGACGAAGAGCGCATGCTCGGTGTAGTGGACGGCGTTGCTGCGCAGCGTCAGGTCGTAGAGCGCGGGCAGGTGCCAGACGGCGAGGTCGACGCTCGCGAGCACGAAGACGATGTACGGATCGCGCACGCTGCGGAACCCGGCGCGCACGATTCCCGGCAGCCCGACCGCGAACCGCGCCAGCGGCCGGCGCACGCCGAGCGGGAGCCCGCGCCAGACGGGGAGCCAGGGCGCACCGAGCACGATCAGCGGCGGCGCGAACGACATCAGCACCACGTGCTGGAGCATGTGCGCGAAAAGCAGCTCGTCCGCCCAGTGGTCGAACGTCGGACCGAGCACGAACACGATCGCGGCGACGCCGGCGAGGAAGCAGGCGCCGCGCCAGCGCCACTCCGGGTTCACCGCCCCCACGAGTCGCAGGCGTCGGCGCACGCCCACGCCGTAGAGCGCGACCGCCACGACCGACGCGAGCAGCGCCGGCTGCAGCAGCCAGCTCACGCTGCCGCGAGCCGGCGCACGGCGGTCGCGACGTCCGCCGGCGAGAACGGCACCAGGTAGGCCGCGCGCTGGAAGCCTTGCGGGTCGATCACGTAGAGGACGCCTGTGTGGTTGACGTCGCTCGGCGTACGCCGGACACCCACCGAGTAGGCCGCCCAGACCGGCTTCAGCTGCGCCGGCGCGCCGAGCACCCAGTGCCAGCTGCCGCGCCAGTGCGATTTCGCGGCGAAGGCCCGGGCGCTGCGCCCCGTGTCCGCCCACGGATCGACGGTGACGACGACGAGGTCGGCGCGCGTGCGGGGGCCGAGCCGTCGCTGCACGCCGGCCAGCAGGCGCCCCATGATCGGGCACTCATTCGTGCAGTGCGAGTCGAGGAAGGTGAGCAGGACGACGCGGCCACGCTGCGAGCTCAGCGTCATCAGCCGGTCGGCTTGATCGCGCAGGCGGAAGTCGGGCGCCTGCTTCGCCCCGGCGGGCCAGATCGCCTGGGCGTGCCAGACGGGGGCCGCAGCGGGCACGGATGCCGAGCGGCCGTGGACGAGGGCGAGCGCCGCACCGATCCCGACGCCGGTTGCGGCGGCGGCCGCGATCAGCGCGGCGAGGACGCGTGGGCGCACGTCACTCCCGTGTGCGCCGCGCGCGCCGCCCGTGGCGGGCGACGAGCCACCACCAGGCGAACACGAGCATCAGGAGCGAGAGCGGCACGACCAGGGTCATGATCGTGCCGGCGTTGACGTCGCTCACGAGCAGCCTCCTTCGATCATCCCGCGACGGCGTCGAGGGCCATCGCGAGGAAGAGTAGGGCGAGGTAGAGCAGCGAGTAGTGGAAGAGCATGCTGGCGCGGCGGCGGCTGCTGTCGCGGGCGAGCGCGACCGCGCCGGCGAGGAAGACCGCGCCGAGCGCGAGCGCGGCGGCGAGATAGGTGAAGCCGGCCGAGCCCCACAGGAACGGCAGCATCGTGATCGCGATCAGGCCGACGGTGTAGAGCACGATCTGCCGGACCGTCTCGCGTTCGCCGCGCACAACCGGCAGCATCGGCACCCGGGCCGCAGCGTAGTTCTCCTTGATCAGGAGGGCGAGCGCCCAGAAGTGGGGCGGTGTCCAGAAGAAGACGATCAGGAACAGCCAGAGGGCCGGCAGGCTCAGGTTCCCCGTCGCCGCGGCCCACCCGACGAGTGGGGGCACCGCCCCCGCGGCGCCGCCGATGACGATGTTCTGCGGCGTCGAGCGCTTCAAGTAGCGCGTGTACACCAGCACGTAGAACAGGTTCCCGACCAGCGCCAGGGCCGCGGTGAGCACGTTCACCGCCGAGGCCAGTAGCACGAACGACAGCGCCGACAGGGACAGCCCGAACTCCAACGCCCGCGTCGCGGGCACCCTCCCCGCCGCCACCGGGCGACGCTCGGTGCGTTTGCCCATCAGCCGATCGATGTCGGCATCGAGGACGTGGTTCAGCGCCGAGGCGCCGCCGCAGGCGAGCGCCAGCCCTCCCATCGCGGCCGCGAACGAGAGCGTGCTCGGCCAGCCGCGCGCGCCGACGACCATCCCGCACGCACCGGTCAGAAGCAGCAGCGACATGATCCGCGGCTTTGTCAGGGTGACGTAGTCGTGCCAGGGACCGTCGGCGACCGGCCCGCCGCGCAAGCTCTGGGCAGCGGTAACCAGCGTCGCTGCGAACGCCGCCCCCGCGAGCGCGACGTGCAGCGCGTCCGAGCCGACGACTAGCGCCGCCGTGCCGAACAGCGCGAGCGCAGCCAGCGAGGGCACGAGCAGCCGCCGGTGCGCCACCCAGGCCGCCGCCACCAGCGCCGCAAGCGGCGGCAGCGCCAGCGCCGCGAGCACCCGGTGGGCCGTCCCCAGCCCCAACGACCCGGACACCACGGCCAGCAGCGTGCCGCCCGCCGCCGCCAGCGCTGTCAGGCGCAGCCACGGGCCGGCCGCGACTGTCACTTGACGCCGAAAAGCAGGACGAACGCCGCGATCTCGACGAGACCGAGCACCATCCAGAAGACCCCGAAGTCGCCCAGCTGCGGCGCGGCCTCGGCGGCGTCGGCGCGCGTGCGCACGGCTGTGGCCACGATCGTCTCGAGCCAGTACATCGCGCCGAGGACGAAGATGGTGAAGAAGCCGGTCCAGCCGAGGTAGACGCTCGCGTAGCCGCCGTCGCCCGGGCCGAAGCCGAGGTTCGCCCACTGCCAGCACTGCAGCGCGATCGCGGCGAGGCCGAGCAGCAGCGTCGCCCCAGCCGCCGGAAGCCAGAACGCCGGCAGCAGCAGCGCCGTCCGCACGCCCGCGACGCCTGCGAGGACGCAGACGAGGATCGCGATCCCGAGCCCGAGCGAGGCGTGGACGTGGTGGTGCGGCTTGCCCGCCCCCCAGAGGCCGTGCGAGTTCAGCGCGCGCAAGTACAGGAACGCGAACAGGAAGGCGATGAAGAAGAACGCCGTCGCGGCCGCGAGCAGGATCGAACCGAGCGACCGGATCCGGTGCTCGAGCTCGGGCGGCTCCGCGTACGGGGTGACGGCCATCTCAGTCTGCTCCCGCGGCGGCGACGCCGGCGGCGGGGCGCAGCGTGGCGACGGGCAGCGCGCCCTCGACGCCGTACTCGTACGGGCCGGCGGTGATCACCGGGATCTCGGCGAAGTTGTACGCGGGCACCGGAGTCGGTACCTGCCACTCGAGCGCGCGCGCGTGCCACGGGTTCTCCTCCGCGGGCTGCCGGACGAAGACGAGCGACTCGATCAGGTTGTAGATGAAGATCAGCATCGAGCCGCCGAGCACGAACGCCGACGCGGAGATGAAGTCGTTGATGATCTGCAGGTGCCCGGCGTAGGTGGAGACGCGTCGTGGCATGTCGAGGAAGCCTGCCGCGAACATCGGGAAGAAGGTCAGGTTGAAGAAGACGAACATCAGCCAGAAGTGCCACTTGCCGAGCGTCTCGTTCAGGGTCACCCCGGTCATCTTCGGCAGCCAGTAGTAGGTGGCGGCGAAGAACGCGAACACCAGGCCGCCCATGATCGTGTAATGGAAGTGGCCCACCACGAAGAACGAGCCGTGCGTGGTCACGTCGCTCGGTACGTCGGAGTTGAAGATGCCCGAGAGCCCGCCGATCAGGAAGTTGAAGAGGAAGGCGAGCGAGAACAGCATTGGCACGCTGTAGCGCAGCCGGCCCTGCCAGAGCGTCCCCATCGCGTTCAGGAAGATGAACCCGGTCGGGATGGAGATCAGCTCCGTCGTCAGCATGTAGAAGGGCCGCAGCCCCGCGTTGATCCCGCTCACGAACAGGTGGTGCTGCCAGACCATGAAGCTGAGGAAGGTGACGCCCAGCATCCCGGCGACGGCGAGCCGGTAGCCCCAGAGCGGCTTGCGCGCGAACACCGGCAGGATCTCGAGCACGATCCCGAACCCGGGCAGCGCGAGGATGTACACCTCCGGGTGGCCGAAGAACCAGAACAGGTTCTCGTACAGGTAGGCGCTGCCGCCGCCGCTGGCGAGGTAGAACGAGGTGTTCGCCGTCCGGTCGAGAATCCCCATCAGCATCGCCGCGATCAGCACCGGCGAGGCGAGCACCATCAGCACCGCCGTCGACAGCATGGCCCAGACGAAGATCGGCAGCCGCGTCCAGGTCAGTCCCGGCGCGCGCATGCTGATGATCGTCGCGAGCAGGTTGAGCCCGGTCAGCGTCAGCGTCAGAGCGACCAGCACGAAGGCGAACAGGTAGGCGTCCATGCCCGCGCGCGCCTGGTCCATCAGCGGCGAGTAGCCGGTCCAGCCGGTCGGAAAGCCGTTCCAGGCGATCGCCGACATCAGCACGAGGCCGGCGAGCGGCGTCAGCCAGAAGGTCAGCGCCTCGACGCGCGGGAACGCCATCCGCCGGGCGCCGATCATCAGGGGTACGAGGTAGTTGCCGAACGGCCCCACGATGAAGGCCGAGGTCATCATGATCATCATCGTCCCGTGCAACCCGACCAGGGAGATGTACTGGCCGGCCGGCCACGCACGCTCGTTCGGCGTCAGCAGCTCGGTCCTGATGAGCATCGCGTTCAGGCCGCCAATGAAGAAGAAGATGCCGACGCCGAAGAAGTACTGGATCCCGATCACCTTGTGGTCGAGCGAGAGCCGGAAGTAGCGACCGGCACCGCGCTCCTCGTCGTAGGCCGGCAGCGCCGCCGGCCGGCCGAGCAGACGCCGGAGCGGATAGTTGAAGAAGCCGAGCCCGCCGAGCCAGCCGATCGTGGCGAACAGGAAGCCCATGAAGACTCCGACGTCGTTCTGGTCGGTGCCGATCAGATAGTCCTTGCCCGCGGCGATCTGGCCGCCGAGGTAGGCGCCGAGGAAGAAGCCGCCGATCCCGAGCGCGATCGCGGTGAAGAGGTTGAAGCCGATCAGGCGCCGCATCAGCGGCGGGCGAAGGGCGATCGCGGCCTGGCTCATGAAGGCGTTCTCCTCACCCGGCACGGCGGGTCGGCTCCGGGTAGTAGGTGCGGCCGTACGGGGGCAGGTACTTGTGGTTCAGCTTTCCGGCCGCTTGCTGCCGGGCGATCCAGGCCGCGAACTGCGCCCGGGTGACGACCTGGCCGGTCTGGAACATGTGCCCGTGCCAGAGCCCGCACAGCTCGGCGCAGCGGATCGAGAAGCTGCCGGTCCGGCGCGCGTGGACGAAGACGATGTTGTCCACGCCCGGCACCGCGTCCGCCTTCACGCCCAGCTCGTACGCCCAGAACGAGTGCGTGACGTCGAGCGAGGTGACGTGGAGCTTGATGTCGCTCCCCGCCGGCAGCTCGAGGTGCGCGGTCTCGACGTTCCCATAGCCGGGGAAGCGATAGGTCCAGTTCCACTGCTGTCCGATCACCTGCACCTGGAGCGGGTCGCCCGGGTCGCTCGGGAGCGCGACCGGGTTCGGGCCCTGGCCGCCGCCGGCGCCGTCCGCGCTGACGATCAGCGTGTAGCTCCCCCAGGCCGCGAGCGCGATCACGATCGCGCTCGTGAGCACGATCCACGCCGTCTGAGTGGGCATGTGGCCGAAGATCGGTCGCCCGTCCTCGATCGCCGGGCCGCGCGCTCTGAAGACGACGAGCGAGTAGGCGAAGTAGATCCAGATCAGCAATACGACCGGCGCCACGAGCGCCGTCATCAGGACGTTCGCGTCCGTCTGCGCGCCGGCCTCGCTCGTCATGCGGCCCGGGGGCAGGTGCGGGCCGAGCACCAGCACGATCAGCGGCACGGCGACGGCTGTGCAGACGAGCCAGATGAGCAGGATTCGGCGTCCGTGGCGCGGGACGCGCTGGAAGGCGGACAGAACGGCGCTCACGCCACGACCAGGTAGCCGTCCATGTAGCCGACGCTCTGCATCGGCCCGCCGTTGCCGAGGATGAAGCCCGCAGCGCAGGGCACGAAGCACTGCCAGCGGAAGGTGCCCTTCTTCCCGGTACGGAAGGTGAACGTCACCGTGGTGTGCGCCTCCTTCAACGTGCACGGCGCGACGCTGCACTGGTTCTTCGCCTTGTCGGGCACGCCCTGAAGCGGCACGCTCACTCCGAGGTCGGGGATTGCGAACGTGTGCGAGGCCAGGTCCGGGTCGAGCGTCTTGACCACCTTGCCGTCGATGGTCATGTCACCGACGAGCCCCTGCGGCCCGCCGAAGTACGGGTTCCGCAGCCCGGTCGCCGTGTCGTACTGGTAGAGCGTCACGGTCACGAGCGAGTGGGCCGGCACCTTCAGGATCGTGCTGTGCACCCACTTGCCCTGATTGTTCTTGGCCAGGTAGGAGACCCAGTCGGGGTGCGGCCCGAAACCGATCGAGGCGACGGTCTGCAGCGTCAGGCGTACGTGTGGCGCCGAGCCCGCCGCAGCGACCGCCGGCGGCCGCACCACCAGGTACGTGAGGATGTAGAACGTAATCAGGGCAGCCGCGACTGCAACGCCTGCCGATACCGCTGCGAGCTTTCGTGACGTGCTCGTCAACGTCTCCCGCGTCGAAGGACCGGGGCAATCGGCGCGGGTATTGTGCACGAGATCGTCGTCGGCTGCACCGCTGAAGCGTTTCGCTCTCGCGCAGGTCAGTCGATCGCGCGCCGGTAGAAGCCGCGTACGCCGACCGCCATCAAGAGCCCGAGTGCCCCGACGAGCACGACCAGGCAGATCCAGGGCTGGATGTGTGGCACGCTCGGAACGAGCGCGCCGCGCAGTGCCTCGCTCACGTACGTCATCGGATTCGCGCCCGTGACCACCTGGAACCAGCGGAGCCGCGCGAGCGACGGCCACGGGTACTGGCTGCAGCCGGTGAAGAGCAGCGGCGTGAAGACGAGCGAGAAGAGCAGGTTGATCCGGTTGGGCTGGACGAGCGTGCCGAGCACGAGTCCGAAGCCGGCGCCGACCAGTGCGCCGAGGAGCAGACCGCCTGCGAAGAGCGGAACGCCGCTCCAGCGCCACGGGATCGAGCCGAGCACGAGGATGCCGACGGGGATCATGATCAGTGCGGCGACGAGCGCGCGAAGCGTGGCGAAGATGACCTTCTCCGCCGCGACGAAGGCGGTCGGCATCGGGGCGAGCAGACGGTCCTCGATCTCGCGCGTCCAGCCGAACTCCGCGACCAGGGGGAAGGCCAGCGTCTGCATCCCCGTGATCACCGCGGTAAGCGCGAGCAGCCCGGGGAAGAGCAGGTCGGCGTAGCCGTGCTGTGTGTAGCCCAGGCTCCTCAGGACCTTGCCGAACACGAACAGCAGGAACAGAGGCTGCAGCACGACCTGCGCGAGGAAGACGGGCAGCTCGCGCCACGTGACGTAGAGGTCGCGGCGGAGCACCGCCAGGAATGCGCCGCGCCGGCTCGACGACATCGTGGCGACCGGCTCGGCGAAGGCGATCATCGAAGCGTCCTGCCGGTCAGCTCGATGAAGACGTCCTCGAGCGTCGGCGTACCGAGCTTGACGTCGCTGAGCGCCAATCCCAGCTCGGCGAGCAGCGTCGCCGCCGGGGCAACGAGCAGGGCGGCGTCGCCGGAGAGATAGAGACGCACGCGCATCCCCGCGGACTCCGCGGCGGCGGTCTGGTCGTTCGCGACGACCCCGCTTGCCTCCGCAGCAGCCTGTAGCTGCTCGACACGCTCTACCCCGGCCAGGGCCGCGAGCGCCGCGACGACGTCTCCGTCGGCCTGTCCGTCGGTCGTCAGCTCGAGCGTCGCCTTCCCCGAAAGCGAGCGCATCAGCGCCTGCGGCGTGTCGAGCGCCAGCAGGCGGCCGTGATCCATGATCCCGACGCGGTCGGCAAGCGCCGCCGCCTCGTCCATGTCGTGCGTCGTCAAGACCAGCGTCACGCCGTGCCCCGTCAGCTCGCGCAACCGGTCCCACACGAAGAGGCGCGCGGCCGGATCGAGCCCCGTCGTCGGCTCGTCGAGAAACATCACCCGCGGGGCGTGCATCAGCGCCCGCGCGATCATCACCCGCTGCGACTGACCGCCGGAGAAGAAGTCCGGCTTCACCCGTGCCCGCTCGAGCAGCCCGAACTGGCGAAGCAGCTCATCCGCGCGCGCCTGCCGCTCACGCGCTGGCACCCCGTGGTAGGCAGCGTGGAAGATCAGGTTGTCGCGGATCGACAGCGATCGGTCGAGATTGCTGCGCTGTGGGACGACCGCCAGCTGCCGACGAGCCTGGACGGGATCGCGCACCACGTCGACACCCCCGATGCGCGCGCTGCCGCTCGTCGGGCGCACCCGCGTCGTCAGAACTCCGATCGTCGTCGTCTTCCCGGCCCCGTTCGGACCGAGCAGCCCGAACACCTCTCCCGGCCGCACCGAGAACGAGACGCCGTCCACAGCGTTCACCGCCGAGCGCGGGTAGCGCTTCACCAGCTCGAAGAGCTCGACAACCGGTTCGGGAATCACACCGACCTTCATACCATCGCGGGCGTTGACTTCACCCACCCGGCGGCGTAGCGTCGCCGCGTCAGCGTCACGGCGGGCAAGGGAAGGAGCCGAAATGCCGAACTACGTCGTCCTCTTCAACTGGACCGACCAGGGAATCAAGAACTTCAAGGACTCGCCCTCGCGCGTGGATGCGGCCACGACGGAGATGGAGAAGGTGGGCGTCCGGATCACGAACATCCAGTGGACGCTCGGCCCCTACGACCTCGTCGCGCTCGTCGAGGCTCCGGACGACGAGAGTCTGACGGCGGCGCTGCTCGCGCTCGGCTCTGCCGGAAACGTGCGCTCGACGACGCTCCGCGCCTTCGGGCGGGACGAGTTCGAGCAAGTGATCCAGAAGGGCGGCTAGGCCCTCCGAGCGTCCGTCAGCGCTCGAAGAGCGCGGCCTGGCCCTGGCCGACGCCGATGCAGAGGGTCGCGACGCCGTAGCGGCCGCCCCGGCGGCGCAGCTCGTGCAGGAGCGAGACGACGAGGCGCGCACCGCTCATGCCGAGCGGGTGGCCGAGAGCGATCGCGCCGCCGTTCACGTTCACCTTCTCCTCGTCGAGACCGAGCTCGCGGACGACGGCGAGCGACTGCGACGCGAAGGCCTCGTTCAGCTCGACGAGATCGATCTGCGAGGCGTCGATCCCTGTGCGGGCGAGGAGCTTCCGCACGGCGGGGATCGGGCCGATCCCCATCACCCGCGGATCGACGCCGGCGACGGCGCTGCCGGCGAATGCGCCGAGCGGCTCGGCGCCCAGCGCGCGGGCCTTCTCCTCGCTCGCGATCACGAGCGCCGCGGCGCCGTCGTTGAGGCCGCTCGAGTTCCCGGCCGTGACCGTGCCGCCGGCGCGGAACGCGGGCTTCAGCTCGGCGAGCCGCTCGGCGGTCGTGCCGGGACGCGGCTGCTCGTCCACTGCGGCGTCCCCGACCGGCACGAGCTCGTCGTCGAACCGCCCGGCCTCGGCCGCGGCCTCCCAGCGCCGCTGCGACTGCAGCGCGAACGCGTCCTGGTCCTCGCGCGAGACGCCGTATCGCTCGGCGACGTTCTCGCCGGTCTCCCCCATCGACTCGAGCGGGAACATCGCCTCCAGGCGCGGGTTCGGGAAGCGCCACCCGAGCGTCGTGTCGACCATCGCGCGGTCTCCGCGCGGGAAAGCCTTGTCCGGCTTCGCCACGACGAAGGGAGCTCTGCTCATCGACTCGACGCCGCCGGCGACGAAGAGCTCGCCGTCGCCCGCGGCGACCGCATGGCATGCCGAGACGACCGCCGCGAGGCCGGACGCGCACAGGCGGTTGAGCGTCACGCCGGCCACCGACTCGGGAAGCCCGGCCAGGAGCGCGGCCATCCGCGCGACGTTGCGGTTGTCCTCGCCGGCCTGGTTCGCGCAGCCGAGGTAGACGTCCTCGATCTCGGCCGGATCGACTCCGGCCCGCTCGACGGCGGCGGCGACCGCGAGCGCCGCCAGATCGTCCGGCCGGACGCCCGAGAGGGCGCCGCCGTAGCGGCCGATCGGCGTGCGCACGGCCGAGAGCACGACCGCGCGGCTCACGTTCGCAATCCTCGCGCCTCGCTACGCATCCCTCCGGATTCTGCCCTCGAACGAGTGATCGTCGCCGTTGGCGCGAAAGGTTCCCGCCTCGGCGGCCCCATCTGCACGAAATCGCGAGTCCGAGAGGGGGTTCCCCCGTGCGGCACCTGGCCCATTTTCCAGACGACGCGCCGGTCGGGGCGCTCGTACGCAGCCGTGTCCGGGCCGGGCGGAGGAGACGGCTCTCGTGACCGGGACGCGGCCACTCGTCGCCGCCCTGCTCCTGGCCGGCGCGGGCACAGGGCTGAGCGGGGCGTGCCCCCGCGGCGCGCCGCATCCCGCCGGCGGTGTTCTCGCCGCGAAGGCGAATATTCCGGCGCCGCCGGTTCCTCTTCCCCGTTGCCGGCGTTGCCGACGGACAAGCAATCCCAGCAAGCTCCCGCGGCGCAAACGCCGGCAGCCGAGCAGCCGGCCGCCGACGTGACCGCAACCGAGCAGAGGGAGTTGGAGCTGAGCGTCGCGATGGCTCTCAACAGCGCGCGCCGCGCTTACGGGCTCAGGCGACTCACTGTGTCCGCGCTGCTCGTACGCGCGGGCGAGGCACACGCGCGGGCGCTCGCCCTCGCGGGGCAGTTCACGCACAGCTGGCCGGACGGGCGGCCCTTCGGGACGTGGGTGCAGGGATTCTTCCCGGTCCGCCCATACCGGCTCTGGAGCGCAGGCGAGACGCTGCTCTGGGTCACGCCGAGCTTGACGCCCGACTACGCGGCGCAGGCCTGGCTCGCAAGCGCCGAGCACCGGCGGATCCTGCTCACGCCATCGTGGCGGCAGCTCGGAGTCGGTGTCGTGCGCGTCCAGAATGGGCCCGGGCTCTACAGCGGCAAGGACGTCACCATTGCCGCGGCCGAGTTCGGGCTCCGCCGGTAGACGCGGAGCCACCGGTCCGCAGCCTTCCCTCGTTCGAGTGATTCTCGAGCCGGCCGCGCAAGTTTCCCGGGCTTGCGTGCCCTTCGTCTCCTACAGGACGCCGGAGACGGGAGAGGGCATGACCAGGCGAAAGGCAGGCACCGCGCAGGCTCCGAGCGGCGCAAGACGTCCCGATTCGGGCCGCGCCGGATGAGCGCTCTCCCCCAGGCCGTACCGGGGCGCATTGCTCCGCTCGAGACCGACGCCTCGGAGCTGTACGAACGCCACCGGCGTAGGCTGCTCGGATTCTGCACGTCGCAGATGGGGTCGCGCGAAGAGGCCGAGGACGCCGTCCAGGACACCTTCATCTACGCGATCCGGGCGCTGCAACGTGGAGTCGTCCCGGAATGCGAGCTCGCGTGGTTGTTCACCATCGCCCGGAACGTCTGCCACTCCCGGCGCCGGAACGGCCGGCGGCGCGGCCGGGTCGTCGTCACCCGCGACCTCGACGCGCTGCAGGACGTCATTCCCGCCCGGGAAGCGCAGCGAGACGAGCTGCTCGGCCTGCCAGAGGCGCTCGGCGCGATCCCGGCGGCGCAGCGGCAGGCGATCCTCCTGCGGGAATGGCAGGGCCTGACGTATCGCGAGATCGGCGAGCGGCTCGAGCTCTCACAGAGCGCCGTCGAGGCGTTGCTGTTCCGGGCCAGGCGCTCGCTCGCACGTGCGCTCGACCAGACGGGGAAGGTCGCCGCTCGAGCGCTGAACCTGCCGCCGGCGATCTCTCTCGTCCGGTCCCTCCTCGAGGGAAGCGCGGTGAAGCTCGGCGCCGGCGCGCTCGCGGTCGCCGCTGCGGCGGGCGCCGGCGCCGCATCGGTGCACATGACGACGCATGCGACACGGCCCGCCGCAGCGGCGCCGGTGTCCCCGATCGCCTCGACTCCCGACCTCTCGCCGGCGCGGCACGCGGCGGCACCGCCGGTCACGCGGCTCCGCCGGCCTGCGCGACCCCGCCGGGCGGCCGTGACAACCCATCCTCGCACCAACCCGGAAGTTGCCGCCCCCGCGTCGGCCGGCCGCATCCCGGCGGCGCCCGCCGAAGTACCGGCGGCGCCTGCCGCGGCGGCCGCTCCGCCCGCGGACAAAGTACCGGCGGCACCTGCCGCGGCGGCCGCTCCGCCCGCGGACAATGCGCCGCCGCCGCCGGTCCGGAGCGCACCGTCGGTCGCGGCCGCCTCTCCCCCGCCGGCGCCTGCGCCCGCGGTGGGCGTGCCTGTCCCGGCGCTCACAGTCCCGGCGGTACCCCCGGTCGAGCTCCCGGCGCCCCAGCTTCCCCAGCCGGCTCCGGACGTGCCTGCGGTGTCCGTTCCGTCGCCGCCGGTCGCGGCGGCGCAGGCGCCGCCCCTTCCCTGAGCGCCGCCGGCCGCCGGCCGCTGAATCCCTCGAACGAGGGAATTTCCGGCACGGCCTGCAAGATTGGGCCATCCCGCTCCCCTTTCGTCGTAGCATCCAACCGGGGAGGGGGCCGTGTTCGGGGACAGGAAACCGCTTGTACGTCGACCGCAGGCCGTCGCGGCGCTCACGGTCGCCGTCTCGCTCGCCCTCGCTCTCACGCTCGCCGGAACGGCGACGGCGGCAGGGGGCCGCTACACGTTCGACGGCGGGACGGCGCCGCAGCAGGCCCAGGTTCGCGCGGCGCTCGATGCGAGTCTCTTCGACTGGGATCGCGTCCCCGCACAGATCACCATCCACATCGCGCCCGGGCTGACCTCGTGCGGCGTCCCCGGCGAGATCTTCCTCGACGCCGATCTGCTCGACGCAGGCCGGTTCTCGTGGGGCGTCGTCCAGCACGAGTACGCCCATCAGGTCGACTTCTTCGTGCTCGACGACGCGATGCGCGAGCGCCTCGGCGCGACCCTCGGCGGGAGCTCGTGGTGGCAGACCCCAGCCGGCCTGCCGCACGGCGAGCTGACGAGCGAGCGCTTCGCCTCGACGCTCGCCTGGGCCTACTGGCCCTCCCCGGCCAACTCGATGCGTCCGGCCTCGCCCCGCGAGGAGGCCGCGGCGGCAACGCCCGCGGCCTTTCGGAGTCTGCTCGGCCGGCTACTCGGGGTCGCGGTCCCGAGCAACCGCGAGCTCGCCGCTGCGCGGCGCTGACCGCAAGCCTTCAGCAGATTTGCACGGTTAAAACCCTGCAAAGGCCCAATAACTTCTGTTCCCAAGTCCCTTGTCGTGGGGATCGCGGCCCGGTTCTGCGGCGACGAAGCAGAGAGGGTCGCAAGCGTTTCCCTTCTAGGACAAGGGGTGCCAGCTGAACCTATCCCGCTGACCGGGCGCGGAGCGGCATCGCCGCGCAGACGACGACCTCCCTGCCGCTCGGCCGGCGGCGATAGCGGCCCGGAATGCAGAGCACCGCCGACTCACGAATCCCCCCTCCCCCTCGAAGGAGGGATTCGCGGCCGCGGCGCGCAAGTTTTCCGCCCGCGGCGCCCCTTCTCGGCTGAGTTTCCGACACAGGAGGCACAACCGATGAACCGCGCCGGCCGCTCCACACCGCCTCGCTCAGACGCGGAGATCCAGCGGATCCTCAACGTTCTTCGCGCCGGGCTCGACGCCGATGCCTGCGCGCTCTTCCTCTACGCCGACGGCCTCCTGATCGTGCGGGCGCTCGCCGGCGAGGGGCGGCGCTTCGGACTCGTGCCGGGGGCTTGCCGGGCGCTCGTCGGACCGCCGAGCCTTGCCGCGCTGTTGCCCGAGCACGCCCGGGACGCCACGATCGGCTCGTATCTCGGCGTGCCCGTTCCGCTGCGCGACGGTCGCCGAGGCGCGGTGCTCTGCGCGTTCAGAGCGCACGCCGAGCCGACCTGGGGCAGGCGTGACCGCCGCCTCGCGACCGTGCTCGGCGAGCTCGTCGCCGACGAGCTCGAGCTGGAGTCCGAACGCCTGCATCAGGCGGAGACGATCCGCGCCTCGTTCGTGGGGCGCGAGCTTCCGATGGTCTTCCAACCCGCGTTCGAGCTCGGCAGCGGCGAGCTCGTCGCCTACGAGGCTCTCGCACGCTTCCCCGACGAACCGACGCGACCGACGGCAGCCTGGTTCGCCGTCGCCGACGAGCTGGGAATCGGCGTGGAGCTCGAGCTCGCGGCGGTGGAGGCGGCCCTCGCCCAGCTCGACAACCTCCCGGCGGGCGTCCTTCTCTCCCTGAACATCTCGCCCGCCGCCGCGATCGCACCGGAGTTCGCCGATCTGGTCGCCCCCGTTGCCGAGCGCCTCGTGATCGAGCTGACCGAGCACACGTCGATCGACGACTACGGGCCGCTCGGCACGGTCCTCGCACGGTTGCGAGCACGCGGCGCGAAGCTCGCGGTCGACGACGTCGGGGCGGGCTACGCGAGCCTCCGCCACATCCTGCATCTGGCGCCCGACATCGTGAAGCTCGATCTGAGCCTGACGCGAGACATCGACTCCGACTCGAGCCGCCGCGCGCTCACCTCTGCCCTCGTCGACTTCGCCTACGGAATGGGAGCGACGATGGCCGCCGAGGGCATCGAGTCCGAGGGGGAGTTCGCGCTCCTGCGCGAGCTCGGTGTCAGCCAGGGTCAGGGCTATTACCTCGGGCGCCCGGCGGAGCTGGCGGAGCAGCTGCATTGACTCGACTCGGGCAGCTCGGACGGCCGGGACGCGTCGTGCTCGTCCTCTCGCTCGTTCCTGCGCTCTACGCGATCGGGCGCGGCGCCGGTCTTCCGGTTCCGGGGATCGAGCTGCCGCTCCTGGCCTCGACCGGAGGCGACGGCGGCGCCGTGCTGGTCAGCGACGACCACCTTCTGGAGAAGGGCGCAGGACACCGCGCTCCGCGGTCCGCCGCCGCGGCCGTTGCCCGGTCGCCCCGTCATGCGCCGACCGCCCGCCCGAAGCGTCGCAAGACGACTCTCACCCGCTCGGCTCGACCGGCCCTGCACGCCGCCCGGGCTCTGCCCGAGCCGCAGCGGCCTCCGCTCCCGCCCCCCACCCGCGCCCCCGCGCCTGCGCCGGCCGATCCTGCTCGCCCGAGCGCGTCACGGCCGGCGCCGGCGCCCCCCGAGCCGGCGTCTCGTCCGCCCGCGCCCCGCTCCGGCCGGACGGACATTCCGCCGCCGCCGGCGCCGCTTCCGATCGCGGTGCCACCCTTGCCGGAGGCGCCTCAGGCGCCCCAGATTCCGGCGCCGGCTCTACCGGCTGCTCCGCCGGTCCCGATCCCGGCCCCGCCGCCGGTCTCGATCCCTGCGCCGCCGGCGGCCTCGCCGGATCCCGTTTCGCACACCGTCCCGTGAGCTCTCAGACCGCGGCGTACCGGGCCGGGTTGGCCTCGAAGCGGGCGCGGCAGCCCGGAGAGCAGAACGAGTACGCGACACCCTCGTGCTCGGCGGCCTCGGCTCCGTGGACGGCGACGATCATCCCGCAGACCGGGTCGACGGCCTCCACCGGCGCGAGCTGCTCCGCCGGCGGAATGTGCCGCCAGGCGACGATCTCTGCGAGCACGGCGACGGCGATCTCCTCCTGGCTCGACGGGCCGAGGTCGAGGCCGGCAGGGCTGCGGACGGCGGCGAGCGACTCCTCCCCCACGCCCCGCTCCTCCAGGGCCGCGAGCACCGCCGAGGCGCGCTTCGAGCTCGCGACGAGCCCGATGTAGCCGGCGCCCGCCGCGAGGGCGGCCGCGAGCGCGTCCTCGTCGCCGTGGCCCATGCTCGCGACGACGACCGCGTCGGCGCGCGCATCGGGGGTCCGGGAGACCCGCCAGCCGATCGCTTCCGCGAGCTGCGCGAGCATCCGGGCCGCCGGGCTCTCCCCGATCACGGCCAGCGACGGACGGGGCACCTGCGGCTCGACGAGCACCTCGACGACGCCCTCCGAGGCACACGCGCTCTCGGCGACGACGACGTCCGCGGACGGCTCGCCGGCGCGTCCCGGGGGCGCGATCCGCACGAGCCGCGGTTCGCCGTCCGCGAGCGCCCGCAGCGCCTCGCGCACCACGATCGGCTCGGAGCAGGCGCCGCCCACCCAGCCGAAGAGCCTCCCGTCGGAGGTGACGAGCGCCCGGTCGCCGCGCCTCGCGGACGCGGGCCGAATGACGCCGACCACGGTCGCGAGCGCGTACGGCTCGCCCGCGTCGGCGAGGCGGACCGCTTCGCGCAGGACATCCGGGCCTGCGCTCACTCCGCGAGCCCCACCTCGTGAAGCGCCGCCCACACCTTGTCGGGCGTGACGGGCATCTCGAGCGTGCGGACGCCCGCGTGGGCGAGCGCGTCGACGACGGCGTTCACGTATGCCGCCGGCGACCCCACGGTCGCGGACTCGCCGACGCCCTTGGCGCCGATCGGATGGTGCGGCGACGGCGTCACCGTCTCGCCCAGCTCGAAGTGCGGCGTCTCCATCGCCGTCGGCAACAGGTAGTCCATGAAGTTGGAGCCGATGCAGTTGCCGTCCTCGTCGAAGGTGATCAGCTCCATCGCAGCCATCCCGTACCCCTCGGTCAGGCCGCCCATGATCTGCCCCTCGACGATCATCGGGTTGATCCGCACGCCGCAGTCGTCGACCGCGACGACGCGCTGCACCTTCCATTCGCCCGTGCCGCGATCGACCTCGACGACCACGATGTACGTCCCGAACGGATAGGTCATGTTCGGCGGGTCGTAGTAGTGGACGGCCTCGAGGCCGGCCTCCATCCCCTCGGGATGGTCGGTGTACGCGGCGAAGGCGATCTCCTGGATCGACTTCGCGCGATCCGGAGCTCCCTTGACGAAGAAGCGGTCCGCCTCCCACTCGAGGTCGGCCTCGTCGGCCTCGAGCAGGTGCGCGGCGATCTTGCGCGCCTTGTCACGCACCTTGCGCGCCGCCATCGAGGTGGCGGCGCCGCTCACCGGAGTCGAGCGGGACGCGTAGGTGCCGAGCCCGTAGGGCGTATTGTCGGTGTCGCCTTCCTGGACGAGCACGTCCTCCGGCGGCAACCCGAGCTCGTGCGAGACGATCTGCGCGAACGTCGTCTCGTGGCCCTGCCCCTGCGACTTGACCCCGAGCTTGAGGATCGCCTTGCCGGTCGGGTGGACGCGCAGCTCGGCCGAGTCGAACATCTTGATCCCGAGGATGTCGTACTGGCGGCTCGGGCCGGCGCCGACGACCTCGGTGAAGCTCGCGAGCCCGATCCCGATCAGCTTCCCCTCCTGCTCCCGCAGCCGCCGCTGCTCGGCGCGCAGCTCCTGGTAGCCGACCTTCTCGAGCGCGAGATCCAGCGCGGCCTCGTAGTTCCCGGAGTCGTACTCGAAGCCGGTCGCCGAGGTGTACGGGAAGGCGTCCGCCGGGATGAAATTCTTGCGCCGCAGCTCGGCCGGATCCATTTCGAGCTCGTAGGCGGCCGTCTGCACGAGTCGCTCGATGAAGAACGACGCTTCCGTGACACGGAAGGAGCAGCGGTACGCGACGCCGCCCGGCGCCTTGTTCGTGTACGCGCCGTCGGTCACGACGTGCGCGGCCGGGATCCGGTACGAGCCGGTGACGATGTGGAAGAGCCCCGCCTTGAACTTCGACGGCTGCGCGTCCGCGTAGGCGTAGCCCTGGTCGGAGAGCATCTTCACGCGCAGGCCGAGCATCGTCCCGTCGTCGGCCAGGGCGAGCTCGCCGTCCATGTAGAAGTCCCGAGCGAACCCGGTCGAGATCAGGTTCCCCGTGCGGTCCTCGATCCACTTGACCGGCCGGCCGAGCAGGAGCGAGGCCGCCGTGGCGACGACGTAGCCTGGGTAGACCGGCACCTTGTTCCCAAAGCCGCCGCCGATGTCGGGCGAGATGATCTGGATGTTCTGCTCGGGGAGGCCGGTGACGAGCGCGAACACGGTGCGGTGTGCGTGCGGGGCCTGCGAGGTCATGTAGATCGTCGTCTTGCCCGTGGCCGGATTGACGTCGGCGACGCAGCCGCAGCACTCGAGCGGCGCGGGGTGGCAGCGGGGATAGAACGTCTCGAGGCGCACCACGCGGTCGGCCGCGGCGAAGGCCCGCTCGGTCGCCTCGGCGTCGCCGGCCTCCCAGTGGTAGACGACGTTGTCGGTCTTGTCCTCCTTGTCGTCGCGGATCACCGGCGCGCCCGGCTCGAGCGCCTGCTGCGGCGTGACGACGACGGGCAGCGGGTCGTAGTCGACCTGGATCAGGTCGAGTGCGTCGTGCGCGACGTACGGATCCTCCGCGATCACGCACGCGATCTCCTGGCCCTGCATGCGCACCTTGTCGGTCGCGAGCACAGCCTGGGTGTCGCCGGAGAGCGTGGGCATCCACGCGAGCTTGTGCTCCGCCAGCAGCTCACCCGTCACGACCGCGACGACGCCCGGCAGCGCCGCCGCCGCCGACGTGTCGATCGAGTTGATGCGGGCGTGGGCGAACGGACTGCGCAGGATGGCCATATGCAGCATCCCGGGGAGCCGGATGTCGTCGATGTAGTTGCCCTTGCCGCGGACGAACCGCTCATCCTCCTTGCGCTTGACGCTGCGGCCGAGCCAGCGCGTCCCTTCGTGCTGGGCCTCATCCTGAACCGCCATCACGCCTCCTGCAGCTTCGCGGCGGCCCACTGCACCGCCTTGACGATGTTCTGGTAACCGGTGCAGCGGCAGATGTTCCCGGAGATCGCCCAGCGGATCTCTTCCTCGCTCGGGTTCGGGTTCTCGGCAAGCAGCGCAGTCGAGACGAGCATCATCCCCGGGGTGCAGAAGCCGCACTGAAGGCCGTGCTCCTCCTTGAATCCCTGCTGGATCGGGTGGAGCTGACCGTTCTGCATCAGACCCTCGACCGTTGTGATCTCGCTGCCGTCGGACTGGACGGCGAAGTGCGTGCACGACTTGATCGGAACGCCGTCCTTCAGCACCGTGCACGCGCCGCAGCTCGTCGTATCGCAGCCGACGTGGGTGCCCGTCAGACCGAGCCCGTCGCGCAGGAAGTGGACGAGCAGCAGGCGCGGCTCGACCTCGGCCGCGCGAGCCTCGCCGTTGACCGTGACCGTGATCGCGCGGGTCGTCGCCGCTACAGCCGTCGCACTCACGACTCCTCCTTGTCTTCGATCTCATCCATCACGCCTTCGATCGTCTCGTGGCCGGCGAACGACTCGTCGCCGTCCTCGCCGCGCTCGGCGGCGCCCGCCTTCGGCAGCGTCACCTTCGCGCCGCAGCTCGGGCACTCGACGATCCCCGCGCTCGGAACGAGCGCGTGCTGGCCGGTCTCTTCGGGCACCTCGGCCCCGCAGCTCGGACAGGTCACTCCGGTCATCTCGGTCCCCTCTCTAGGCCGCCCGGGCGACCTCGGCCGCCCGGCGCAGGCCGCGCGCGGTCAGGACGCGGACGATGTCGCGCTTGAACTCGACGCCTCCGCGCACGTCGGCGATCGGCTCGGCCGCCTGCGCCGCCAGGCGCGAGGCCTCGGCGATCGCCTCGTCGTCGAGCGGCCGGCCCGCGAGCGCCTGCTCCGCCGCCGCCGCGCGCAGGTTCGTGCCGCCGACCGCGGTCAGCGCGATTCCGGCCTGCTCGACGGACCCGTTCGAGAAGGTGACGTGGACGGCGACAGCGGCCGTCGCGAAGTCGCCGACCTTCCGCTCGAGCTTGAGATAGGTGCCGCCTGCGTGCGGCCCCGGGTCGGGGATCCGCACCTCGGTCAGCAGCTCGCCCGGCTCGAGCGACGTCGTGAAGGGAGCCTGGAAGAACTCGTCGATCGGGATCGTCCGCTCGCCCTTCGCGCTGCTGGCAACGAGCTCCGCGCGCGTCGCGAGCATGACCGAGCCCCAGTCGCCGGCGGGATCCGCGTGTGCGAGCGAGCCGGCGACCGTGCCGAGGTTGCGGACGATCGGGTCGGAGATGACCTTCGCCGCATCGCCGAGCACGCCGAAGCGGCCGCGCAGGAGCTCCGAGCGCTCGCAGGCCTTGTGGCGGACGAGCGCGCCGATGCGCAGCTGCCCGTCCTGCGCAGCGAGGCCGTCGAGCCCGCCGATGCGGTTGATGTCGAGCAGCTTCGCCGGCGCGGCGAAGCGGAGCTTCATCAGCGGGATCAGGCTCTGCCCGCCCGCGAGCGGCTTGATCTCGTCGCCGTCGCGCTCGAGCGCCGCGAGCGCCTCCTCCAGCGTCTCGGCGACGGCGTACTCGAACCGGGGCGGATACATCGGGACGCCTCCTTGGTCACAAATCGGCCGCGTGCGTACTCCAGGCGACAATACGCCGCCGCGCGCCGGGTCCGCAACGCGCCTCCTTCCATACGATGTTCGCGTGCAGTTCGGATCTGTCGAGGAAGTCGAGCGCGCGCTCGCGGCTGAGTCGTACCTCCCCGACCGCGGCCTCGCGACGGCGATCTACCTGGCTCTCGCGATGCGGCGCCCGCTCCTGCTCGAGGGCGAGGCAGGCGTCGGCAAGACCGAGGTCGGAAAGACGCTCTCGCGCGTGCTCGGCGCCGAGCTGATCCGGCTCCAGTGCTACGAGGGGATCGACGCCGCACAGGCGCTCTACGAATGGGACTACGCGCGCCAGCTCCTGTACGCCCGTGCGCTGCAGGCGGGGGAGGCCGGCGCCGCCGAGCGCGCCGCCGAGCTCTACGGGCCGGAGTTCCTCGTCGAGCGGCCGCTGCTGCGCGCGATCCGGGCGGGCTCGTCGGCCGTCCTGCTGATCGACGAGCTCGATCGCGCCGACGACGAGTTCGAGGCGTTCCTGCTCGAGATCCTCGCCGACTACTCGGTGACCGTGCCCGAGGTCGGGACGATCGCCACAGCCGACCCGCCGGCCGTCGTCGTCACCTCCAACCGGACGCGCGAGCTCCACGACGCGCTCAAGCGCCGCTGCCTGTACCACTGGATCGACTTCCCGGACATCGACCGCGAGGTCGCGATCATCCGCCTGCGTGCGCCCGGTGTCTCCGAGCAGCTCGCGCGGTCGGTCGCCGCGGCGGTCGGGCGCCTGCGCGGGCTCGGCCTCGCGAAGCCGCCCGGAGCCGCCGAGGCGATCGACTGGGCCCAGGCGCTCTCGCTCCTCGGCGCGGAATCGGTCGCCGACGCCGCCGGCGAAGACGCGCTCGGCTGGGTGGTGAAGAACCGGGAAGACCTACAGCGGGTGGCGGCGCTCGGCCCCGAGCTGCTGCATGACTGAGCCGGAGGCGGTCCTGGTCGCGTTCGGCCGCGCGCTGCGCGACGAGGGCCTTGCGGCCGGCACCGATCGGATCGTCTCGTTCTGCCGCGCCGCCGCGCTGGCGCCGGACGACCTCTACTGGGCCGGCCGGGCGACGCTCGTCGCCGGGCCGAAGGAGATTCCGGTGTACGACCGGCTCTTCCGGGCCTGGTTCGGAGCGCCGGGGTGCGAAGCGCAGGTACGCGTCCAGGGCGTCCTCGTGGAGGAGGTGGAGCTGGCGCCAGCGAGCCGCACCGAGGTCCTCCGGACGAAGAGCTTCGCCCGCTGCTCGCCGGAGGAGCTCGCCGAGATCGCCCAGCTGATGGCGCGGCTACCGCTCGCCGTGCCGCCGCGACGCACGCGCCGTTACCGCCCCGCGCGCCGCGGCGCGCCCGACGTGCGGCGCTCCCTGCGCCGGGCCTTCCGCACGGGCGGCGAGCCGGTCGAGCGCTGCAGGCGGGCGCGGCTCCGCCGGCAGCGCCGCCTCCTGCTCCTGCTCGACGTCTCGGGCTCGATGTCCGACTACTCGCGCGCGCTCGTGCTCTTCGCCCATTCCGCGCTCCGGGCCGACCGCCGCTGGGAGGCGTTCTGCTTCGGCACCCGCCTGACGCACGTGACGAGAGCGCTCGCGGGCGCCGACCCGGACGAGGCGGTGCGGCGCGCGTCCGAAGCGGTCGCCGACTGGGAGGGCGGCACGCGGATCGGCGACTCGCTCAAGCGCTTCCTCGACGACTACGGCCAGGCCGGGCTCGCCCGCGGCGCCGTCGTCGTCATCTGCTCGGACGGCCTCGAGGTCGGAGATCCCGAGCTGCTGGCGAGCGAGATGGCCCGCCTTCGCCGCCTTGCGCACCGCGTCGTCTGGCTCAACCCGCTGAAGGAGGACCCGGCCTACGAGCCGCTCGTCCGCGGCATGAAGGCGGCGCTTCCGCACGTCGACGTGTTCGTCAGCGGCCACAACCTCGCGAGCCTCGAGGAGCTCGGCGAGGAGCTCGCTCGGAGCCGCTAGCGCCGCTCGCCGGCCACGACCCGTTGCGTGGCACCGGGACCGGTCCCGTAAGGCCACGGTTCCTCCGGCCACGACCCGGTGCCTGGCACCAGGACCGGTCCCGTACCGCCACGGCTCCTCCGGCCACGACCCGGTGCCTGGCACCAGGACCGGTCCCGTACCGCCACGGCTCC
>WNGD01004139.1_pt1 | contig 28915 bp, 28 predicted proteins | sample 5400671 | NCBI WGS metagenome assembly WNGD01 (sample SAMN13153369, study PRJNA577476) | soil metagenome | isolation source: 40 cm soil or saprolite under grassland replicate 2 | place: USA:California | collected 2016-06-15
ACTGACCGAGATAGTTGGGGGAGCGGTAGAACTTTTCTCCAGAGGGAGAGCTATTTTTTTAGCGGGTTCTGATGCCTGGTTCATCATGTCATGCTCCTTAAAGGTCTGCTAGTTACGAGTGAAATGCACGACCCATTCAGCGCTGGATACGCGCTTTGTCTCGTGCGAAAAGCCGCGTGCTGCCAATACTTCATAGAGGGGAACAGGCTCAAATGGTGCGATCAGAACGAATGTCTCACCTTTTTTAATACCTGTTGCTGTCTCCATAATGCGTACAAAAGGCTCGCCGCCCTGCTCCAGTTCGGGACGTACATCTAAGACTACTACTGCCTGCGTCTTCCAGTTATCTACCTGTTCTGTCATTGTCTCCGTTACCTTTCCTGTTATGGGTTTGCCGTGTGTCTTACTGCTACAGAGTACAGCAACAGAAGGTGGGAAGACTGCAACTTATGTCGCAATGGAGGGAGAGATACAGAGAATGTTATGGCAGTTTTCACTCGGGGGCATTATAATCTTTAATCGCTTGTAATCGGTTCGTAGATCTGCTCAAAAATAGTGCGATCAACGATACGACCATTTGGGCGTCCTGCCGTTCGCACCAGGTAATCGCCAGCCTTGCCTGTATAGATACCGCCAGCTTTACGCTCAACGGTGAATGGTTCAGCAATCTGCACCGCTTGATGGATAAGCGGTCGGCGAGAATAAGAGGAAAAGCCTTCCAGATCTGGTTTCGTAGCCGATTCTTCATAATAAAGAAACGCAAACGCGTCTGGAGTGATCGGCCATTCTTCGTTTTGAATGCCGCGAGCGAGGTAGTCTCCTGGCTTAAATGCCTCTAGTCCTTCCAGCGTGTGTATAAATCCACTTCTCTGTTGCATATCCTCTTCCATTAAACGGCGTGTCCGTACCCGAAACAGAGGGTTCATGCGAAAAGATTGAAATGGCAGTTCACTCATGCTTTCAATGGTAATATGCATAAACTTTGTTCCTTTCAGGATTTATGGTAGTTCTCTCACAGATATATTATAATCCATATCGAGATGCAAATCTCTGACAGAGAGAAATCGATAGCCTGTGAAGGGGAAGCAGGAGGGAGCCAACTATGGGTGTAGATACCGAGATAGTACGCCAGATACCGTTATTTGCGACTCTAAGAGCAGAGGAATTAGGGTATGTGGTGGCTGTAACGGTGGAGAAGGGAAAGAGCAGGTATTGCGCCTGATTACGCCGGGTCATACGTTTAATGATGTGCCTGCGCTCGATGGCGGTCCTAATCCGGCCAGTGCAGCGGCTATGGAGCCGAGTGTGGTATACATGATGAGGCGTATCGATCTGAAAAAGCTGATCCTGGAGCGCCCTGCAGTAGCTGAGGCTGTGACGCGGACGCTCGCAGGAGCATTACGCCACATGGTTGCCCTGGTAGAAGATCTTTCATTTCGTCATGTCACCTCACGTGTGGCGAAGATCCTGCTTGACCAGGAGCGTGAGGCGCAGAAGGGGCAGGTAGTACATCGCCTGACGCAGCAAGAGATGGCGGCTCTGGTCGGTAGCGCGCGTGAAGTTGTTGGACGTTCACTCAAAGAATTGGAGGCGTCCGGGGCAATCGATTTGCGCCAGGGACGCGTAACTGTGTTAGACCAGGGGCGCCTGAGTATGTTTTTATAGGACGCTTGATAAAAAGACATAGCAGGTACAAAGTTGTGCTCAAATATTTATTTGGAGGAGTACGGTATGCCACGCGCTATAGATTTTCATGTCCATCTGCCAACGACGGAGTTTATGCAGGTTACGCTCGGCCCGTATGCTAAGGCGGCTGAGCGCTTCTTCCGCACCGAGGTCAAGCTGAAGGATATTGAGCAGATCGCTGCCGATTACGCGGAATTGGATATGGTGGGTGTGTTGCTGGCCTGGGATGCCGAAACCACTACAGGGCTGCCACCGCTGCGTAATGACTATGTCGCGGAGATTGTGAAGCGCTATCCGCAGCAGTTTATCGGCTTTGCCAGCGTTGATCCGCACAAAGGGACGGTTGCTCTCAAAGAGATGGAACGCGCCGTCAAAGATCTGGGGCTTGCGGGCGCGAAATTTCATCCCGGCGTCCAGGCATTCTATCCAAATGATCCGCAATTTTATCCCTTGATGGAGAAAATTCAAGAGTTGGGTGTCCCGGCTCTCTTTCATACCGGCACGAATGGTCTGGGAGCGGGCACACCGGGTGGCATGGGTATCAAACTGGACTACACGCGTCCTATCTACCTGGACTCCCTGGCCGCCGACTTTCCCGGTCTGATCATTATCGGTGCGCATCCTTCCTGGCCCTGGCACGAGGAGATGATCGCCGCCATGCAGCACAAAACCAATATTTTCAATGATCTCTCCGGCTGGTCACCGAAGCATATTCCTGAAACGCTGCTGCGCGAGGCCGCCACGCGTTTACAGGATCGCTTCTTGTTTGGTTCTGATTATCCCTTTATCACTCCTCAGCGCTGGCTCAAGGACTTTGAACCCCTCACCTACTTTACGCCGGAGGTACGCGAGAAGCTGATGTGGCGTAATGGCCAGAAACTACTGGGCCATAGTAGCGTTGGGCAAATGAACTTCTCGTCTTAGCCTGCACATCCTAATATATGTCAAGATAGCCATCTGGGGGATAATTGTTTGTACCCGTTGACACAGCTTTGCACTTGTTCTTATACTGATAGCTGAGCATCATACGTTAGTATCGATCGCAACGAAATATATCTTAAGAAGGGTCCAGACAATGTCGTTTACACAGGATGAGCTTCAGTCCTTCAATACTATTCTGGAACAGAAACTCTCGCTTCACCGTCGTGAGTTAGAGCGTTCCTTTGATCAACGTATGAGCGTGCTCCTGCGCGAATTTGAGCAGCGCCTCGCCTCGGTACAGCAAGATATTATGCGCAATCTCCCGTTGCGTTTGACGGATCAGCAGAACAAGATTAAAGATACAATGGGCCAGTTGGAGGAGCGACAGATACGTATTGCGGAATCCGTGAGCCAGGAAATTGAGCAGCTTCAACAGCAGCGGCAACAGGTGCTCGAAGCTGTAGTCGAAAACGCGCTGGCGGCCCAGTTGCTGGCAATCGAGCAATTAATTAATCAACGTCTACCTGCTCAGCCTGCTGAGCTGCCACAAACGTATGAAAACGAAGTTCATCCCGACATCGACGCAATCGAGATGCAGACGGAGGTATCGTGGGAAGATCTGGTAGATGTGATCGATAAAGCGATCGGCGAACGTCTCTCCTCACTTGAAGATGCCATCCAGTCTACGGTTAAGAATAGCGAGCATTACCTGTTAGGGCAATTGCATATCTTGCGCAACGAGCTTCTGCAGAGCAGGCAGAACTACAGCGGAAATATTACTAACATACAGGACGTATTTACGAGCATCGAGCAGCTTGAACGTATCATCGAGTCAATGCAGGTAGCAATGACGGCCAACCATGCTCTACTCTCCAATCGTTTATACCACCACCAGCACCTGCCACTTGAGCGTGCTCATCCCGGTTCGCAAACTTCAGGTACGAATAATACGCATAGCGAGAGCAAAAATAATCAGTTGCCCCAGCCGAAGGAGCAGGAAGCGGAGCAGGGACGCGATTTATAAGCCCACTCGCCAGCGTTCGATCTCATGCTCTACAGGTTCATAGAACAAGTTAGAAAGCAACCCGCAAATAGCACTGGATCAGTTTGACTTTTTCCGATCAAACTACAACATTGAATAATGAAGCACATCTAATTTATCCTGTCTGACGACTTTGATGTCCCTTTTTCATGGTCTTTACAAGCATGGCAGGGTAAAATGGTGCGAGCGTGACAGTTTGTGATATAACATTTTTTATACTAATTGCATGAGGTATATCATAAATAAGTACACTACCATTTTTCCTACCCGATTGATAATTTTTCAATAAGGTAGTATCTTAATTACGTACACATATTTGATAGAATAACTCAGATTGTGAGAAACTTCCGTTATTACACAACAATAGTTTGCAAGAGAGAAGAACTTAAGTATGGCAGGTATACGTGGCAAGGAACATCTACTGAGAGATATCTTTTCTGCTCAATTTTCTTTTACTATTCCCTCTTTTCAGAGACCTTACTCCTGGGGAACCGAAAACGCAAAAGCTCTGATTAACGATCTTATCGCCTTTATGCAAGAAGCTAAACCTGTAAAGGAATTACCCCCTTATTTCCTAGGAAGCATTGTTCTCATCAAGAGGGAGGGAGCACCGGAAGCAGAGGTAGTAGATGGTCAACAAAGGTTGACTACAGTAACTATGCTACTAGCAGTCATAAGAACACTAGTATCATCTGAGCATAAACAGAGTTTGACAAAATTTATTTACGAGGAAGGCAATGGTATCTCTGATACCCCGGATCGTTACAGATTGACACTGCGTGAATCGGATACGGAATTTTTCCAGAGATACATTCAGCACGAGGGAGGAATTGAGAAAATCAAAGCGCTAGATCCAGATCATCTATCGGATAGTCGGAGAAAAATTCGGTCGAACGCTCTTTTACTATTAGAACATGTTGAGGCGCTTTCAGAGGACCAACGGATTCGTCTTGCGCAAGCTATAATTCGCCGATGTTATTTAGTCGAGATCTCCACTTCTGATCTCGAATCAGCTTACAATGTCTTTTCTATACTTAATGATCGCGGATTAAATCTTTCCCACAATGATATTCTAAAAGCGCAGATAATCGGAAAAATCTCCTCAAATAGACGTAAAGATTATACTATGAAGTGGGAGTACGCCGAGGAATTATTGGGAATTGATCATTTTCGACAGCTCTTCAGATATATGAATTTCATTTATCAACCGGAGGCATTGAGGAATGAACCATTACTTACAAGTTTCCGTAAAAATGTTTACCCATCAAAAGAACCAAATCGTGATCCTGAAAAGTTCATAGATGAGGTATTAATTCCATATACGGAAGCATTAGATTACGTTGAAAACGCATGCTATCGAGGCAAAGGGTCCAAAGAGATTAATAAATTACTTAGGTGGCTCTATGTACCTAACAGACCTGAACCTCGCGAAGGCCCAATAATATATTGGATACCTATCGCTTTACAATTCTTTGTACTATATGCAAATACCTCCGGCGAACTAATACGCTTTTTCAAAGATTTAGAACGCTTGGAAGTAGTTTTAAAAACATTATATTACTTAGATATGCAATCTCGCCGATCGCGCTATTTCGAAATAATTAGGTATATTCACAGCGAGAAGGATCTATATGCACCCGACTCTCCTCTTCAGTTAAAACCATCAGAAAAAGAAGCTTTTCTTGAAATGATCAATGGAAAATTCTACGGCCAGCGAATGGCATTATATATATTAACAAGGATAGATGATGCTATTGCAGCGGCAGATGAAGCTGTTTATACGTATCCAATTACTACCATTGAGCATGTATTGCCTCAAAATCCAAGGGAAAATAGTATTTGGAACACATGGTTCCCTACAGAACCAAACCGTAAAAAATATATAAATCTTTTAGGAAATTTAGTATTACTTTCCAGACCTAAGAATAGTGAAGCTCAAAATTATGATTTTGCTGAGAAAAAGCGAAAGTACTTTCTCTCAGAAAAAGGTATCTCATCTTTTGCACTAACAACACAAGTTCTTCAAGAAGAGGAATGGACTCCTGAAGTGATTGAGCGACGCCAAAAAATGCTAATCGACAAAATTAAAAAAATCTGGTGATTGGATTAAGAATAATACCTTGTTAATAGGAATCAAAATGTATAGTGTTAAAGGGTCAACGAAAGAACATCAGGTTACTTGCAACACGAAAAGAAAAATTATCTAACAGAGGGTTATGCCCTTGATTTAAGCTAGGTTTCTACTGATTGTTCGTTGTGCTACTAACACTTGGAATTCTTGGCATTACTTTTTCCAACAAAGAACTGGGGTATTTTTTTCTCCTTTATAGTTGCTACAAGGTAGCATACAGAAAACTGTAGTGAATTGAGAGGAACACCCGGGAATGTGAAGCTAGAAAAGAAGCGCGACGGGAACACTAAACTGGACCCATAACCTGGACCCATTTATCAGGATCTCCATCAGGTTTGGTGAAGGATGAGTTTATCTTAATGGTTCCATCCCATTTTTGAGCAGAAGCAAAAGCTAATCTCGTGCAAAAGAAGAGCTTATCACCAAACTTGAGGGAGATCCCACTGTTGACAACTCTCTCAAAAATATGTTATAAGATTCGTCACTCTCTTCTGTAAATAATAGAGAGCTGAAAATCAGCGCGGATAGACATTTGTGACCCCTGTAAGGACAGCCATATAGGGTAGGTTCTGGCTATTCCGCATAACTGCATGTGCGCGAGCGCAAAATAGAGAAGTGCACCAGTAGCCCCTGAGCGGAGACTACTGGCTTTTGTGCTGGGCAAAATACAGGAGACAAGGATATGCTGCGTTTCTATATTGAGGTGGCACGTACCGCTTTCCGATGCCAGCTCATCTATCGCTGGGCGAACCTGGCTGGCTTACTGACGAATGCCTTCTTCGGTGCCATCTTTAGCTATGTGATTATTGCACTCTTTCACGCACGTCCCGCCGTTGCTGGCTATAATGTCAATGATACCCTGCGTTATACCTGGCTGGTGCAGGCTATGGTTATGGTCGTGTTGCCGTTCGGTTGGCTGGACCTGATGCAAACCATCCGTACAGGCGAAGTTGTTGCGGACCTGAGTAAGCCATGCGATTTCTACTGGTACTGGTTCAGCCGCGAGATTGGGCGGGACATCTACTACATCATTTTTCGTGGCCTGCCTACATACGGCATAGGAATGCTGCTCTTCGGCATCGGTATAACGACCGAGTGGCGTTCCTGGCTGGCTTATAGTCTGGCGCTTCCGCTGGGTGCAATGATAGGGATCGCTTATCGCTTTCTGTATAATATTATTGCCTTCTGGATTATCGAGGCGCGGGCGGTGGCGACGCTGGCGGGGGTAATCGCACTCTTTTTCACCGGCTCCTACGTTCCAATTCCGTTTTTTCCCGCCTGGTTGCACACGATTGCCGATTGGTTGCCCTTTAATGGCTTGATGAACCTGCCCGCCGAATTGCTGCTGGGAAAGCTGGATGGGGGCAGCTTCTGGTTCGAGCTTGGACGCCAGGTATGCTGGCTGGTCGTGTTGACGCTTATCGTACGTGCGGTGACCGTTCTCGCCTCCCGCCGCGTCATCTCGCAGGGTGGCTAGCAGAGAGAGAAGGAGACTCTTATGTCAAATATACAGAACACATTTCATACGCTATTCAGCGACATGCGCCTCTACCTGCTTCTCATCCGTATGCAGCTCCGGGCGCAGACGCAGTACAAAATCAATCTGTTCATTGATATTATGACCTACCTCTTTGTTACGGGATTTGAGTTTCTTGCAGTACTCCTGTTTTTTGTGCGTTTTCCTACGCTGTTCGGTTGGCGCGTTGGTGAGGTAGCATTGCTGGCGGCCATCATGTCGATCAGTTTTGGATTGGCGGAGATGGTTGGTGCGGGTATCGATGATTTCTCGTTGACTATCCGGCGTGGTGAGTTCGATCGTGTGCTGCTGCGACCGGTGGGTGTCTTTACGCAGGTGATCGGGAGCGACTTCCGCCTGCGCCGTCTGGGACGGCTGACGCAGGGAGCGCTAGCTTTTGCCCTGGCGTTGCATCTTTTACCTGAATTGCATTGGACGGCGGAGAAGCTGATCGTACTCCCAATCAGTATTGTCAGTGGCGCGGTGATCTTTATAGCCGTTCAGTTGTTAGGAGCGACGGTCTGCTTCTGGACGGTGGAGACCACCGAATTGATCAATATCCTGACTTATGGTGGGCGCGAAATGCTCAGTTACCCGCTGACCATTTATCACCAGTTATTACAGCGCTTCTTCCTGTTTGTTGTACCTGTAGCTTTTGGCTCCTATGTTCCGGCCTGCTACATCCTTGAGCGACCGCTGCCCTCTGGGTTACCCAATACACTGGTCTTCGCGGCTCCCCTGGCTGCTATCATTTTTGCATTCATGGCAGGTTTTGTATGGCGCTTCGGGGTGCGTCGCTATCAGAGTACAGGCTCGTAGAGGCAGGCCTTGCGTCTGCCGCAGGGTGGCCTGCAATGCACTCTGTCTGCCCACCCACCCTACGGCAGACGCAAGGCCTGCCTCTACGGAAACTTTTAAACGAATCATTTTTTATAAGGAGGCTACTTATGGCTATAATGATCGAGGCCAGAGGATTGAACAAAACATTTCGTATCGCGCGTCGACGACCTGGGATATTGGGAGGTTTGCGCAGTGTGCTGAACCCTGAAGCGCGGGTCGTCAGGGCTGTCCATGATCTGGATCTGTGTGTGGAGCGTGGAGAGATGATCGGGTTCGTGGGTCCAAATGGTGCTGGTAAGAGTACTACAATTAAGATGCTGACAGGAATTTTGAGTCCGACGGGTGGATATGTGCGCGTGGCGGGATTAGTACCGATACAGCAGCGCAGGCAACTGGCGGCGCGTATCGGCGTTGTCTTTGGGCAGCGTACGCAATTGTGGTGGGATCTTCCGCTGGTCGATTCGTTACGCCTGTTGCGCCATCTCTACCGGGTACCTGAAGCGCGCTATAACGCCAACTTTGAGCGCTTACGCGAGATGCTTGATCTGAAAGAATTTCTGGATACTCCTGTGCGTCAGCTCTCGCTGGGTCAGCGGATGCGTGGTGACCTGGCTGCGGCGTTGCTGCATGATCCCGAACTGCTCTATCTGGACGAGCCAACCATCGGACTGGATGTAGTAGCAAAAGCGCGTATCCGCGAATTCCTGCTCTCTATCAATGCTGAGTATGGCACAACCATTCTGCTGACCACCCACGATATGGACGATGTGGAGACGCTGTGTCCCCGCATGCTGATTGTTGATCATGGTCGTAAGCTCTATGATGGTACGATTGCCAGCATTCGTGAGCGTTTTGGGGGTGAACGTACCCTCGTCGCAGTTCTGGATTCTGCCGAACTGGCTACATTGCCACATGATGAAGGTAAGCCTGTGCTATACGATCTACCTGTTGGTGTGCAACTGGTCAAGGCAGAGGGACCACGTCTCTGGCTCAGCTTTGGTCATGCTGCCCTGGCCGCGCACGAGCTTGTAGCATGGCTGGGTGCTCGCTATCGCCTGCGAGATGTCACCTTCCAGGAGCCGGAGATCGAAGATGTGATCCGGCGCATCTATGAGGAAGGATTGTTGCTTCAGGAGGCTCAGGTCTCGATGCACGGGTGAAAGCCATTGCCACCCGTGGAGACATGCGGCACAGGCAAGCCATGCCTCTACGGGGCCGATTGAGTATTCTTAACGCTTGCACAGGTTCCACTTATTTGGTATGCTTAGTAGCGGGACGTTTTGGGAATACACGTCCTCGTAGATCGTACTACATTTCAAGGAAAGCGAGAGCTGGATGGATAGTTCTCTTAAAAGTACTAATCTCACTACGGACGAGTTAACGGCGTCCCTTAAAGAGCAACATGAGGAAGTGGAGGGGGAACATCATGTGCACCTGCCCAATCCAAGTTTGTGGCCGTTCTGGTTAAGCCTTGCTATTTTGGTCACAGTCGCTGGTGTCTTGTTCTTCCCAGGTAATCCCTGGCTCACTATTAGCGGTACTCCTTTTGTACTTATCTGTATTCTGGGTTGGGCGTTGCAGGATCCGATGGCACCGAAAAAGGAGGAGTATATTACTCTTCCAGCCCCTTCCGGCGTTGCCTCGCGCTTCTTGATTGGTCAAGAAGTTCTTGACAAAGATGGGGTATGGCTTGGCACTGTGCGGGCGCGTTTCGATCGCTATGTCCTCGCCGAGCGCGGTGGCCTGTTCGCGAAAGCGCTCTATGTTCCTATTAATGCTATCGAGGAAGAGATCAAAAATAATGTCTTGCGGCTGACGGTGAGTGAGAATGATCTCTTAGAGCGAGGTCTGGATAGCGTGCCCAACGATCTGTACTTTGATGCGCCAGATCCAGGGAGACCAGCGCTTACTGGTGTTCCTATGTTCGCACGTGGACCATTATCGCCAGCCGAAACGGGACACTACAACTATGGTCCCAACTACCCCGGTATCAACACGGATGCCAGTGGTTCCTATCATCGTGAGGAGGTAGTGCCTGCACCACAGCGCTACGTGGGCGAGCGTCGCAAGCTCTATGCTACAAGTAGGCCCATTCCACCGCGTGTGACCAGTCCAGAATAGCTTGTTGATAAGAAAAAGGACGTGAACTTAAATTTCACGTCCTTTTTCTTGATGAGAGACGTATGTTCTAATTGTATCGCAAGAGAAAACACGTTCATTGTGCTATTGTAGTAAATCGCCCGTCGATAATAGTCCTATGATGATGGAGAGCAATAACTTCTTCATGTGTGTAAAGCGTTGCTCCTAACTTTAAGGTTCTCGTCTGCTGATATTCAATACCAATGCCGCTCTTGACGATGGCTTACACGTCCTGGGCGTTGGCAAGAGAATAAAAAGTTCCTGGCTGATGGTCCATTATCCCAGGAGCAGTTCGACACCATTCATACTCATTGGAAACAGTTTATCGCCGCATGAGCTGGTGTAACTCGTTCAGAATCACGTCTGCTGGGACTTGATTCTTTGGTGGATAGCGTTCTGGTTCATAGATCACACGCACACCGTATCTTTTGAGCATCCGTATGCTTCTCAAGAATGCAGGATTGGTATCAAGGCCACCGCCAGTCTTAAAGCAGGGAACGGCGACAACGGGCCTTTTCAAGCCTGTGTATTCACTGAGAAGGCCGACAGCAAGTGTATCACTGATGCCCAGTGCCCACTTATTGATGGTATTGAAGGAAGCAGGAAATACGGCAATCGCATCGGCTCGTGGTAATACGTCTGGTTCGTCTGGTTCCTTGTACTCGCTTCGTACAGGATGCCCGGTGAGTTGTGCCAGCAGTGGCATATTCAGAAACTTTCTCCCATTTGGTGTCGTAATGACACATACATCCCATCCTACAGCCTGAGCTTGTATCACGACGTTGTGCGTGAGTGATGCCGAAGAGCATCCACAGGAGATAAGATAGAGAACTCCCCTCGTAGCTGGCTTGTTTTCGTTCATACGCTTCTCCGCCACTCCGGTACAAGCAGAGCTTCTATATACTCATCTACCTTCTTCACATATGAGGTATCACGCCACGGCGCTAGATCCTGCCGAAGCGTTAGCAGGCGCTGCATTCCTGTTCTTGATTTTATTTGTGCAAGAATGATAATTGCTTGTATTGCATACTCACAAGCCTCCTCGAATTCTCTCTGTAGCGTGTAGGTACTAGCAAGATCAATTAAAAGCGCGGGACGACGCTGCATCATCGATGGAGAGAGATGAGCCAGAGCATCCTTCAAAGCTTTTTGGGCCTGTGTGAGAAAGGCAACTGTTTTCGGAGCTTCTAGATGGTAGAAATGCCGGAAGCAGGACCCTTGATAGCCTTCTAGCCGAGAATGATCAAAACGAAGCCAATAGTGATCCTCTGCGTTCTCTGATTGCTTATTGATACACTCTGCTTCACCGAGAGCATTGAGGGATGCCTCTCGGTCATGAAGAATAGCCTGTATCTCTGCCTCGACAGCCCAAAGATAGGCTTGAACAACCTGAGAGGTCTTTCCTATTGCCAGGGAATGAGCCTGTTGTATACAAGGAAGCGCTTTTTGAGCATTGCCGCTATAGGTCCATGTGAAGCTCATCCTTCCCCATGCTACCGCCTCTAGTGCCGTATCATCAGCTTCTTGCGCAGCTTGGATGGCTTTCTTGTGAAAATTTCTCGCATTGCTATAATCGCTCAGATCAAAAAAAAGATGACCAATAAGCTGAGCCGTTCCACTAGCAAGAGCACAGAGGCGTCTGCGTTCCGATGGAAGTAATGACCATTCGAGGAAGGTGAGTATCTTCTGAAGATGTTCTAGAGCATAATCACGTAATACCGATGATGCCACTATTGCGCCATGTCGATCTCTCCAATAGCAGGCTGTACGCGTTTCGAGATACTTGAACGTTGTCTCATCAATGGTTGATGATCTGGCGAGGACTCGCGCAAACTGCTCTAAAAGAAATGCAGGCGCGATCATTGCTGTACCTGTAGCACTGAGTGCTTGTTGCATCAATTGGCGACGTACTTCATCCATACTCTGTTCCTCTAGCTCTTTGCTTGCTCCCCTCATCATACCTTGTGCATCATGAGGAAGCAGAGGCGGTATCCCTTCGAGGTCAAGAGATACTGGTGTTGGTTCGAAGGAGAGTTCACTCTCTTTTCCTGCTTGTGCAATTATGGGTATACATTCTCTATTCGGGTCAGTCTGCCCTTCCTCCTCTTTCGTGATCTGTGGCTCTGTGCTATCGCCTGACTCTCCTTTCAGACCGAGTTGCTCAGCGGTCATGCCGAAATACTCGCAGAGGCGTCGGCGCGATTCCGCACTAATCGGCTTGTTGTTCTCGGCACGCGTCACCGTTCTCTCTCCGATGCGCACGACTTCAGCCAGCCGTTTCTGCGTGAGGTTGTGATGTTCACGTACAACTGCTAAGGGATGATACCGCTTTTCTTCTCTCATCTTTCAATCTTCCCACGAACTAACATTTTTAAGCAACAGTGTCACTTTTTTCTGGCGGCAAAATGGCTCTACATTGTCCAGACAATGACGTATTGTACACTACCATTTCCGGGTTCATTCAGATACACTTTCATCGTAGCATAGTACTGCCTGGAATACAATAGGGACTGAGGAATACAGGAGATAATGGTAGAAGACCACTTCCCCTGATTTACGGGAACAGGCACAAAAGAGGGTACATTGGCAATGAGTAAAGAACACATGTCAACCTAAGTCAGGGAAGAAGTCTGCCAGTACATATTGAACAATGTCAAACCACGAGGAACTCAAGAAGTATGATGTCACGTCTCTCATAGTACGACGCGATGTGTACATGAATAGTATACAGACGAAGATATATCAATCAAGAAAGGAACTATTCTGTGGTGGGAGAAAGCGAAGTGGCCCGACTCCGGGAGAGAATCGCGCTTGAATATCAGGCGGCAAGCCGTGTATTTACCGATTTCACTCCTGCCGCCAGGCACGAGTATATTACAAAGCGCCAGCAAAACATTGAAACCTGCTATCAAGATCTCAAGAAGCATATGAGTCCAGACAGGCATACCGACCAATAACTGAGAAAGGAAGCAGAGACACGCGCTCAGACGGCTCCCAGGGCGACCGCAAGGGCCGACCCTTGCGGTCGCCCTGGGAGCCGTTCAACGGGATAAGCCCCGCCCTACTCTGCAATGGTCGCCCTGGGAGCTACTCGTACGTGTAAAAGCCCTTACCGCTCTTCTTACCCAGCATTCCGGACTGTACCATGCGGCGCAGCAGTGGAGGAGGAGCGTAGAAAGGATCTTTAAATTCGTCGTAGATCGCCTCTGCCGCCCACAATGTGGTATCGAGTCCCACGTAATCAAGCAAGGTGAATGGACCCATAGGATAACCACAACCCAGCTTCATACCAGTATCGATATCATCTCGTGTCGCCTGCCCGTTCTCTAGCATGCGTATTGCAGCAACCAGATAGGGAATAAGCAGGAAGTTGACGATAAAGCCAGCCTGATCTTTTGCCACCACCGGAGATTTCCCCAGCGAGCGCGCAAATTCCTTGACGGTCTCTATGGTCTCCTGTGAAGTGGAAATGGTCTGTACAACTTCTACCAGCTTCATGACCGGGGCAGGATTGAAGAAGTGCATGCCTGCAACCTTATCCGGTCGTCTGGTCACGGCACCCATCTGCGTAATGTTCAACGAAGATGTGTTGCTGAGAATGAGCGCGTCTGGTCCCAGGATACGGTCAAGTGCGGTGAAGAGCTTTATTTTCTCTTCCATCTTCTCAACGACCGCTTCGATCACTACATCACAACCAGCGTACTCTTCCCTGTTGAGCGTCCCATGTAATCGTGCACGGTACTCGTCGACCTGGCCCTGCGTGATCTTGCCTTTTTGCGCCATTGTATCCCAGGCGCCATAAATACGTTTCAGGCCCTTATCCAGTAGTTCCTGGTTGATCTCGCTTACAATCGTCTCGTAACCGCTCTGAGCGAATGTCTGAGCGATACCCCCGCCCATCAGCCCGCATCCGACAACACCAACTTTGCGAATTGTCGCCATATGTTCTCCTCCAATCGTTTTATGCCAAAAAGACGGGCACACTCCAGTATACCACTCAATAGCGGTGAGAGTGTCGAGGCTATAATTATCTATACCACATATATGTAAAAGGCATATAAGTGTGTTTTTATTATAGCATAAAATCTTCTCTAGACAGTAGTATTTTTATGGCTTTGCGGGTGGGGGGCCAGCCCACCCCTACGGTGAGCCCTGTTATTCTTCGTCGACAAACTTGCGGATCTCCAATGCTGGTCCATGACCAGTATTAAAAATGATCGTGTAGTGATTGAGTGTCGGGAAATGTGCATAGCGACAGTTCTTGATGCCCTGTTGAATAGCTTTTACGTCGTCCTCGGTTAGAAGCTGGTCCTTATCAGAGAGCAAGCCCTGGCCCGCACGCAGCAGGAGTGTGGGAACGCTCACGTGGGCCCATTGTTCTTCTGGCAGCCCCTCGCTCACACGGTCGGCCTCCTCGATCAGCGCCTGGCGGTACACCTTGCTTACAACTGAGCCATCATCATTTACGCGTATATCGTGTTTGAAGTAGCTATCCATATACTCATTCCAGTAGGGTTCCAGGTAAGGTGCAGCCTTCAAACGATCCGTATATTCCTTAAATGAGGGAACAGGGACGCCAATGCGGCTGACGGATGCTTTCAACCATGGCGGTTGATCTTCAAACCTCTTCCAGGGTATGGGAGCGCCAGCATCGATCAATACCAGTTTGCTTAACTTATCAGGGTAATGGGCGGCAAAATAGAGCGCAACCAGCGCGCCGAGCGAATGCCCAAGCACAACTGGGCGCTCAAGTCCCATCTCATCGATCAGAGCCGCCACGTCGTCTCCATAAGTAGCAATGCTGTAGCCCTCTTCTGGTTTGTCGCTATCGCCGCGTCCACGGATATCAAAGGCGATGATACGGTGATCGTTGGCCATCTCATCGGCCAACGACTGGAAACAGAGAGCATTCGCAGTTACACCATGAAGGCAGACAATGGCTGGTCCCTGTTCGCCCCATTGTACATAATGAAGTGTTATATCGTCCGCGATGACGAACTCATCACGAACTGGTTTAATCGGCATAATTTATCTCCTGTTGTTGAAACTGGTGCCACTTCGCCTGTAGCTCATGGACCTCAAATTCGTGTAGTCCTGCAGAGGGATTGTAATAGGTGTCTCCGAAGGGAAAGCAGTGCAGATGGGCATGGAAGACGGTCTGCCGGAAAACGCCATGTTCCCAGAAGGAGACGGGCGCATAATAGCGTGCAAAGAAGTGTTGTACCTCTTGCTTAAGGGCCAGGAGATCTGCATCCAGAGCTGCGGGAACATCTCCATAACAGGTATAGTGATGAATGGGAACGATAAGCGTATGGCCCGGCACAAGTGGGGCATGATCGGCAAGAATACGAAAGGTTGGTGTCTCTTTGAGTATATAATGAGCGATGCCGCTACGTTGACAGAATGTGCAACCATCCTTGAAGGTACCGGTATCTGAGAAGACTCTGCTCCAGCTTTGCATGCAAAAAGCTCCTTATATTAGCCTGCGTGACGAAAGCCAGCTTCATTCATAGTAAGTGGCTGTCCTTCCGCGACGACACCCGCGTCAACGATTTCAGCAATGATCAGCGTTGAATCGCCTGCTGGCGTGGTCTGCTGTACTGAGCAACCGACCCAGGCCAGGGCTTCTTGCAGCACAATATAGCCATCTCCGCGCGTTTCATAGACGATCCCTGTCAGCTTCTCTGGATGTTTCAGGGCAGATTTGCCCAGCGTCCCAGCCAGTTCGCGCTGCCCTGTCCGCAGTACATTGACCGCGAATTTGCGACTGCGCTGAATCATCGGTAAGGACTTTGAAGCATTTTCGACGGAAACAGCTAACAGGGGTGGATCGAACGAGATCTGGGTCAACCAGTTGGCGGTGAAGGCATTGACCTCTTCGCCTTCGGCACAGGTGACGGCGTAAAGTCCATAGGTAAACTGGCGTAGTGCCTGTTTTTTGACTGCCGGGTCCATGTATATGGGTCCTCTCTATGAATAAAAAAGCTTGTGTGTGCGAATTCTTTATTGACACTTCCCCGCTTAAAAGACGGGGAATTCTTCTTTCCTCCAAGCAACTTGCTCAACTCCATCTCTGGTGGTGAGTATATGCTTGCCATCAGGCTCAAGCTTCCATCCGGTCTGCTTATACTCCACGCTTCGGTTGTCGTGTTGAAACTTGGGATAGCCCTTCTTCCCTCTCGTTTGGTTCTTGCCGTTCTCATAGAAGCGAGAGATAGCAAACCAGGCGCGATCAGCCGCCGCTTGACGGGCTTGGGAGTTGAGGTACCCGACAAACGAGTACTTCTGAGAGAGGACAGCACAATACAGTTGCAGATCGTTCTTGGAGACGCTGCGTTCATCCATCCATTTGCGCAAGCATTTGTTCCTGATAAACTGACCAATGCGTATCGTCTCATCGATGGCTGCGTATTGTGCTTTCTTCCCGTCTAACTTGTACTCGTAGATCAGCATCTTCCCTTACTCCGTAGACTACTGTGCAATATATTTCTGAATGATAGATGAACCGTCTGGTGTTCATGAAGATATTCGTGTGTCATGTAGAGAGTATACTACGACGCTACGTCTGCTCTCAACAGTTTTCTCCCACCCAACCCATCGCGCCTCCAAAAGAGGGGCCATTCATCCCCCGCATGAATGACGGGGGCTTTCTGGCTCGGTTCGGTAACTTTGGAATGACGTCACTTTCTATTGTAACCTCGGAAAAAGTCAGAAGCAACTGGGAACGCCGTCCACTGTAACTTCGGAAAAAGTCCGAGTGGGTGGTCTTGACCCACAAAGCCGGGGCAAGCTCATTTCTGCCTGCCCCGCGGGCCCACTGCAGATGACGACTGATTACGAACTGGCAGCATGTCGTCGGGAGGATCTACAGATTGTCAACATGTTTGAAGCCTCCACTAAGGATGGAGGGGCGCGATTTATAAGCCCGCCTCGGGAAGGAGAAGGAACAGGGAATCATGTTGGCCTTACAGGCAAGCCAGGAGATGTTGTCATGCTGATGTGGTTGTACGTTCACGCACGACTACACCAGGGCATCAAACAGCGGATTCCTGTTCCTTCTCGTTTTTGCAACGCAGCCGTAATACATGCTATGCTATAGTCTGAAATTGAGTGGCATTTACTGGCATCGTTGTTAAGGAACTGGAGGTACGTGACCATGCGTAAGTTCCTACGACTGATCTTTCCGCTATTGCTAGTGCTGAGTATGCTGTTCTCGGCCTGTGACTCAACTTCATCGACGACGGCTGGCAGCGCGAGTGGCACAATCAGGGTACAGTTGTTTTTTCACTCTGGCCAGGGACCTGAGCGTGAAGCACTCAATGCCACACTTAAGGCTTTCAGCGACGGGAACCCGGGTATACGGGTAGATGCCGTGCAGTTGCCCGAGGCTCGCTACACGGAACAGGTGAACATCGCAGCGATGGCCCATAGTCTCCCCTGCCTGCTCGATTTCGACGGCCCGACTTTGTATAACTACGCCTGGTCTGGGTACCTGATTCCACTCGATAAATATGTGTCTCCAGAGATGAAAGCTGACTTCTTGCCATCGATCATCAAGCAGGGTACGTATAACCATCACCTCTACAGCCTGGGCCAGTTTGATTCGGGTCTTGGCCTTTACGCGAACAAGCTGTATCTGAGCAAGGGGGGCGTGCGCATCCCCACTATCGACAATCCATGGACGTTGAGCGAATTCAACGACGTATTGGCTAAGCTGAAGAACGTGCCGGGCGTGAAGTATCCGCTGGACTTACAGATGAGTGCTAGCGGCGAATGGTTCACGTATGGCTTCTCTCCTTTTGTTGAATCCTTCGGAGGAGATCTGATTAACCGCAGCACCTACCAGTCGGCAAGTGGGGTACTCAATGGCCCTGAAGCTGTGGCTGCGATGACCTGGTTCCAGGGGCTCTTCAAGCAGGGCTACAGCAATCCCTGGCCAGTCGACGCCACTGATTTCCCGTCCGGCAGGTCCGCGCTGAGTTGGGCTGGTCACTGGGTCTATCCCGATTACAGCAAGGCATTGGGAGACAACCTGCTTGTGCTGCCGGCACCGAACCTGGGCAAGGGTGCGAAAACCGGTATGGGATCATGGAACTGGGGGATCAGCTCGTCCTGCAAAACCCCTGACGCAGCCTGGAAAGTGTTGAATTTCATCCTGTCGCCCAATGAGATAGCGCGGATGAGCAACGCGAATGGGGCTGTGCCTGCACGTAAATCGGTGATCGCCCAGTCCAGGCTATATGCGCCGAACGGCCCGCTTTATGTGTTCGTACAGCAACTCCAAAGAGGTATAGCGGAGCCGCGCCCGATCACTCCAGCCTATCCCACTATTACCTCCGCCTTTATTGTGGCAGTGTCTAATATCGCCGCTGGTGCCGATGTGAAGGAGGAACTAGACAAAGTGGTTCAAGAGGTAGACCAGGACATCAAAGACAATCAGGGCTATCCTCCCAGATAGGAGGGCATCCTTTGTGGTGCCCCACTCTGATCATCTCCCGGTCGGGGAACATCTGCCCTCGACCCCATTTTCATAGAGAGGAGGGAAACTATGAGTATAGGGCTTCGCACCAGGACGCGCACAATTGCGTCACCCAAAAAGCCTGACCAGCATCGTAAGGGCCATTATATTGCCTGGGCGTTTGCCGCGCCTGCTCTGATTCTGCTGCTGATCTTCCTGATCATCCCCTTCTTTGTAGCCATCAACCTCTCGTTTACCAATGAGCGGTTGGTTTCAGGACCACTGCCCCTGCATTTCGTAGGGCTGCGTAACTACCTGCAGATGTTGGGAGACGAAGCACTCCACCGGGCCCTGCTGAACAACTCCTTATTCGGGATGATTGTGGTACCTGTGCAGACCGGCCTGTCTCTCTTCCTGGCGATCTTGATCAACCAGAAGATGCGCGGCGTTATTGTGTTCCGAACGATTTACTTCAGTCCGGTTGTCACCCCCCTGGTGGTCGTCGCGGTGATCTGGTCGTTTCTCTACAATCCAAACCAGGGGCTGATCAACGAGTTCATCAAGGCGGTCAGCTTTGGACATCTGGGGCCCTATAACTGGCTCGACGATGTAAGGCTGGCGCTCCCGGCGATCATGCTTTTGTCGATCTGGCAGGGCGTCGGTTTCCAGATGGTCGTCTATCTCGCGGGGTTGCAGGGGATCCCAGAGCCGCTGTACGAAGCTGCCAGGGTCGATGGCGCGGGAAGGTGGCAACAGTTCTGGCACATCACCCTCCCCCAGTTGCGCAATAGCACTATCTTCGTGCTGATCGCAACCACTATCATATCATTTAAACTCTACACGCAGGTGGAGGTCATGACTCAGGGCGGCCCACAAAACGCAACCGCAACCGTCGTGTGGTATATGGTGCATCAGAGCATTGGCAACGTGCGAGTCGGCTATGCTTCGGCTGTCGCTGTGGTCTTCTTTCTCATTGTTCTCATAAGGGTGATTCCGGTTCTGCGGAGTGTCGTCATGACTGAAGAAAGAGAGATATAAATCATGGCGCTGACTACGCAAAAAGTGACGACTTCCGTCGTTCTCTCCCAAACAGCCTCGCAGAGGCTTCTGTCCTCTGGCCGAAAATATGCCTGGCTGATACTCAACTATCTCTTGATGGTCCTGCTGGCGATCTTTTTTCTGTTCCCAACGGCATTTATGGTGGTTTCTTCATTGAAAGTCAACGAGAGCCAGCTCCTGCAAGATTTGAGTAGCGTGAATGCCTTTCTCCCCGATGGCGACATCTCGCTGCAGAACTACAGCGACGCCTTCCAGCGGCTTCCCTTCGGTCTGTATATGTTCAACTCGGTGCTGATAGTCACCTGCATCGTCGCATTGGGCCTGCTGGTCAACAGCCTGATCGCCTACGCACTGGCACGCATACCGTTCCCTGGCCGCAAGCTCCTGGTCGTCATGATCGTGGTGTTGATTGTCATCCCCTTCGAGTCGGTGGCCGTGCCGCTCTTGCTGATGGTCAGCCAGTGGCCCTGGTTCGGTGGCGCTACCACATGGATAAACAGCTACCAGATTCAGATCATCCCGTTCATCGCCGACGCATTCTCCATTTTCCTCTTCTACCAGTTCTTCGTTGACATCCCTAAGGTTCTTGAGGAGGTAGCTCTTGTTGACGGAGCCAGCCATTGGCGCATCTACTGGCAGATAGTCGTTCCGCTTTCCCGCCCAGTCTTCGCCACCGTCGCGATCTGGCAGCTTCTCACCCACCTGGGCGACTTCCTGTGGCCGCTGCTGGTCACTCGTGGCGATACCTACCGACCGCTGATGGTGGGAATGCAGGCCTTCTTTGGCCAGGCTCCCCTGCGTTGGGGCGACGTCATGGCCTTCGCCAGTATGATCACCATCCCTGTGTTGATTGTGTTCCTCCTGTTCCAAAAGTGGTTCCTGCGCTCTGCCGCTTTAACCGGCACGAAGGGATGATAAGAACTTTTGAACTTGCTTCGTTTTCGTGTCTCTTCTGGGAGAATCCAAAAATCGGCCTTCCAGCATTTCCGGTTTTGCTTGTTGCTGTGAGAACTCTCTAGTAGTTACACTTGCAAATTGCAAGTAAAATCAGAACCATGAAAGAAGGAGCATACAGATGAGTTACGTCGTGAACAGTCAGCAGGCAACGAGATCCAGCAGCGAGTCGCACAGGCAGTGTCGGGCTATGACCGTCACCCTCTGGAGCGTTCAGGTTGTGCTTGCACTGATTTTCCTCTTCGCCGGCAGTATGAAGCTGGTCCTGCCCATTGAAGTGATGACGGCACAAATGCCACTGCCGGGCTTGTTCCTGCGCTTCATCGGCGTCTGCGAGGTGGCGGGCGCGCTCGGCCTGATCCTCCCCGGATTGACGCGCATCCGGAGAGAACTGACCCCGCTGGCGGCCAGCGGGCTGGTGGTCATCATGGTTGGAGCGGTGGTGCTCACGCTCGCGAGTGAGGGTGTCATTGGGGCAGTGGTCCCGCTGGTCGTGGGCGCTCTCGCGGCCTGCGTTGCCTATGGTCGCCGCTCCTGGGCCGCGAGAGCCTGAAGATCCCCAGGCCTTGTGCTCTACTAAGCAAGCAAGTAGCAATTGATCGCTCCCAGATGCCTGGGAGCATACATTGAAGAAGACAAGGAGCCATCACCATGATCACACACAACGAACCGCAGAAAGGCTACGCCCTGGTCAACGGCCTCAACATCTACTACGAGATACACGGGAGCGGGGAGCCGCTGGTACTGCTTCCCGGCGGCTTCATGACCGTTGAGGCGATGGGAGAGATTGTGCCGCAGCTTGCCGCGACGCGGCGCGTCATCACTGTGGAGCTGCAAGGGCACGGGCACACCGCCGACATCGAGCGCGCGCTGCACTACGAGTTGATGGCGGACGACATCGCCGCCCTGATCAGGCATTTCGGACTCGAACAGGCCGACATTTTCGGCTTTTCCCTGGGTGGCGGCGTCGGGCTACAAACCGCCATCCGGCATCCAGAGCTGGTGCGCAAGCTGGCGCTCGCTTCGACCGCCTTCAAGCGTGATGGCTGGTATCCCGAGGTCCTCGCGGGAATGGCCTCGATAAGCGTCGAAACGTTTGCTGGAACCCCGATACACGAAGCCTATCTCAAGACCTCGCCCAGGCCCGAAGCCTGGCCGACTTTCGTTGCCAAAATGAGGCAATTTCTGAGCGAGGACTACGATTGGGCCGAGGGCGTTGCGGCGCTCAAAACACCCACCCTGATCCTGGTCGGGGACGCAGACGGCTTGCGCATCGCGCACGCGGTGGAGTTCTTTGGTCTGCTCGGCGGTGGTAAGGCGGACGGCGACCTGGTCGGTCTCCCGCCTGCCCAACTCGCCGTGCTTCCGGCCACCACGCACGTTGGCTGGGCCCCTCCGTATCATGGCATCATGACTCGCACCGAACTGCTCCTCCCGATCATCACGGAATTTCTCGATGCGCCCATGCCAGAGGCCCGGTGAGCCAACATGACACATTTACTGCTTACGCGTCAAAGCTTCTTCCGCCGCATCTCGTATAGACTGCACGCCAGATTGCCTGCATAATTTCACAGCAGCCCAGGCATCAGGTGTCTTTGGGCGAGCACGAGCCAGAGCATTTGAACAGGACTTTTGTACGCGTGTGTCCGCAGTCTTTTCTGCTGTTTTCCAAATAATGTTCACTTCGACTGCTGAACGAGCGGGAAGGTAGCGTAGAATATCCAGAGCAGTTTCAAGCACCTCTTCATTCACATTTGCTGATGCAATAACAGTATTCGCGACGTCCACAATCTGTTGTATTTCGCTCTCGATAGCGGGACTCACCTTATCAGTTTCCTGTACCTGAAGAACACGTCCCATCACAATTGTCAGAAGATCGCCATATAGGAGTGGATCAGTAGAAGGAAGTGCTTTTTTAGCTTGCTCCATAACTTCATAAGTCAATAATAAGTCACTCAAATCACTCAAGTCACTTAGTTTTCTCAAATTCCGCAAGTCGCTCAAGTTTCTCAAATTCCGTAAATCGCTCAAATTTCTCACATCTCTCAGGCCTATCAAATTCCGCAAGTCGCTCAAATTTCGCAAACCGCTCAGGTTCCTCACATCTCTCAAATACCTCAGGTTTCGCACATCTCTCAAGTTTCTTAAATTTCTTAAATTCCGCAAGTCGCTCAAGTTTCGCAAGTCGCTCAGGTTCTTGGCTAGCGTTGCGATGAAACGTTGAGCATTTCGTCGCAATAGTACTTCATGACTGTTATAATGCTGCAAAACGGAGCTTGTTAATATTTGCAGATCTTGTTTTTCGGGGAAAAGCATTGCCCACAAGAGTGCTACTTCTTGATAGTGGATATAGCGTTTAGAAGAAAGTTGCTCGAGTAGATACTTCTGCCAGACTTCCTTCCAGCGCCGATCAGGATGCTTAATTGTTTCCTGAAGCATATCTATCAGATACATGGCGGTTGGATAACTTGCTTCTTCGGCACAGTCTAGCAGAGCTTTATGGATAGCAAGGCAAGTATCTATGTCACGCGGTGTAACCCGCTTTGCCTGGTAGTAATTGCGGAGAGTGATCCATTGCTCGATAGCGGCCTCATAGCGATTATAGTTCTCTTGCGCTAATGGAACGACGGTCGGCGTGATTAAAGTGCCGCATTCCAGAGAGAAGCGTGCGAGCTGGCGCAACTGGTCAGGATGATCTTTAAAATGCTGACGCACAAATACAAGCAATTGACCGGCGGGACTAGATTTACCCATAAAAGAGAGTGCAGTCAACGCGAGATCAATAACATTCAAATCTGGCGATACAGATAGGCCAGGGGATGGTTGAAACTTACCGATAGGATCTAGCCCGGTCAGTGCCATTAAGAGAGGTATCAGTGTATCGAAGACAATAGGAGGACAGGGTTGAAGACTTTGGGCAATCATAGTAAGGAGTGTAAGTGCAGCTTTTTGATGAGGTACCCGGTTCGTATCGCTGACCCAACGCGAAAAGATGACTAGAAAGAGCGGGCGGCAGTCTTCTTTGTGTAGAACAAGCAGACGACGCCGAACAACATCTTCAATGCGTTCACAATCTCCAAATTTCCGTCTCTGTTGAGCAGTTTCGTACCTCTGTAACAGCAGTCCAGCGATCTGCTCTTCCAAAGCAGAATCTATGGTCAGAGGCCTTGCTTCGATCAAGCATTCAGCGGCGAGAAGGACATCACGCAGGAACTCTTCTATCGTGGCGTGTTGAGGAATCTTTAGAAGAGTACGAATGATCTCATCAGCCACCTGCTCATTTTCACCGCTCTGATAAGCTACAGCCAGCAAGAACGGTTCGCGCCAGAGGGCATCCTTGCTTCGTGCACGTTCTACAAGATGAGCGATCCACTCACCTTGTTTGAGTTTGATCTGATTGAGAACGTAACGCGCGGCAAAATATTCCTGGAAAGTGCGATGCATAAATCCGAAGTAGTCGCCAGTACGCTGAACAAAGAGACCACCGCGTGCGCGGATACGACTGAGAAATATTTTCGCATCTTCCTCAGTCGTAGTAGATACGTTCCCGGTCGCGCTCATAGCCCATACAATCGCATTTATTACATCCCTCTGCCGGGCAAAGCTGTTGCCAGCATTCTGCATCTGGAATGCCAGAGGTCCGAGATACTTGATAGCCTGTACTTCAGGAATGGTATCCAATTTTTTCGCAATATTGCGATTCTCAAGCAACGTGTGTGTCACAGTATCATATAATTCAACCCGGCGTCGTGGAAGTTCGATACTGTTTTGTTGCATCACAGCCAGGAGAGTCAGCAGCAACGGATTTTCGGCTAACTCGCGAATACTCTCATTACCATTGATAGCTGCTCCTAATTCTTTCTCCCTACGCTCTACCTCTCTGGTAAGGGCTCCATCGTGCTCACCAAGGCTACTGGTACTCAGGCCACGAGCGCGTAGCATGGTCGCACGACACCAGCGAGGTATAAAGTAGTCGATCTGCTCAGAAGTCAACTCGGCAATTGTATAATGCAGATAATCAGGAAACGCGGCGTGGTCATAGCCAGCCACGCGCGAAGTAATTAAAAATCGATTGAATGTCTTGCCAGCCCTGGCACGGTACTTCTTAATGAAAACCCTGATAGCTTCTTGTACGCTCTCACGCCTGTGCAGATCACTCACTTCGTCCAATCCATCGAATATAACCAGGCAGGAACCTGATTGCAAGGATTGTTCGATGAAGGCTCCACATTCGGGAAGCTGGAGTTCCTCAAGCAACACGCTAAGGTACGCGGAGAGACTCAAATCAGGGCTTCTTTCCAGCTCATCGGCATACTTGCCTAACCGTAGCAGGATGGGAACAATCACTTCATGGGAATACGCGAGTTCAGGCATCTCAGGATCAGGTTGACGTAGCGCACAACGCGCCATATGCAAAGTCAGGCGCTCCATAAGCGTACTTTTGCCCATGCCGGGATAGGCCTGAATCACAGCAGTTGGACGATCAGGAGTAAGCGCTTGCCAGAGAGTAGCAATGCTTATCCTATCGCACTCCTTCAAGATATGTTGCCAGTTTCTTTCTGCATCCAGCACGATACGATCCAGATCTCTAGAAAACGCTCCGCTCTTCATAAGTTGACGATAATATTCCAATTCTTTATCTGTAAGTGGATAATCGGTCCTTGGTCGGTTACGACGAAGTTGCAAAGGAATGAAGACTGCATCGATACGAACACTTTCTGAGATCAGCCCGGCAGGAATACCACGCAATGTTAACAATTCCGTATCTGATATCACATTTTTGAGGTAATGTCGTGATAACTCTTTCAGAGAAGGCTCAAGAGAAAGATGGCTACCAAGAAGAACGATGAGCCAGAGCAGTACGAGAAATAAACCTATAACCAGGATAACCCAGGGATTTTGAAAGGCCCAACCGATAGGAGTGGGCGTCTGTTTTAAGTCAGTCGTCTGGGACCAGGACGTAAAGAGCAAAGAGGCAAAAATATTTAATCCGATGCCGAGGAAAAGTGTGCTCCATAAAAAACTACGCTTGCCATACAATCGCTTACACAGTTTGACAAACCAATCAGGAGGCTTTGAAGCACCATCTATAGTCTTTTCTATCATGAACGTCTCCTCAACAAGCAGTCGATTACGTCATCTATACTGTAACCTGTAGTATAGCGGCTAATACCAAAACAAGCAAGTCAAATATGGACTTATAGGTATATTTTATAAAACGCGTAAATTGTTTCCTTGTACTACTATTCTTGCCCGTACGTCTGCTGATATGTTATTATTGATGTACTTCAATAGCGGTTTTGCGAAGATATGTTAAAGAGGGTGAGATGAGTCCGAACAATCGGTTGAAACACGAACGCGAACGACGAGGATGGTCGCAGTCAAAGTTGGCCGGGCTGGTGGGGACGAATCCGGCTACTATAGGACGCTGGGAGCGCGGCATCTCTTTGCCTTATCCTGTCCATCGTGAGAAACTGTGTGAGTTGTTTGGCAAAGATGCACGCGCCCTCGGCTTGATCGAAGAAACCACACTTAATGAATATGAACAACGGCTGCATACCGTTTCAACACCGGTTCAGATGTCTCCTTCTGCATATACATTCATCTTTGATCCGGCGATCCCCATGCTCTCCGCTGAAACGAGTACGCTTGTTGGACGTGGTGTACTGTTAGAGCAACTCAAGCAACAATTGTATGCAGGCGGAACTCTTGCTATTAGTGCGCTCAATGGTCTGCCTGGAGTGGGCAAGACGTCGCTGGCACTGACGCTGGCTCATGATACTGAGGTTCAGGAGCATTTTCAGCACGGTATTCTCTGGGTCGGTCTTGGTACTCATTCAGAGAAACAGGAGTTGCTGAGCCGCTGGGGAGTACTATTGGGTCTCCCGGCAGGCGATATAGCGGGCATCAAGAATTACGATGAGTGGGTGCGAACGCTACGAGCGCTAATTGGCATGCGCCGCATGTTACTGATCATTGACGACGCCTGGCATGTTGATGACGCGCTGATGTTCCTGGTGGGCGGGCCTAATTGCGCATATGTCGTCACGACACGGTTTCCTCAGATTGGTATCCAGATTGCGGCCAATAAAGCAACCGTCATTTCTGAACTGAGTGAGGGAGATGGCATTACGCTGCTGGCACGTTTTGTACCGGAGCTGGTGAAACGAGATTCTGCAACGGCCCAATCCCTGGTGCGGTCCGTTGGAGCGCTCCCGCTGGCACTTGTTTTGATGGGCAAGTATTTGCGCTCTCATGCGTATAATGAGCAACCACGCCGCCTGCGTAATGCCATCCAATACGTGAGCGACGCCGGGAAACGCCTCAACTTGAGCGAACCCTATCGATCTGCCAGATCTCATCCCAGTATGCCAGACGGAACCCCTGTGTCATTGCAGTCCGTTATCGCCTTAAGTGACGAGCGCCTGGACGCACAGACGCAGATGATGTTGCGTGCCCTGGCCGTTTTTCCGGCCAAACCAAATAGTTTCTCAGAGCAGGCAGCAGTGGCGGTCAGCGCGGTTCCTGTGGAGACGCTTGATACATTGTGCGATGCAGGACTCCTGGAAAGCAACGGACCGGAGCGCTACATGTTGCACCAGGCGATTGCTGATTATGCACGTATGCAGATAGGAGAACATGCAGCGATCATATACCGACGGATGGTCGGGTACATAGTCCATTACGTAGAAACTCATGCAAAAGAATATGATTCTCTGGCACAGGAAAGCCAGAATATTATGACAGCTCTGGAGGAAGCATTTCACCTTGGAATGCAGGCCGAATATGTACAGGGTATCTGTGCTTTCGCGCCTTTTCTGCGCATTCGTGGGCTGTATGACCAGGCAAGGCACCACTTGCAACGGGCATATCAGACAACCATATTGCAGCAAAATCATGTCAAAGCAACGGAGATCCTATCTCACCTGGGACTTCTATGCAAATTACAAAGCGAGTATAAACAGGCAGAAATCTATCTACAGGAAGGTCTCCTGCTGGCACGCCAACTCGACCAGCACGAACATATCTGCTTCTTCCTCACTCATCTGGGTGCAGTGACAGAAAAACTTGGCGACTATGCCAGGGCGGAAAGCTATTTGCGAGAAGCGCTCTTTCTTGCCTATCGCCTGGAACAGCCAGAGCATATCTGCCCGGTCCTTGCAGCACTTGGACATGTGATGATACGACAGGGAAACTACGAGCAGGCGGAAATCCACTTGCAAGAAGGACTCGCCCTGGCACGTCAGATTGGTAACAAAGAACATATCAGCCACTTACTGACCGAATCAGGCGTAATAGCAGCGAATAAAGAGAATTACGCCCTGGCGCACGTATACTTCCAGGAAGCGCTTGAACTCGCGCGTCAGCTAGAATATCAAGATGCTATTATTCGGCTACTCATTAATCTCAGTGGAGTAATCGGGCTATCAGGAGACTACGCACAGGCAGAAAGCTATTTGCAAGAAGGGCTCAAGCTGGCTCATCGACTCGGGAATCGCTCACGTACAGGTCTTTTGCTGAACAATCTGGGTTCGTTAACATGGTTGCAGGGGAACTATACTCAGGCAAATATGTACTTTCAGGAAGGTCTGAGCCTGGCACGTCAGGTCAACCATCCATGGCTTGTCTACACTATTCTCTGGGAGTGGGGAGACGTGCACCTCGCGTCCCAACACTTTACTGAGGCGCAAGCGGCCTTTGATGAAGTGCTTATGCATGCACCTGAGGAGTTCCAGGAATCCAGGGCCAGGGCCCACTACGGCATGGCGCGTGTTATGATAAATCGTGGGGAGATGAGCGAGGCACGCAGACATTGTGAAGCCAGTATAGCCATCTTTGAGGCTATCGGTATACCCGCTGCCAGGGCCGCCCGACAACTGCTAGCTACACTTCCCACCACATCCTCTGTTTGTTCCGCAAAGACCTCCCTCGTTGGTACCGAGTATCTCCATATCCATCAACTGCACCCACCAGATCACCACTAAGCCACCTGACATCCGTGGAGCCGCCTCCAGGGCGACCGCAAGGGGCAATGCCATTCAAAGAAGAAGAGGAGGGGAGACAAAAAGGCGACCATCTGGTAAAGAAAGAACCAACGAACACATCTTCTTTCCAGAAAGGCACCTTTGTATGACTTCTAGGATACTGCATGAAATGACGACTGGCAAG
>WNGD01004304.1_pt1 | contig 28914 bp, 27 predicted proteins | sample 5400671 | NCBI WGS metagenome assembly WNGD01 (sample SAMN13153369, study PRJNA577476) | soil metagenome | isolation source: 40 cm soil or saprolite under grassland replicate 2 | place: USA:California | collected 2016-06-15
ACCATTCAACATCGGGTTGCTCTAGCGAGCGGGTGGAAGACCGCCGCGGCGGCCGATCGTCTCCTCGAACAGCTTGAGGATGCGGCGATACTCGTCGGTCCAGCTGTCGTTGCGCCTGAAGCCGTGCGCTTCCACGGGGTAGACGGCGACCTCCCAGTTCTGCTTACCCAGCTCGATGAGCCGCTGGACCAGACGGGCCGTGTCCTGGAAGTGGACGTTGTCGTCCACCATGCCGTGACAGATGAGCAGACGGCCCACCAAGCCTTCGGCAAAGTAGATCGGCGACGAGCGCCGATAGGCGACGCTGTCCGTCTGGGGCTCGTTCAGAATCCGGGCCGTGTATGGATGGTTGTAGTGCGCCCAGTCGGTCACGGGGCGCAGCGCCGCCCCCGCCGCGAAGACGCCGGGCTTCGTGAACAGCGCCATCAGCGTGATGAAGCCGCCGTAACTGCCGCCGTAAATCCCGATGCGTGTGGAATCGATTGCCATCTTCGCCACGAGCCACCGGGCCCCCGACACCTGATCGTCGAGATCGACGCCGCCCATATGGCGATAGATGGCCGTGCGCCAGTCGCGCCCCAACCCGGCGCTGCCGCGGTAATCGAGGTCGAGCACGGTGTAGCCGCGCGACGCCAGCAGGTGGTGGAACATGTACTCGCGGTAATAGCTCGACCACCACTTGTGCACGTTCTGCAGGTACCCTGCCCCGTGCACGAAGATGACCGCGGCGCCATTTGCGGGCGCGCCGTGCGGCCGATACAGCCGCGCCGGAACTTGGACCCCACCCCCGCCATCCGCCGCCGGGATCATCACGATCTCCGGCTTGATCCAGTCGTAACGCAGGAATTCAGGCGTCGGGCTCTCGGTGACTTTGACGGCGGCCGCCCCGGGACGCGCGGGCTGGAGGTAGAGCTCGGGAGGATGATTCGCCGTCGAGTGGAGCACCGCGAGCGTGCGGCCGTCGGGCGAGACGACGACGTCCTGCCGTCCCTCGGCGGTCGTCAATTGCGTCCGCTGCCCGGTCGCGGCGTCGAGCGCGTAACAATGCACTTGCCCGAAGTCACCCTCGTTGGTGTGCAGGTAGATCCGTCCATCAGGCGTCACGTCCACCTGCTGCACCTCCCATTTGCCGCTGGTGAGCGCCCGCGCCGCGCCACCCATCGCCGCCACCGTGTAGAGATGGGCGTAGCCGGTTTCCTCGCTACCGTAGTAGACGGTCTCGCTGCCGGGCAACCAGCCGGCGGTGGACCCGAGTGGTCCGTCGAGCCAGGCGGCGTCGTGCAGGTGCGCGACCTCCCGTCGAGCGAGCGACGGAAGATCGACGACGACGAGCCACGCGTCTTCGTAGTCGGTGCTGGTCATCCGCACCAAGGCGTGAGCGCCACTGGACGAAAACCCGACGCCGTTCGCATCGGCCGAGTCTCGCGTGATCCACGTGGCCTTCCCGGTCGCGACATCGATGAGCGCCACCTGTTGGCGTGGCTGCGCGTCCCCGACCTTGGTGCGGATCTGCTGACTCTCGACGTAACCCGATTGCGTCACCCACACCGGCATCTGCACTTGCCGCCCCTCGACGCTGTCGCCGCGCGGCCGCTCGGTGATGGTCGCGAGGACGAACCGTCCGTCCGGCGCCACGACGAGCCGGGCCACACTCTGACGGTCCGCGAGATACAGCGGCTTGATAGTCGATACCGTGTCCGTGTCGGCGCGCAGCCGTTCGTCGGCGAGCTGGCGCCGAATGAAATCGAACAGCTCGCGCTGATCGTCCCGCAGCGCCTTCTTCTGGCCCGCGGCGTCGGCGGGTGGCCCCCCCCGGGGCGCCGGCCCACGGCGGATGTCGCTCAGCTGCGCCAGGCCGCCACCACCCAAGTCGAGCGCCCAGGCGTTGTTATCGCGCGTGAAGTACACGGTGCGCCCGTCCGCCGACCACGCTGGCGCGGATTCTGCGCCAGGCGTGTGGGTGAGCCGGCGCCTGGCACCCCCGCCCTGATCGAGGAGCCAGAGATCGCCCTTCAGCACGACGATTTGGCGCCGGCGATCTGGGCTCCAGACGCCATTGGCGAGGGGAATCGTGTCGATCGCGTTGCGCGGCAGCCGCTCGATTCGTTGCGGCGCCGCTACAGTGACGCGGTAGTCCTGATCGAGGGTGTCAGTTTCGGGCCGGCGCCAGCGGAAGTACACAGAGCGGCCGTCGGCGCCGAATTGAACATTGGAGGGAGCGGTACCGACCAAGTCCGGCCCGCGCATGATGCTCTCGACGGTGAGTGCAGGCGCTTGCGCGGCGGCGGCAAACGGGGAGACGGACAACACGGTGACGAACGCCATTCGACGCATCGCATCGCTCCTGTTCGGTCGCGGCCAAGGTCGCGGAACAATCGCGCTAATCTGCGCGGCGTTGATGGCGTGCACCAGCGAGGCGCGCCCGTTGCGACTTGGCACGACGACCACCGTGGAGCAGTCGGGCGCGTTGAAGATCCTCGACTCCCTCCACCCGCCGGCGGCGGTGGCGGTGGTGATCGGGCCCTCGGGGCAGATCCTCCGCTCGGCGGCGGCGGGAGACCTCGACGTCATCATCACGCACGCGCCCAGCCTCGAGCAGCGGCTGCTCGTCGCCCCGGGGCGCGCGGCGCTGCGCTGCCCCCTCGTCGCGAGCCGCTTCGCCATCGTCGGCCCGGTCACCGATCCGGCGAAGGTCGCCGGGGCGGTCACGGCGGCGGAGGCACTGCGACGTATCGCCGGGGCGCGAGCGCCGTTCGCGTCGCGCGGCGATTCCTCGGGGACGCACGTGAAGGAGTTGGCATTGTGGGCGGGCGCCGGCGTGTCCCCCAAGGGCCGGCCGTGGTATCTCGAGACGGGCGGCGATCAGGGGGCGACGGTGCGCGTCGCGGATGAACGGCGCGCGTACGCCCTGGTTGACCTGCCGACGTTCTCTCAGCTCAAAGGCCTGGACCTGCGCGTGTTGTTCACGGCAGACACCGCGCTGCTCAACCCGTACACGTTGTACGTGGTCCGATCCCCGTCCCCGCATCCGGCGGCGGCGGCGTTCGCAGCTTGGGCGCTGGCCGACTGGCGGGCGCGGCTGCTCGCGCTGCAGCTGGACGGCGGAATGGCAGCGTTTCAGCCGGTCGCGGGCGAGTGCGCGGCGCCTGCGCCGGTCGCATCGTAGGAGGCCATAATGCAGTTCACCGATCTGGTCCCGAGGACGAGCATTACCCTGATGCGCCGCGGTGTCCCCGTGATGGGAGAACGCGAGGCTCGGCTGCTCGAGGCGGTTGAGCGCGTGCGCTCGATCAAAGACGCGGCGCGGGAGGCGGGGATCAGCTACCGCACGGCGTGGGGGGCGATCCAACTGATGGAGCAGGCGTTGGGCCGTCCGGTGGTCGAATCGCGTGCGGGCGGTCCCGGCGGCGGCGGCACCACCTTGACTGACGAATGCCAGCAGTTGCTGCGCTCGTACCAGGAGATGCGGCGGAGTCTCGACGGCGATCTCGCGCGCGCGTGGCGAGCCGCCGGGAACGGCGGGACCCTCTCCTCGTCGGTGGCTACCGGATGACGGTCAGCAGGTAGCCACTCGTCCCCGGAGAGATGCGCAGCGCGTAATTCGGCTGGGCCACGCCGTCGACCGACCCGCTGTACTGTGCCACGGCATTCACGTTCTGCACACCGATCGTGAGGATGGTCGTGGCCGTCGTGAGGCGGCCGGTCAGCGCGAACCGCGTGGTCGTGCCCCCCAGCGCCTGCGCAAACAGCCGCAGGCCGGTGCCCGGGGTGGCGCTGGTGAGCGCCGCCGGGCTCGTGATCGTGAAGACGATTGCCGAGTCGGCACCCGAGTTGGGCGACGTCAGCTGCACTTTCAGGTTGCCCGCCACCGGGCCGTTCGAGTCCTTGCCGCAGCTGATGCCCACGGCCAGCACAGCGACAAGCGTCGTCGCGACAAGTGCCCGCTTCATGGCCGGCCTCCTTTCGCCTGCGCAAGTTTCGCCATGGCGGCGGCGCTCAGCGGTGCGCCCGTCGCCTTGACCCAGGCGAGGAAGTCGCCCAGATCGAATCCGCCATTGTTGTTGCCGTTGATATCGAGGGCCTGTATCTGGGACGGCGTGAGCGGTGCCGTCGGCCCGAGCAGTTGCGCCACCACATCCGCGGTCGTGACGAAAATCGCCGTGACGGTGTACGGCCGCCCCATCGTCAGGGTGATGATCGGGTTGCCCGAGATCGTGTCCCCCGACCACCCGGCGAACGTCGCCCCCACCCCTGGGGTGGCGGTGAGCTGCACGGGGCTCCCTTCGGCGAAGAACGTACCCGCGGGGTTGACGACGGGATTCGACGAGACCGTCCCGCCTGTACTCGCGTTGAAGACGAGCTTGAAGTCACGGTTCACAATCGCGGTCACCGTGCTGCCCGCGAGGGTCCCAGTGATGTTGTGCGTCTGGCCCAGGCCGTCGGACCACGACGACCACTGCCACTGGGTGCGGCCGTCGCCGGAGAGTTGCGAGCTCGCGACGCTCACCGAGTGCGTGGAGCCGCTGTCGAACAGGTTCCGAAATACGTTGTAGTTCACCGCGTCGACGGAAATCACGGCGTTGGTGTCGGTCGCCTGCACCACCGTCAGCCCGCCGAAGCGCACACGGAACGCCATCTCACCGCCGGGCACGATCTGGCGGATCGAGTCGATCGCGAAACCGATGAAGCTGCCGTCCCAGTTCTTCGTGGCGGCGGGGTTCGTGTTGAACGAGAACTTGGTGTTGCCGCTCGTGCCCGGGTAGTAGTCGCCGGCGTCGCCGCGGTTGCAGCCGTTGACGCCGCAATTCAGTTGGCCCAGCCCGTCCGCTTCTTCGACCGCCAACCCGTGAATGGCACCCACATTGACCGCATTGCTGGCGTGGAACCCATTGGTCGCCAGCTGGAGCGAGTCGGCGTGCCAGATGAGCATACCGCCCGGACAGTTGGGCAGCTGCCCGGATCGGACACAGTGTATCCGGATGAGCGCCGTGTCCGCCTGGGCCGCTTGGCGGTTCTCGAGCAGGAAGTACTCGGAACGGGGGTTATTCCCCTGCACGTTGACATAGAACGCCGTATCCGACACAGGAGCCGCGCCGAGGTGGTATGTGCCGGCGGTGGTGAGAATCCGCAGGGACACCCAACCCAGCTCATTCAGCGACCACGCTTCCATGCGCGACGGGCTGCGCGGGCTCGTGAAGTTCCCCGACCCCATCAGGCCCCACTCGCCAATGCCCTCCGTCGGACCCTGGGTGTCGTACAGATCCGGCAACGACAGGGCGTGACCGAACTCGTGCGCCGCCGTCCCGATCGGCATGATCTGTGTGGTGTCGCACGCCGAGGCCCCGCCCAGCGCGGTCGTCGCGAAGTAATCGCTGATCTTGATGAACCCCCCGCCGAACGCCGGATCGTTCGTCACGTAGTCCTGGTAGTTCGTCGACGTCGAGTTCACCAACACGAAGCGGTGCGACCAGATGTGGTTGTTGGTAGACGGAGGGCTGGCGGGGTTGGGGCCGGCGAAGCCGCCGCACGCCCCGTCCTTGGTCGGATGCGCGAACATGATCATGTCCACGTACCCGTCGTCATCGCCCGAGTTGGGGATCAAGTCGGGCCCATCGTTGTCGAACTGCGCGAAGTTGATGCCCGAGGCGCCGGTATCGATGCGCGCCAGCGCCTGGCGGAACCCGTCCTGCATCCGCTTGGTCGCGGCGACGCTGAAGATGCCGTTGCAGTTGTGGGTCCCGTACGGATTCGCCGGGGTCTCGAAGCACGTGCCCGGGGCCCCGGTGTACGTGACCTCGGCGCTGTCGAGCCGCACCCAGCCGATCATCTGGCCACGCATGCTGAAGACGCCGCTCGACATCTGCTCGTAGAATGTGCGCAGCGTGTAGGGATTCCCGCCCGGCGGAGACGCCCCGAAGAGCGTCGACTCGTACTGAGATGTGTCGCGCATGAACTGCGCGTCCGTATTGGCGTAGCCGAAGAAGAGCGCGGGAACGAGCACGGTACCCGTCACCTGCGTGGACGACGGCGCCGGCCCTCCGACCCTCGCAGCGTTCAGCGTCGCCATTCTGCCCTGCGCGATCATCTGATGCCGCAGCTCGGCTACTTGCCGTGCCCGCACGCGCCAGGCGCCGTTCTCGCGAAAATCGAGCCCGGGGATTTCCCAGCGGGGATGGAATCCGCTCTGCGCGGCGGCAGATCGGGGAGCGGCGAGGAGCGGCAGGGCGGCGAGCCCCGCGATCAGCACGACGGACGGTCTCACAAAGAACCTCCCAAGGACCTCAGCAATCTAGGTTAGGAAGTGCCCACCCCGGAAGCTGTGCGTTGTCTCACACCACGCTCCGCGAGCCACCACCCGAGTACCATGAACACCACCACCCCCCCCACGACCTTGGCTTCGTACAAGAGGGCATCTTCCCCGGCCGGGGGCACGAACCCCAAGACGATCGCGAAACCTACCGACCCGATCCCCGACCACCCCGCCGCGGCCGTGCGCAGCGACCGCTCGCGCCGCAGCCGTAGGTAGGCCGCGAACATATAGATATAAGGAATGAAGAAGAGGATCAGCGTGGTCTGGGTGAGCACGAGATAGGCGTTCTTCACGGTCGTGCCGAGCAGACTCGCGACGACGAACAGGGTGGCGAGCGCCCCCTGCGCGAGAAGGGAGAGATAAGGCGTCTGCCAGCGCGGGTGCACGCGGGAAAAGACCTCGGGCAGGGCCCGGTCGACGCCCGCCGCGTAGGGCAACCGGGCCGAGCCGGCGAGCCACGCCCCCACGCCACCGAGGTTCCCCAGGACGAGCATCAGCGCCACGATGGCGGCGACCGGCGCCAGCGGCGCCCAGCCGATCCGATCGACCAGCGCCGCCGTCGCCTGCGGCATCCCGTTCGTGATGCTCACCGTCGCCGCCGGCAGCGCCACGAGGATCGCCGCCGTGCCGAGCACGTACATGGCGACGATCGCGAGGCCCGAGAGCGCGACCCCGCGCCGCACGGTCCCGGCGGGGTCGTGGATCTCGCCCCCCAGCGTCGACGCCAGCTCCAACCCGCCGAACGCGAAGATCATCGTCCCGAACAGGTTGATCGACTGGAAGTCCATCGTGTGCGGGACGAGGTCTGCGGCGCGAGACGGCGTGGCACTGCCGTGGAGCGCGAGCGACCACACCGCGAGCACGATGAAGATCGCGAGCGGTATCCAAGTGCCGTACGCGCCCACGTTCTGCAGCCACTTCCCCACCCGCAGCCCCACCAGATTGAGGCCCACCGCGATCCACAGGCCCACGAGCGACGCGATGGCAATGAACGTGGCGTCGTCCCCCAGCCGGACGAAACGCGCCCCACCCGCGTACGCCGCGATCGCCGCCGTCGTCACGAGCAACGACGGGAAGTAGAAGAGGTTGTTGACCCAGTAGCCCCAGCCGGCAATGAAGCCTTGCCGCGCGCCGAACGCACGGCTCACCCACCGGTAGATCCCGCCCGTGCCGGGCTCGAGGTCGGTGAGCTCGCGCACGACGATGGCGGAGGGGATAAAGAAGATCACCATGGCGACGGCCCAGAGCACGAGGCTGGCGAAACCGAACTGGCTCGCCGCCGTCGTCAGCCAACGCAAGCCTACGATGGCCGTAATATTGAACAGCACGACGTCGCGGAGCGTCATCACCCGCGGCAGCGACGCTTGGCTCATTCTGAAAGGTACGTTACCCTTGCCATTTCGGGGCCGCCGGGGTAAGCTGTAGCACCGCTAACCACATAGACTTCGAGGCTGCGTGCGGACCGAGACCCTGCAGCATATCGCGCTGTTCGACAAGTGCAAGAATTTCACCCGGGCGCGCGAGATCCAGGCGGCCGGGCTGTATCCGTACTTCAAGCCGATCTCCCAGTCCGAAGACACCGTCGTCGTCATCGAGGGCCAGGAACGGATCATGATGGGCTCCAATAACTACTTGGGGCTCACGCATCATCCGGACGTCCTGGCGGCGGCGAAGAGCGCGCTGGAGCGCTACGGCTCGGGGTGCACCGGCAGCCGGTTCCTGAACGGCACCCTGGACCTGCACGAGCAGCTCGAGACGGAGCTGGCGGAGTACTTCGGGAAGGAAGCCTGCCTCGTGTTCTCGACGGGCTACCAGGCCAACCTGGGCCTCATCTCGGGTCTGGTGGGCCGGGGCGACGTCGTCTTCCTGGACAAGCTGGACCACGCGTCCATCGTGGACGGCGCGAAGATGTCGCACGGCGAGACGATCCGGTTCAATCACGGCGACGTGGCGGGCCTGGAGCGCAAGTTGCAGCGGGTCCCCGAGGGCACCGGCACGATGATCAATGATCATCGTGGACGGCATCTACTCGATGGAAGGCGACATCGCCGACATTCCGGGGCTCCTCAAGATCGCCCAGAAGTACGGCGCGGCCCTCGCGATCGACGATGCACACTCCGTCGGCGTGCTCGGCCCCAAGGGAGACGGGACGGCGGCGCACTTCAATCTCGTGGACGAGGTGGACATCATCGTCGGCACGTTCTCGAAGTCGTTGGCGTCGATCGGCGGTTTCGCGGCCGGCACCGAGAACGTAATCCACTTCCTGCGCCACCACTCGCGCCCCCTGATCTTCACCGCCGCGCTGCCGCCCGCGAACACCGCCGGCGTGCTGGCGGCGCTCCACGTGATGCAGCGGGAGCCGGAGCGGCGCGAGCGGCTGTGGGAGAACGCCCGCCGCTTCCAGGACGGCCTGCGCTCGCTCGGGTTCGACATCGGGCCGACCGAGACGCCGATCGTTCCGGTCCTCATCGGGCCGCTCGACAAGACCTTCCTGTTCTGGCGCCAGCTGTTCGACGCCGGCGTGTTCACGAATCCCGTCGTGCCGCCCGCGGTGCCGCCGTCACAGTGCCGCCTGCGCACCAGCCTGATGGCGACCCATACTGCGGAGCAGATCGACCTCGCGCTCGATGCCTTCGCCCGGCTCGGGAAAGCGTTGGGGGTCATCTGAGCACGGTGGAGATCGCGCCCGTCTCAGGCGGGCGCGATCTCGAACGCTTCATCGCCTTCCCCTACGAGCACTACCGCGGCGACCCGCTGTGGGTCCCGCAACTGCGGATGGATGTCCGCACGCTGCTCTCCCCGGGGAAGAATCCCTTTTTCCAGCACGCCGCCGCACAGTACTTCCTCGCGCGCGCGGACGGCCGGACGGTGGGGCGCATCGCCGCCATCCAGAACGACGCCCATAACCAGACCTGGCACGACCAGGTCGGGTTCTACGGGTTCTTCGAATCCATCAACGATCAGGCTGTGGCCCAGGCCCTCTGGGACGCCGCCGCCGCGTGGCTGCGCGGTCGGGGCTTCGACACGATGCGCGGTCCCATGAGCCCCTCGGTGAACGACGAGTGCGGCCTGCTCGTGGATGGATTCGCTACGCCGCCCACCCTCATGATGCCGCACAACCCCCCGTATTACGCGACCCTGCACGAGCGGTACGGGTTCGTGAAGGCGAAGGACCTGCTCGCCTACGAGGGCAGCGGCGACGGCCCCCCGGAGCGCCTGGTCCGGATCGCGAAGCGCGTCGCCGAGCGCGCCGGCATCACCCTGCGGCCGCTGAACATGAAGCGATTCGCGCAGGAAGTGGAGCTGGTGAAGGCGCTCTATAACAAAGCCTGGGAGAAAAACTGGGGCTTCGTCCCCCTCACCGAGGCGGAGATCGACCATCTGGCGAAGCAGCTGAAGCCGATCGTCGTCCCCGACCTCGTGGTATTTGCCGAGCGCGCGGGCGAGGTCGTAGGGTTCGGCGTGGCGCTCCCCGATCTCAACGTAGCGCTCAAGCACAATCCCTCCGGCCGCCTCTTCCCCGGCATCCTGAAGGTGCTGTGGTATGCCGGCAAGACCAATCGCGCCCGTGTGCTGCTGCTCGGAGTCATCCCCGAGTACCGCGGCCGCGGGATCGACGGTCTGATGTACGACTGGATCTGGACTCACGGGGCGAAGAAGGGCTACAACTGGGGCGAGGGCGGCTGGATCCTCGAGGACAATGCGCCGATGAACAACGCCGCCGTGGCCCTCGGGTTCCGCGTCTACAAGACCTACCGCGTCTACGACAAAGCGCTGTGAACGTCTTCGTGACGGGCGGCACCGGCTTCGTCGGCGCCCATCTCGTGCGCGCGCTCCAGGGGCGTGGCGACCGCGTGACCTGTCTCGTGCGCCGGCCCGAGCTGGCGGAGCGGCTCGGCTGGCGCGACGTGCGGGTCGTGCGCGGCGATCTGGACGACACCGCGGCATTGCTCCAGGGATGCGAGGGCGCCGAGCTGGTGTTCCACGTGGCCGGGAGGATCGTCGCCAAGGACGCGGCCCAATTCATGGCGACGAACCGGGACGGCACGGCGAACCTGCTCGAGGCGGCGCAGGAGCATGGCGTCACGCGGTTCGTCCTCGTCTCCTCGCTCGCGGCCGCGGGGCCGACCACCGCGGGCCACCCGATCGACGAGACCCGGCAACCCGCCCCGGTGACGGACTACGGGCGCTCGAAACTCGCCGCCGAAGTCCTCGTACGGGCGATGCCTTTTCCGTGGACAATTGTCCGGCCGCCCGTCGTGTATGGCGAGTGGGATCGCGGCACCCTGAAAATCTTCCAATTGGCCCGAGGACGGATCGCTCCCGTGTTCGGTGACGGCTCACAGGAGTTGTCGGTGATTCACGCCGCGGATCTGGCGCGGGCCTTGGTGGTCGCGGGCACGACCCCCGCGGCGCAGGGCCGCGTCTACTTCGCCACCCACTCGGCAACGACGACGAGCCGGGGCCTGTTGCTCGGCTGCGCGCGGGCTCTGGGCGCGCCGCCCCCGCGCATCGTCCCCGTCCCACCGGTGGTGGCACGCGGCCTGCTGTGGACCGTCGGCTCACTCGCGCATTTGGCCGGGCGTGCCACATTTCTCTCGGCGGACAAGGCGAACGAATACCTCGCCCCCGCGTGGACCTGCCGGGGCGATGCCCTGACGCGGGACACCGGCTGGCGGGCCGAGATCGACCTCGAGCCGGGCCTCGCCCGCACGGCGGCTTGGTACCGGGAGGTGGGATGGCTGTGAACCAGGGAACGGAAGCGCGACGGTTCAGCGGCATCGACATCGCGACGCTCGCGTACGTGGGCCTCGCGAGCGTCGCGTTGGCGCTGTCGTTCGAAGGCGATCCCATCCCCGGATGGCAGTGGCTGCTCGTCGCGCACGCCCTGCTCGTCGTGCTGGTGTTGGCCGCGCCGCGGGCCCGCGCCGGCGGAGCCGCCGGCCGCTTTCTGGGCGAATGGTACCCGATGTTTCTGCTCGCCGCGCTGTACGCCGAGATCGGCGTGCTCACACTCGACGCGGGATTCCAGAATGATCTCGGCATCCAGCGCTTCGAGGCCTGGGTGTTCGGCTCCCAGGTCGCCTACCGGTGGATCCGCGAGGAGCCGAACACGATCCTCTCGTGGATCTTGCACTCCTGCTACTTGGCGTACTTCCCGATTCTCTACGCCTCGCCGCTGGGGCTCTGGCTCGTGGGCCGCCGCGAGGCGGCGCGGCGCACCATCTTCGCCGTGATGGTCACGTTCTACCTCTGCTACGTCGTGTTCCTCTTCTTCCCCGTCGCGGGTCCCCGCTACGCCTTCGACGCGGCGCACAACGCCGCCACCAACGTCGGGCCGGCGCGCTTCGCGCAGTGGCTGCTCGATCGCGGCGACTCGTGGGGCGCCGCTTTCCCGTCCTCCCACGTGGCGGCGTCGGTCGTGGCGACGGGTATGGCCTTGCGGTATTGGCGGGCCTTGGGGTGGGTGCTGCTACCATTCACGGCGGGGCTCATCCTGGCCGTGGTCTACGGCCAGTTCCATTACGCGGTGGACGCCCTCGCGGGCCTCGTCGTGGCGGCGGTGATGCTCGGCGTCATGCAGGCCGGCGAGACGGACGAACCGCGCGCCGTGCCCGTGGCGAACTTCGGCGTGGAGCCCGGCGGGGGCGCCTAGTCGCGCCCGGTGCCTCGGGCGCTATGTCACCGCCTGCCGAGCGGCCCGATGGCGCTGCACCCAGGCAAACAGCAGAAAGACGACCGTAAACGCCACCGTCCCGATGATGAGCACGGGCGTCGCGATGGGCAGCCACCTGCCGAAGGCCGCGTACAGCCACCATTCCGGGAGCCGCCCGACGAACGTCGCGAGGATGTACCGCTCGATCGGGTAGCGCGTCAGCGGCCCCAGGATCCGGGCGGGCCAATAGGGCAATGGCGTGAACGCCATGAGCACGATCGCCCAGAACGGACTGAGCTCGAACAATTCGACGCTCTTGCGAACCCAGAACGACGAGCGGACGCGGTCGAGCTTGGGGTGGAAGATGGCGTACCCATGGAGGTAATAGTTGAGGTACTCCATGTAACACGCGCCCAACGTCGCGACGAGCCCCACGGCGAATGGTGGATAGACCCGCGCGGCCACGAACATCACGGGCTCGAAGAACACCGGAAACAGCGGCGAGAGCGGGCCGTTCATCACGACCGAGATGACGAAGAACCCCACCAGTCCCGCGATCTCGGGCCAACGCAACGACGGATAGATCGCGAGCAGCCCCAGCACGCCGGTGGCGCGGATCACCGCGTCCCACTGCGGCGTGCCGTGCCGTTTGACGAGCGCCTGCCCGAGAGCCCGGAGCACCCGGGCTAAGCCGACACCACGTACAGCCGGTAGACGAAGAACACCAGCACGGCGCCCTCGAGTACCCACGCCATCGGCTGGCGATAATACCCGATGAGCATCTGCCAGCCCCAGTATCCCGTGTCCTTGAAGAAGGCGAGCGTGAACTTCTTCTTCGAGAAGGGCCAGAGCAGCGGCAAGCCCACGGTACTCCCGATGTCGGCGGCGTAGTGCGCGAGGATCGCGATGAGTGCGAAGATCGCGTAGTGCGGCGAGAACAACGCCACGATGCCGCTCACGACCAGGGCAAAGAGAATGCTGTGCGTCACCGTGCAATGGAATGAGGGGCTAGCAAACCCGGCCTTCACGACGAGCGAGTCGGCGTTGGGGAGGAAGTGCATACCGAGACAGAACACCCCCATCTCGGGGCTCCAGTCGTAGGTGGCGATGGCGAGCGCGAGGGGGATGTGGCCGGCTTGCATTCAGTGCTCCGTCGATAAGGGTTCAAACCGCCGAGACTCGAGCGAGCGATATGCGGCGGCCACCACCGCGAGGTCGTGGCGCGCGGCGGCGAGCGACATCTCCGGCGCGCGCCCTTCGCGCACGCAGTCTACAAAATGGCGCAGCATCGCGCGGTAGCCCATCAGGTCGCGGACGCCGGGGAACCGCAGCCGGGTGCGCCGTCCCGTGACGAGCGCGAACAAGCCATTGCTCTCGAACGTGATGTTCCCCTCGGTGCCGTACACCTTCGAGAGCCCGAGGCCGGCGAGCCGGTTCGTCACGCTCCACGCGTGGAGGAGCTTCCCGACCGCGCCGTTCTGGAAGCGAACCAAGACCTCGAGGCCGTCTTCGAATGGGGCCACGAGGGGACGATCGACCTCGGGCCGCAGGGCGCACACCTCGCGCACCGTGCCCCCCAACCGGCAGAGATAATTTACCCAGTGGACGCCCCCCTCGAGCAACGCCCCGCCACCCATCAGCACCGCATCGGCGCGCCAGCCGGTGGGGCGTTGGCGCCCGGCGCGGTTCAGCTCGACAAACAGCACCTGCCCCAGATCCCCGCGTGCGATGTGCTCGCGCAACACGCGTACCGCGGGCTTGAAGTGATAGTTCTCGGCCACCATCGCGATGGTTCCCGCGGCGCGCACCGCGGCGTCGATTTCAGCGAGCTCCGCCAGGGTCCGCGCCACCGGCTTCTCGATCAAGACCGCCTTGCCGCCCCGGGCGGCGAGTCGGGCGTGTTCGACATGAAACGCCTGCGGCGTGCAGACGAAGACCGCGTCGACCCGCGGGTCCGCACACGCCTCCTCGTAGCTCCCGAACGCCCCCACGCCGCGGTAGCGCCGGTTGTAGGCCTCCGCCTTCTCGAGCGACCGGCTGGCGTACAGCAGCTCGATGCCGCCCAGCGCGCGCGCCACCCGGCTGTGCGTGCGAGCGACCTTGCCGCACCCGAGCAAGCAGAGGCCCACCGGCTTCACGCCAACCGCTCCCACTCGGTGACTACGTGCTCGCCTACCCGCAGTGCGTTCGCGGCGATCGTGAGACTCGGATTCACACCCCCGGAGCTCGGCATGAAGCTCGCGTCGACCACGAACAAATTCGGCACACCGAACATCCGGCACCACGGATCGAGCGCGGCTCGCATGGGGTCCTCTCCGAACCGGCAGGTGCCGAGTGCATGCGAGAACGTGTTGATCGGCTTGTGCACGCGGATCAACGCGCCGGCCTTCCGGAGCACGCGTGCGGCCTCCCGGTAGAGCGCGCCACGCGCCTGGCGGTCGCGGCGCGTGTAGCGGTGGAACACGCGCGGGATGGGTGCTCCGTAGACGTCGGAGATGGTGGGATCGATCTCCACGCGGTTCTCAGGATCGGGCAGGTCCTGGCCGATGCACAAGAGAAACACCTGGCGGTCGACGGTCTTCGCGCCGATGGTCCCAATCGGAAAGCCGCCCTCGGACGCGATGTACTCGGGGGGCGGCACCTGGAGCCCCTGGATCATCCCGCACGGCCCCGGCGGAGCTCCCTGCGCTCCCCCGAAATAGAAATCCGTCAGCGCCACCTGCTTGTGAAACACCCGCTCGGGATTCGTGCGCGACCCGAAGATCCCGATGACGATCCCGGAGCAATGACGCATGAGGCAGCGGCCGATCCACGCGCCGTTCGGCTCGACTGAGCCGAGCCCCGAGGCGAGCAGCAGGGCCGCCGATGGAATCGCGCCAGCGCTGACGACACAGACGCGGCACGCCACGGAGAAGCGCTCACCGCTGGCGGTGTCGACGCAGTCGACGCCCGAGATGCGGGTGCCTCCCTCGCCGCGCCGGAGGCGCAAGGCCACCGTGCCGTGCAACACCGTCGCGCCCGCGGCGATCGCGTCGGGCAGCACCGTGACCGAGAGATCGTTCTTCGCGCTGATCTTGCAGGGAAACAGATCACAAGTGAGACACTGCACGCAGGACCGCCGTCCGTCGACCGATGCGAAGTTGATCGCGAGGGGAATCGGGAACGGCTTCAGGCCGAGCGCCTCGGCCGCCGCGGCGACGCGGCGGGCCGGCGCCGAAAACGGTGGTGGTTCGGCCTCGTACGGCCCGGGCCGCGGGGGCTCATTGGGATCGCGTCCCGCGCGGCCGGCAACCCCCAAGAGATGCTCCGCTTGATCGTAGAAGGGCGCGAGGTCGGCGTAGTCGATCGGCCAGTCCACGAGGTCCGAGCACACGTCGGGGTAGCGCTGGCGCAGCCGGAAGTCGTCCTCGCGCAGCCGGAATGAGGCGCCACCGTAGAACACGGACTTGCCGCCGACGGCCTCGTCGGGGAAAAACCGCGTGCGGCCGAATCCCAGGCGCGGCGTTTCGAAGGGGGACGCGCTGCGGTACTTCCGGTCCATCAAGATGCTGCGCGCATCCCACGCCGAGTCGTCCCGGTCCACCCAACGCCCGCGCTCGATCAGCAACACGCGCAGGCCGGCGCGCACGGCGGCGAGCGCCACCATGCTGCCGCCGAACCCCGTCCCAACCACGACCATGTCCCACGGCTGCGTCATAGGACACTCTTGCTACGGCATCCCCCCCGAAAGGTCAAGGAGGCGTTGCCGTTGCGCGGCCTACGGGCGAGTCTGCCCACCAGCGGGACGAAAAGAAAACGGCCCCGGGATCGCTCCCGGGGCCGTGTGGCGATCGCCGCGCGCGGTCTACTGCACCGTGATGGCGAGCTTCATCCCCAACGCGACGTGGGGAACGCAATATGCCTTGTACGTGCCCTTCGGCGCGTTCGCGAAGGAGATCTCGTAGGTGTCGTTGGGATGCATCAGGAACGGGCTCGACAGGTTGTCGATGGTGTTCGTCATCGCCGCGGTCAGCACCGCCGCTGCACCCGCCGGGATCGAGTCACCCCAAAACGCGACGTTGTGCATACCACCCGAGACATTGGTGAACCGGACCGTGGTGCCCGGGGCGATCGTGAGCACCTTGGGGTCGAACGCCGCCACGTTGCTGCCGTTACCCGTCATCTTGACCTCGACTACAGGACCGGCCGCGGCGGGCGTCGCGGCGGGCTGGCCGGCCGGCGTCTGCGTCTGGCCGGCTTGTTTCTCGCCGCCACAGGCGAGGGCGCCGAGCGCGACAACGGTCGTGAGCAGAGTGAAGCGCATTTGCGAATGACCTCCGGAAACGTTGGCTGGTGGGCTTGTGAACGCATTCACAATATAGAAGGCGCTCGGGAAAACGGGAGGCCCGGAAGCCCTGGCATTTCGTGGCGATTTGATGAGCTTCCGGCACCTACTCACGGGTGGAGACACGACGTGCGACAGTTGTTGGCCCTCCTCGCGCTCACCGCGCTCGCAGGCCAGGGCGCCGCGGCGCAGGCGCAATGGACGCCAGAGGTCGGTGTGAAGAGCGGCTTCGTCCGCGTCAAACCGGCCGGCACCTCCGCCGCGGATCACACCGACGCGATCGACCTCCCGGGAGTCGGCTACGCTTCCGTCTTCGCGGTCATTCCCCTGTGGCGGCGGCTCGCCATCGAGCCCAACGTCGGGTTCAACCAGCTCTCGCTCGGCGTGCCGCAGCTGCCTTCGCTGTTCTTGAGCGCCACCAACGTCGATCTCGGGCTTCGTGTCGACGGCGCGATCACAGGCCATCTGTTCGGCGCCGTCGGCGGGAAACTGTTCTATGCCGAGGCCGCCGGCGAGCACGATACGCAATTCGGCGCCCAGGCGGCTGCCGGGTATCGCATGTCGCTATCGCGTGGCCTCGTGGCGCGCATCGAGGCCCAGGTCGTCGCTGCAGGTCGGGGGTACCGCCACCACCTGCAGCCCGCCAACAGCTACAGCGCGTTGTTGGGTATTTCTGCACGTGTCGCCGGCGCGGCGGCAAGCCCGGTCGCCACCGGCGCGTGGGCCCCGGAGATCGGCTTCGCGGCGGGGTACTCGCGGATTCATCTCAGCGGGGCGGGCGTTACCGCCGACGTCACCACGTTTGCGTCACCTGGAACCGCCGCACGCGCCGGCTTGCCCGCGCCTCCGACGATGTTCGTGGTCATCCCCGTGTGGGGTCGCTTGGCGCTCGAGCCCGGGTTCGACGTTCACCGCAGTCACGCCAACGGGACGACGAGCTTCGCGGGGACGTTCTCCTACCGCCTGGACTACGCGGTCGCACGCCATTGGTACGCGGCAGCGGGACCCGTGGTGCAAGTCGTCAAAGATTCGACCAATAGCACCTTGGGCGTGTCCGGAGTCGCCGTGGCATGGGGCGGCCGCTTCGCGGTTGCGGGAGACGTGGGTGGTCGCGTCGAGATCGCCTACGCGATGTTCAAGGAGCGCAGCGGGGCGCCGTTCGCGACGAACACCGTCGCGATCACGTTCGCGGCGACGCTGCCGCTCCAGTAACGACATGCCGAGCTCCTCTTCTGCTCTGCCGCAAATTCCACCCCAGGAGCTCGCGGAGCGCCTCGACCACGGCGAGTCTCTCCAGGTGCTCGACGTGCGCAGCGCCGAGAAGGTCGCCGCGGGCCACGTGGCCCTCGGCTCGGCGCTCGACTTTCGGGCGATGCCGAACTCCAAGCTCCTCGCGTTGTCGTCGCTCGAGGTCCTGGGCCTCGACCCCAAGCGGCCCGTCGCCGTCATCTGCAACCGCGGCAACTCGAGCAAACAGACCACCACGTTTCTGCGCGAGCGCGGCTACGAAGCCTTTTCGGTCATCGGCGGCATGGCGGCGTGGGAGGCCGTCTACGTCGCGCGATGCCTGGCGCCCACTCCGTCGCTCGCGCACGTCGTCCAGGTCGATCGTCTGGGCAAGGGGGCGCTGAGCTATATCCTGGTGTCGGATGGCGACGCGGTCGTCGTCGATCCAGGCCGGCACCTGGACCGCTACGACGCGTTGCTTGCTGAGGTGGGCGCGACGCCTGCCGCCGTGGTGGATACGCACATGCATGCCGACTACTTGAGCGGGGCGAGCGCGGCCGCGGCGCGGTGGCAGGTCCCATACTTCGTGCACGACGATGACGCAATCTCTCCGTACGACTCCACCCCGGGACGATTCGCGCATCAAGCGCTGTCGGACGGCGATACCATCGCCTTCGGGCACGGGGCCCTGCGCGCCGTGCACGTCCCCGGCCACACCCTCGGCAGCATCGCGCTCATCGCCGACGACGGCCTCGCGCTCACCGGCGACTTCTTGTTCGTCCGGTCCGTGGGGCGCCCCGACTTGGGCGGCCAAGCGGAAGCGTGGGCCAGGCTGCTGTGGAAGAGTCTCGAGCTGGTGCGCCGCGAGTGGTCGGGCGATCTCCTCGTGCTGCCCGGCCACTACGCGAGTGAGGAGGAACGCCGCGCCGATCGCGCCGTGGCCGCCCGTTTCGACGTGATCGCCGCTACAAACGCTGCCGCGCGGATCCAAGATGAACGCGCCTTCCTTCGGTGGGTCGCCGATCACCAGGCGGTGCCACCCGAGGCCTACCGCACGATCAAGCTCGCGAACCTGGGCCTTGTGGATCTGTCGGACAGCGATGCGACGATGCTCGAGTCCGGCCCCAATCAGTGTGCGGTGAAGTAGCTGCCAGAGTAGCACTTAGCTGACCTCGGATTCACTCCCTGTGCAACTCGCGACGCCGTGTCCGTCTCTCATGGCGTCCCTCACAGGATCCACGCCATGCAGACGCTCGGCCGCGCGCTGGGGCTCGCCGTCGCCCTCGCCACAACGATCTCCCCCACCCTTCTCGCACAGGGGTGGATCGACCCGATTCGCCCCGTCCTCCCCACTGGGGGGCGGATCGAGCGCATTCGCAGCGCCGTCCAGGTGAGCGTCAGCGGGCGCGTTGCCCGCGTGAGCGTGGAGGAGTGGTTCCGCAACGTCGGAGCCACCATGGAGGAGGGGATGTATCATTTCCCCCTCCCCGGCGAGGCGGTCTTCTCGAGCTACTCGCTGTGGCAGGGAGATCAGGAGCTGCGCGGCGAGGCGATGGACGCCGCTCAGGCACGCGCCATTTACGAAGCCATCGTGCGGCAGAAGCGGGATCCCGCACTCATCGAGCTCGCCGGCCAAGGGCTCATTCGGGCCCGGGTCTTCCCGATCAATCCGGGAGAAACTCGGAAGATCACTCTCAAGTACACCCAGATGCTCGACCGCGCCGGCGACGCGTGGCGCTTCCGCTACCTGGGCGACCGGGGGCGCCAAAACGCGCCCCGCAGCTTCCGGGTGGAAATCGACAGCGCCTCGCGCTTCGGTGATCCATACTCGCCGACGCACCAGGTCCAAGCGGTGCGCATGGGCAATCAGATCGACGTCACCCTAGCCGACGGCGCCGCAGGCGGTGATTTCGAGCTGCTGCTCCCGCTCGCGCGCGGGCTCGTGGGCATGTCGCTCGTGACGCAGCACCCCGTCGGCGAAGACGGCTACTTCATGCTGCTGCTCGCTCCCGGCGCCGCCGCGGACGCCGCAGCGCTGCGGCGCGACCTCGTCGCGGTGATCGACGTGTCGGGCTCCATGTCGGGCGAGAAGATCGCGCAGGCCAAGCTCGCGCTGACCCAGCTGATCGGCGGCCTGCGGGACAGCGACCGCTTCCGGCTCGTGGCCTTCTCCGGCGGCGTGCGCCGTTATGCGTCGGCCTGGACGCCCGCAACCGTGGCCAATCGAAGCGATGCGGGTAACTGGATCCGCAGTCTCGAGGCCGAGGGCGGCACCAACATCGCCGGGGCGCTGACGGAAGCGTTCGCCGAGCCGCCCGACGCCGAAGCCCTGGGCGTCGTCGTGTTCCTCACGGACGGCCAGCCAAGTGTTGGCGAAAACGACCCGGAGCGGATCGCGGAACTAGCCGAGCAAGGCCGTGGCCGGTTCCGCGTGTTCGCCTTCGGCGTCGGTGACGACGTGAACACGTATCTGCTCGACCGGCTCTCGGAGCGCGCGCGGGGTACCACGGAGTACGTCCGGCCGGGCGAGAACATCGAGCGCGCCGTGGGCGCACTGGCCGCGAAGGTCGCGAGCCCCGTGCTCACCGACCTCGCGCTCTCGGCGTCACAGGGCGTCGAGCTGTACGACGTGCAGCCGGGAAGTCTCCCCGATCTGTTCGCCAGTGACGAGATGGTGGTGTTCGGACGATACCGGGGCGCAGGGAGTGCCGGTGGTGAACGCACCGTCGCCGTGCGCGGGCGGCGCAACGGACGCGATGAAGCGTTCCAGACGACGCTCATCGACCGTGAGGGTGATGCGCGCTACATCGAGCAGTTGTGGGCGGCGCGAAAGGCCGGAGCGTTGTCGCGCGAGATCCGCTTGCGCGGGCAGACCAAGGAGCTGATCGACGCTCTGAAGCAATTGGCGTTGCGCTATGGCATCCTCACGGAGTACACGGCGTATCTGGTGCAGGAGCCGAACATCGCCGTGCGCAGGGACATGGAGCGCCAGCGCCCCATGCCGGCTGCCGCACCCGCCGATCAGGCCGGGGCCGGATATGTCACGCGGTCCGCACGGGAGAAGGGAATGGCAAACGCACCATCGCTTTCCGCGGTCACCGTGACTGCGCTGGCCGACTCAACGGCGATGGACGAGGTGCTCCGCGCACGTTCGGGGATCAACCCGACGCAGCGCGTCGGCGGGCGGCTCTTCATCTGGCGCGACAGCACCTGGACCGACCTGAACCACGGTGACTCGTTGCGCGTCGTGACAGTGGCGCCGTACAGCGACGCGTACTTCGCCCTGCTGCGGGCCATGCCCGATCTGGGGCAGGCCGCGGCGCTCGAGCCGGCAGTGCTGGTGGCCGGCCGGCGGGCGAGCATCAAGATTGAAGCGGGCGGCAAGACCACCTGGCGGCCCGGTGAGCTGGATGCGTTGGTGCGGGACTTCCGTTCCTGAGGCGCGATGCCCGAGGATCTGGCTGAGGTTTACCGCAGTACCTACCGCTCGCTCGTGCGTTTCCTGTACCGCAAGGTATGGGACGCCGAGCGCGCGGAGGACCTCGCCCAGGAAGCGTTCGCCCGGGCGCTGGTCCACAAACCGGAGAACGCGCGGGGGTGGCTCTTCGTCGTGGCAGCCAACATGGCACGGGACGACGCCCGGAAGGCGGCGCGCGAACGGCGGCACCTGACGCTCCTGAAGAGCGAGCCGGACGCCGTCCACACCGAGCCGGAAGACCAGATCGATGCCGACACCAGGCGCGAACGCGTGCGCACGGCCCTCGATCAATTGACGCCGCGCGACCGCGAAGCGCTGCTGCTGTGGGACGCCGGGATGTCGTACGACGAGATCGCAGGACAGACGGGGTTGGCGCGTGGCGCCATCGGGACAACCCTGGCGCGAGCGCGCCGGCGGCTGGTAGAAGCCTATGACACTGGAAGTGAGGGGCAACATGTCGCACGTGGATGACGGCACGCTACACGCGTATCTCGACGGGGAGCTGCTGCCCGTGGAGCGGGCGCGGCTGGAGGCGCATGTCGCCGAATGCCCCGCGTGTCGCACGCGGCTCGAGGAGGAGCGCGCGCTGGTCGAACGGGCGAGCAGCCTGCTCGGCCTCGCGCAACCGCCGGAGCGTGCGGTCCCACCGCTGCATCAGCTCCGGCCGCCGCGCCTCGCGTGGCGCCTGCGAGTGCCGATCGCGTGGGCCGCGTCGGTGGTGCTGGCCCTCGGCCTCGGCTACTACGTCCGCGGGGCAATGCCGGCCCGCGTTGCACCTCAAGCCGCGGCGCGCCTCGACGACTCGGTGGCGCCCGTCACCGGGTTTTACGCGTTCCAGGATCGTCGTCCGGCGCCGCGCGCGCTGACCAGGGCGCCCGCCGCGCCGCCCGCCGAGCGGCGCGCCACCGATCAGGTCGCCGCGCGGGAAGAGGCGCGGGCCGACAGCGCGGCGGCGGCGACGCGATCGGTCGACAACATCGCCGCGGCGTCCGGCGTGGTAGCGATCGAGCCCAAGCCCGCCCTGCGCCCCGCGAATCCGACGCCCGTGCCGAACGCCGCCGTCGTAACGACCGACGCCCGGGCAGAACTCGCCTCCGGGCGCGACCGCCTGCTTGCGACCCAGTGGCCTGTCATTCGCGCGGGACCGGCGCGCGAGCTGCTGGGCGCCGATCCGGTCGGTATTCCGGGACTCGCGGTGCGGAACATGCGCCGCAGTCCCACGGGCGAAGTCGTGCTGGTGGAGCAGGCCATCGATTCGTCGACGGTGATTCAACTCTTCCAGCAGCGCGATTCGACAACGCTCATCCAGCTGTTCCAGGAGCGGGTGGCAGACAATCAGGTCTCGAACCTGTACGGATACGACTCGACCCACCGGGCGCGTGGAACAGCGGCTATGCGACTGCGGGGTGGCGCTGCCGCGACGGAGCGGCTAGCCAAGTTCATCGGAGGGGTACGGGTGGAAATCGCGGGCCCGCTGTCAGTCGACTCGCTCAACCGGCTACTCGAACAGGTAAAGCCGATCGGACCGTAGCGTCGTCGCAACACGAATCCGGATGCGCGGCGCGGGGTAAGCTCAGGGGAAGCCCCTCTGGAGGAAGGTATGCGGACCCGCCCCGCGGCTTCAGCCGCCATCGTCGCTGCATGGATCGCGTTCTCGCCAATCTCGGCCGACGCTCAAACGACGCGTGGAGAGATCACGCTCGGGAGGGCGCGAGAAATCCTCGGGGCCAATCCGGCCGCGATTCCCGGCTACCCCATCAAGCTGTTCCCGTTGTTCGGACGCGCGGTGCTCGTTCGCCAAGAGTTGGATTCCGGCAGGGTAATCGCATTTCGAGAGGATCGGGACGGGCGGCCAATCGTCACGCGCGGGGAGATGTCGCCCCGCGAAACGGCAAATCGTATTCTCGCGGGACTTCCCTCGCGCGCGGAGCAAACGTGGAGATCTCGTCAAGGCTACCGGCAGATCGGGCCCGTGAGTGTCCGTTATCTGGGGTCGTCGCGCGAGCCGATTCCGCGTGAGCTCCTCGACCGGCTCGAACCTATTCCGTAGGCTCGCGCCGCCAGGCGATCAGCTCGGCCACGACGCTGACCGCGATCTCCTCGGGCGTCACGGCGCCGATCGCGAGCCCCACGGGCACGCGCACCCGTTTCAGCGCTTTCGCAGGGACGCCGGCCGTCGTCAGCCCTCGTATGACGACGGCCTTCTTGCGGCGGCTGCCGAGCAAACCCACATATCCAGCGGGCGACGTGGCAATGCGCTCGAGGATGAGCGCGTCGTTGCGATGGCCGCGGGTGGCGATCACCACGGCGTCTGCCGCGTTGAGCGGGTAGCGCGCCAGCGCCGCCTCGGCGTCGGCCGCGAGGACGCCGATGCCCTCCCCGAACCGGGCCGGATCGGCATACTCGGCGCGATCGTCGATGACGACGACGCGGAAGCCTGCCGCCGCCGCCGCCCGCGCGATCGCCGCGCCGACGTGTCCCGCCCCGAACACGAACACGCGTGGCGCGGCGACGAAGCGCTCCACCACGAACCGGCCGTCTCGCGTCAGCGTCGCCGGCTCGCCGCGCGGCGCGCCGGGCGCGAGGGGCGCGAAGCTCTTCACGGGGCCACGCGCGGCCTCCCACGCCACGGCGGTGCGCACGACGCCCGACTCCGCCGCCGCCGCCGCCTCGAGCACCCGGACGTAGGCGTCGTCGCCGACGAGCGGTTCGACGAAGATGTCCACGGTGCCCCCGCACGACAGGCCGAGATCGCCCGCGAGGTCCGCGTTGAGATGATGGGTCACGAGCGCCGGCTGGTGGCGCGCCTGCGCCTCGAGGGCCGCACCGATGACGTCAGCCTCGACGCACCCGCCTCCCACCGAGCCGATCAGCCGGCCCGCCGCGCCGACGAGCATCTTGGTGCCCGAGGGGACCGGCGTGGAGCCCCGCACGCGCGCCACCGTCGCGATGGCGCCGGGCGTTCCCGCGCGGGCCAGCTCGGCTGCGGCGCGCCACACGTTCATTTGGCGGGAAGCTCCTCGAGTCGCGCCACGGCGAAGGCTTCGGTCATGCACCCAAAGCTAACTAGTGCACGACGATCGTACCGCTCATCGCGGCGCCGTGCACCGTGCAATGATAGTGATAGGTCCCTGCGATCAGCGTGACTCCAAACGTCCCGGTCGTCATCGTGCTCGAGTTCGATTGCGCGTTGGGCCCCGAGTCCCACGTCACGTTGTGGGGGTTCGACGCGTTGGACCAGGAGAACGTGACCGGTCCGGCCGGCACGGTGTCGGGCGTCGGGCTGAAGACGTTGTTCGAGACGGTGATCGTCGTGCTATGACCCCCGCTGGGACCGCCGCCACCACCGCCACCGCTCGGGCCGTAGGGATTGCTGCTGCAGGCCGCCAGTCCGACGAGCCCGAGGACCAGCGCCAGACGTTGCACTTGCATACGCTGCTCCGGAGTGCGGGTGAAAAAACGCGACGCCGTAGACTCTACCCCGTCTTACGACGAAAGGGCCGCTACCGGATTGGCGCGGCCCTGCTCGCAACGGGGACCCCACTGGCGGGCCTACCGCACGTGGATGACCCCGACCATCCCGGGGTGGAAGCGGCAGTGGTAGTTGAAGTCCGTGATGCCCCCGAAGCCCTTCGTGACGGTGAAGTCGGGCGGCAATGTGATGTCGATCGAGTCGGCGACTATGTCCGACGTTATCGTGTGCGTCAGCTTACCCAGATTCTCCCAGCAGACTGTCTGCGTCGGCGTGATCTGGAGGCTCGCGGGGCTAAACGTGCTATCGTCCCTCGCGTCGATCGCAATTGCACCCGTGCTCACGCAGGTATTCCCGGTGCCGGACTTGGTGCAGCCGGCCACGAGCCCGAGCGCCAGTGCGAGTGCGAGCGGCGGCGCGAGGTTCAATGCTGCTCCCGTTCCAGGGCGTCCGCGGCGTGGCGGGGCGAGAGCATCGGGTATCTGCCCGCGAACCAGGCCCACGCGAGCAAGAACAGTCCCAGGAAGAACAGGCCGGTGCCGATTTCGGGAACGCCGATCGCGGGGCCGGCCCCGTGGTTGATCGAGGGGACGATCTCGAGGTAGCGCTCCAACCAGATGCCCATGAGGCTCACGAGCGCGAACCCGACCAGGGTCGGCGCGTACTTCTTGGGCTTGACGCCGAGCAGGCCCACGAACGGAATCAAGAACACGAGCGAGAAGACCGCGATGCCCACGGGCCGCCACGCGCCGTATAAGCGATAGAAGATGAAGTACGTCTCCTCGGGGAGGTTGCCGTACCAGATGACGAGGAACTGCGACCACATCAGGTAGGCCCAGAACACGGTGAACCCGAAGCACAGCTTGGCAAGGTCGTGCTGTTGCTTGGACGAGAAGATGTCGCCCAGCCCCATCGCCCAGCGCAGCCAGACCCCGAAGATCGCGAGCGCCATCAGGCCGGCGAGGAAGCTCCCCATGAAGTAGAACGCCCCGTACAGGTTGCTCACCCACTTGTGGGCGAGCGACATGACGAGGTCGTATCCGAGGAGACTATATCCGAACGCGTACGCGAGCACAAGGATCGCCGCGTCGCGGGTGATCCGGTCGGCGTCCTCCTTGCGGTCGACGACCTCCCCGGTCGCGAGCTCTCGCACGTCGGGCGCGAGATCGCGTCCGACGAAGCGCCACGACAGCCACGACAGGATGACGAGGACCGCGCCGTTACGGAGGAAGAACCACTTGGTCGTGAGCCAGCCGCCGATGTCAGGCCGCGGCTCGCGCAGCCACGTGAAGATGTGCTCGCGCCCGATGAACAGACCGATGAAGAGCACGACCGACACCGCGGTGAACGCCGCCCCCGCTTCGGCCAGGCGGATCAGCACGCCGGACCAGTGGCCTTTGGCGAGCTTCTGCGTCGCGGCGAACACCACCATGCCCTGCGCGAGCCCCGCCCAGAAGACGAAGTTCGCGTGATAGGCCCACCAGGTGCGATCGGGGCTGGCGCCGAGCAGTCCGGACACGAGCGCCGCGCCTCCCACCGCCGCAAGCACGACGCCGATGAGGGCGACCCGCCGGGCCGGGGCCTGGCGCGCCCGCGCCGCGAGGTCGGCGCGGCTGACGGCGGCCGTCATGGCGCCCTCTCGCCGCGCGCGAGCACCTGGAGACTACGCACGTAGTTCACGAGGTCCCAGCGGTCGGTGCCGCGGACCTTGTCGCTGTAGCGCGGCATGAGACCGCGGCCCATCGCCGCCGCATCCAGGAGGGTCCCGTAGATGTACCCGTCGCTCTTGCGGCTCAGGGTGTCGGTCACGAGCGAGCGCACGCCCGGGAACGGCCCGCCCCCCTGGAGCGACACGGGGCCATCCCCGCGTCCGCTCTCGCCGTGACACACGAGGCAGTACGTCTGGTAGACCCACTTCCCGCGGTTCAACGACTCGGCGGTGCGCGTGCGCGGGTTCACCAGGCGGTCGGCGTTTTCGCGCGTGACCGGCAGCTCGCCTCCCGTCACGGGCACCGTGCCGTCGACCTGGGCGATCGGGTGCGCGTACGGCTTGATGCTCCGTTGATGCCGCATGGTGGCGAACCATCCCACCTTGTGGACGACATCGTCGGGGTTGCAGGCGCCGAGCAGCACCAGCCCGGCGAGCGCCAAGGCACGCTTAGCCACGGCGCACCTCCTCGGCCCCGGCGCCCTTGAGCAACGCTTCCGCCGCACCGGCCTTGTCGGGCGCCGCGGGGACGAACACGCCGAACTTGTCGTTCGTGAAGCGCGGGTCCCACTGGATCGTCCCGAGGCGGCGCGCCGCGAAGACCGCGTTGAAGACGATCCCGAGGATCGTGGACAGCGCGCCGAACAGAATCGTCATCTCGAACATGATCACGACGTAGGGCGGGATGGACCCGACCGGCTTGCCGCCCACCACGAGGGGCCAATCGTACGACATATAGAGCGTCAGCCACGCGCCGAACGCACAGCCGGCGATGCCGCCGACGAGTGTGAACATGCGCACCGGGCTCACCGCCTGACCCAGGGCGTCTTCGATCTCGTGACGCGGGATCGGGGAGTAGACCGTGAACTCCGTATGCCCGCCGCCCCGCAGCTTCTTGACCGCGTCGACGGTCGCGTCCAGATGCGCGAACACCCCCAGCACGCCGGGCGTCGGCGGGGGGCGGAAGAGATCGTGCAAGGGTTTGGGAAGCGGGATCATGCGTGCGCCCCTCCCCTTGCGCCCGCCCGCCGGGGCGGGGCCAGGACTTCCTTCACCTCGGCGATCGACACCGTCGGGAAGTTCTTCACGAACAGCAGGAACCACATGAAGAACCAGCCGAAGCTGCCGGCCATGATGCCCCAGTCGGCCCAGGTCGGATTGTAGACGGCGTTGGCCCAGGGCGTGTACGGCTCGCCGGCGAGCGACACGACGATGATCACGTAGCGTTCGAACCACATGCCGATGTTCACGAAGATCGAAATCACGAACAGCGCCGTCAGGTTCGTGCGGATCTTCTTGACCCAGAGGAGCAGCGGCAGGAACGCGTTGCAGATCAGCATCGTCCACGTGGCCCACCAGTAGGGCCCGAAGGCGCGATACCAGAAGGCGGCGCGCTCGGTCGGATTGCCGCTGAACCAGGCGATGAAGTACTCGCACACGTAGGCGTAGCCGACGATCGAGCCCGTCAGCAGGCAGAGCTTCGACAGGTTCTCGAAGTGCTTGACGGTGATCAACTCCTCCAGCTGGAACAGCTTGCGGATCGGCACGAGCAGCGTAATGACCATCGCGCAGCCGGAATAGATCGCGCCGGCCACGAAGTACGGCGCGAAGATGGTCGCGTGCCAACCGGGCACGATCGCCATGGCGAAATCCCACGAGACGACACTGTGTACCGAGAGCACGAGCGGCGTGGCGAGCGCGGCGAGATACAGATAGCCCCGCGTGTAATGGCGCCACTCCTCGTTGGTGCCACGCCAGCCCACCGAGCACAGGGTGTAGAGTTTCTTGCGCCACCCCGTGGCCAGGTCGCGCACGGCGGCGATGTCCGGGATGAGCCCCATGATGAGAAAGACCGTCGACACGGTGAAGTAGGTGCCGATGGCGAACTCGTCCCAGATGAGCGGCGACTTGAAGTTGGGCCAGAGACCGCGCTCGTTGGGATACGGGATCAACCAGTAGAAGTACCACTGGCGGCCGATATGAATCAGCGGAAAGAGCCCCGCCGTCATCACGGCGAAGACCGTCATGGCTTCGGCGGTGCGGTAGACCGCCGTGCGCCACCCCGAGCGGAACAGGAACAAGATCGCGGAGATCAGCGTCCCCGAGTGCGCGATGCCCACCCAGAACACGAAACAGGTGATGAACACCGCCCAGTACACGGGGTGCGAGTAGCCGGCGAGCCCGAGACCGTAGCGCAGCAGGAAGAGCAGCGTGACGATCCCGACCGTGAGCAGCGCGACCGCGGCGCCGAGCAGCAGGAAGTAGCCCCGGCCCGGGTTGCCCAGGGTCCGCGCGATGGTGCGCGTGACGTAGTCGTACGTGACGCGCGTCGGGGGGGTGGCGTCAGGCATTGGTCACCACACGCGCCAGATACGTGACGGCAGGCTTGGTGTTCAGGCCCGCGAGTACGTGGTAGCCGCGGGGATTCCCGGCCAACTGGGACACCTGCGAATTCCGGTCGTGCAGGTCGCCGAACACGATCGCTTCCGAGGGGCACGATTGCGCGCAGGCGGGGACGATCTCACCGTCGCGCACGTTCCGATCCTCCAGCCGCGCACGGTTCTGCGCCCCGCGAATCCGCTGGACGCAGAACGTGCACTTCTCCATCACGCCCTTCTCGCGCACCGTCACGTCGGGGTTGAGCAGCATCTGGAGCGGCTCGGGCCACGCCTCCCACTCGCCCCCGGGCTCGGCGTAGTTGTACCAGTTGAAGTAGCGGACCTTGTAGGGGCAGTTGTT
>WNGD01003507.1_pt1 | contig 28900 bp, 32 predicted proteins | sample 5400671 | NCBI WGS metagenome assembly WNGD01 (sample SAMN13153369, study PRJNA577476) | soil metagenome | isolation source: 40 cm soil or saprolite under grassland replicate 2 | place: USA:California | collected 2016-06-15
CATTGAGCCATTGGAGAAAGCCGGCGTGCCCTCCTTTAGTCCGACTCAAGACAGCCGTTTCTATTTCAATTATCACCACACTGCCGCCGACACGCTGGACAAAATCATGCCGAAAGAATTGGCGGAAAATTCCGCTGTCGTTGCAGTGGCTGCGTATGCGCTTGCGGACATGGAACAACCGTTGCCTCGTTGAGGGAATGTCGATTTTGCGCTTTGCTTTGTTGATTGGCTTGTTCGCGATCGTGCGATGCGCGGCGCAAGGAGAAACGACAGCCACGCCGAAAATCGACAAGGTCATCAACATCTTCGGCGCAAAGATTCATTATGTCGAAGCAGGCAGCGGCGCTCCACTGATTTTGATCCATGGTTTGGCAGACGACGCAGGCATTTGGGATTCAGTAATCCCCCCGCTTGCCGCCAGGTTCCGCGTTATCGCGCTTGACCAGATCGGTTTCGGCCGTTCCGACAAACCCCTGCTTAATTTTCGCATCAGCACCTTTGTCGATTTCCTCGACGGTTTTTTGGCCGACCTGAAAATCGAGCGCGTCTCGTTAATTGGGAATTCACTCGGTGGCTGGGTTGCGGCAGCTTACGCATCTTCGCATCCGGAGCGAGTCGAACGGCTTGTCCTTTCCGACGCAGCAGGCTACGCATCGTTGGCAAAAACCATGGATCCTCGCGCCCTGCGTGCACTTCGCTTAGCCAGTCGCGAAGATATTCGGTATCTCGGCCCGCTTACATTTCACGACAAGCGGTTCTATCAGGATGTCGATCTTGCGTTCAAAGAACGAGTAGGCGCTGGCGATAGCTACACCGTCGGTCAGCTCGTCGATTCGATGATTCGCGGAGATGATACGCTCGATAACACGCTTCACGCGATCAATCGACCGACGCTCGTAATTTGGGGTCGTGACGACAAACTCATCCCACTCAGCTTCGGCGAACGATTTCATCAAGACATTGCGAACTCGCAACTCCGAATCATCGATAATTGCGGTCACATGCCCCAGGTTGAATGCCCCCACGAGTTCGCCGCGTTTGTGCTTCAGTTCTTAAACGAGGCCAGATGAGCGAGATTAAGAGTGTCGTGCGCGCTTCAGATTTCGCATCTCGTTAAGCAGAAGGTTTAGAAACCGCCGGGCGCGATTGCGCACAAATCGCCACGGCCCGGCATCGACGAAGTAAGTAAGCAGAATGCTATCCCGCGTTGTTACTTCCGGCCCCACCGGGTCGGCCGAATGCCATGTGTTATCGGCTACGGCGAACGCGTAGCCGGTATTGGGTGAGAATGGCATCTGCGCCTTCTTCGGTTTTCTGCCGCTGGGAAGTACCTCGTGAAAGATCGTCCCGATATGTGGCGTCGAATTGTCTGGCGGCAGGTACAATTGCACCGTGATGCCTTTCCAAAGGCTGTCAGTGTGTTTGAAGATGCGGTATCCCGGAATGTCCCGGGTTAAAATCGGCACCGGATACATTTGCACCTTCTGAAAGTTCGCTCCAAACCGGCGTTTCAATCCGGGCGCGAGCCGCTGCACGAAGGCCGCTTCCAACTCTTTGGAACGAAGAATCCGGCCAGCGACATCCCAGACCGCGCGTTTCTTCGGAGGCAAATGACGGATGTATTCGGGAAAAAGATCAATCTTGGCGCGAGTCGGCTTTCCATCGGGCCTGCTGCTTCCCATTTTGCTTTTGCCCGACATTGCCCGGTAATCCTCCGCCACTGGCATAGCTTCGAGCATCTCCGTGTAGAAGTCGTCGGGAAATACGCGATCGAACTGCAAGTGGTGGAAAGGCGCATCATCCGCAGGCGCCGTTTGGACTGAGTTCACCACGAACCGGATCAAATTGTTGACTGACCACGATTGTCTCATTGATTCAATTTTCCCCGTAAATCATGAGTCAAACAACTGAAAAAGGCTCGCGCTTCTCGCGTTTCGGCGGCTGGGTTGCTGAATTAGTTTTGGTGTTCGTTGGTGTTTACGCGGCGTTTTGGCTAAATAATTACCAGCAGCATCGGCAGGAGGCGCAACGACGCGATCAAATCCTGGCTTCGCTCGAGCAGGAATTGCGCAGGGGAATCGAGAGCGGAAAAACTGTCAGTGCGAAACAAGAACGAGAAGCGGCCGAGTTCCGACGCGCGCTCGATGCCGGTGAAATGCCGCCGGTGCACCCCTTTGTGTTCACGACCGATTACAGTCCGGGCGACATCGCTACGTTGCTTCAATCGGGCGGCGTTGAATTGCTCGACGTGAAAACGCTTGTAGCCTTGCGGGAACTTGAATCCGTCATTCGCTGGGGCCTTAGCGACATGGCGCATTACCAGAAATTAAGCGACGAACTGATCGTGCCGAATCTCGACCAGGACGTTTCCTTCTTTTACGATCCCGCCACGAAGAACTTGAGAAAACGTTTCGAGATTTATCCCCAGGCTCTGGAAGCAAGAGTGAAATTCGCGCACGACCTGGATCGAACCAAAACCGAGTTGCTGAAACGAATCCAATCCGAACGCCAGGGAAATCGTTAATATGAATCGAACAATCCGAATCTTCGCACTTCTCTTGTCCGTCTCGGCCAGGAGTTTCGCGTCGGGTAGCGATTATTCGGCGCCGACTGAGGGCGACCATACGATTCGCGATTTCAAATTTGCTTCAGGCGAGACGTTACCGGAGTTGCGTCTCCATTATCGGATGCTCGGAAAACCTGAGAAGGATGCGCAAGGCAAAACGACCAACGCAGTTCTGATCATGCATGGGACAACTGGTAGCGGTGCGCAATTTATTCGCCCGGAATTTGCAGGCGAACTCTTCGGGAGGGATCAGCCGCTCGATGCCGCGAAATTTTTCATCGTGCTGCCGGACGGAATCGGTCACGGCAAATCGAGCAAGCCGAGCGACGGCATGCACGCGAAATTCCCGCACTACGGTTATCTAGACTTGATTGAAGCGCAGTACCGACTGCTCACCGAAGGGCTGGGCGTTAATCATGCGCGCCTCGTCATGGGCACGTCGATGGGCGGAATGCATACGTGGCTCTGGGGCGAACTGCATCCCGATTTCATGGACGCGCTCATGCCGCTCGCTAGTTTGCCGACACAGATTTCCGGACGCAATCGCGCATGGCGTCGCATTATCATCGACTCGATCCGCAACGATCCGGCATGGAACGGCGGCGAGTACAAAACGCAGCCGCCGAGCCTGCGCACCGCCGCGGAAATTCTCTGGTTCATGAGCAGCAATCCTGTGCTGCGACAAAAGGAAGCGCCAACGCTCGCGAAAGCCGACGAAGTTCTCGACAAGTTTGTTGAGGGAATCGTGAAAACCGACGACGCGAACGACGTCCTTTACGCGCTGGAAGCTCCACGCGATTACGATCCGGGGCCGAATCTAGAAAAAATTCTCGCTCCGCTTCTTGCGATCAATTCCGCCGACGACCTGATCAATCCGCCCGAGCAAGGAATTCTCGAACGCGAGATCAAGCGCGTCCCGCGCGGGCGCGCGATAGTGATTCCTCTGAGTGACAAAACACGCGGCCACGGTAGCCACACCATCGCCAGCCTGTGGAAAGCTGAGTTGGTGAAGCTGCTGAGGGAAACTGAACGGAGTCAATAGGCGCTAGCCATTTTAGAAGCCGGCTCGCATGTTTACATCGACTTCAACACATTCAGCTTGCACTGGTCGATACTGATTTTTTGTTGTTGACTAACAAAATCCGGCGGGCCCGCGCCCCAAACGCTTCTGAATAATCCGTAAAGCTGCCAAGCTCCCCGATCACTACTCGTTCAATTCGTCCGCGTACTCATCCAAGCCTGCCAAGTGACCTGCGACGCGGCTAAATGCACAACAGTATGAGAGTCGCTCTCAAATCCGTGATTGTTTTAATTGATCGCGATGGCGATCAGAAGACCTGTTGTGTTCCCTTTGTGTTATGGCTTGCAACATTTCCACGAGGCGCGCCTCGTAAGAATCGCACATAGGAGATTCACCATTTGGCTGGACCCATTCGGGGTGTTGGATACGCAGGTCATCGTGGATTTGTCGCCGAAGGTCTGCGTAGGTATGGACTTGGTGAACCATGACCCTTGACCTGGTTTGCAGTTATCGCGGTCCCGCCGCCATCGCATTAGCCAATAAGATGATCGGCCAGACGGCGATGAACACGATTATCCCAAAGGCAACTAGCTCGGACAAATAATTTGGCTGGGCCCTGTAGGCGTATCGGTCACTGAAGAAACGAGAAGCGCGAACACGCAGCGAGTTTTTCGTTTTCAAGTTCATGTCAACATAGACAACCATCCGAATGCCCGCGCTTGACCCTAAAAGTAACGCGGCTGTCACTTTCGATTACGTAACAGTGCGTCAGCCGCGATTTGCGTTCGTGAATTGGAACCGCAAGTTGAAGTGACAAACAGTCGCCGCTCAGTCGCCGTAGTAGTATGCTCCGCCGTAGTAGCTGTACCACGGATAATACGGGTAGTAGCCGGGTGCGTAGTAAGTGTTGTACCGCGCTTCCGGCGTGCGGGTCGCGTCGGCGTACGGAACGTCAGCGCATCCGCTGAGTGACAACGAAAAAAGCACCGCGCAAAGCAGCGAAACAATCGCTGCCGACAAGTCGCGACCTTTTTGATTCGTTGGGTTCATACGAGCGTTGGGGCGCTCATTTGACGCGACGGTCTAAGCAAACACAAGCGCAAAAAAATTGAGCGCATCGGCGCACGGTTTCGTGCACCGATGCGTCGACCAAGCGCGCCTCACAAATCAATTACCAATCGCCGTAGACGGTTCTGTCGTAATAGCGCGGACCGTAAGCATCGTTGTAGCGGACGCCGGAGCGTACGATTGTTGTGTCATACGCAGGCTCGTAGTACGAATATGTCCGGTAATAAGACGGCGTATAGTACGCGGTCGGATAATAACCAGTGTCATACGTAGCTACGTAAGGCCCCTCTGCACATCCGCCCAGAAAAATCGCAAGGACGCCTCCGCAAAGGATCGACAGCAGCAATGCTCGACTGCGGTGCTTGGATTTCATTTTCGTTTTCATCAGATGTTCCTCTTTCTCCAATTCTGAATTTCCCTTTCTCTCTCGCGAAGCCGCGGATGCGCCTCCGCGTGTGGCTTGCCGGCCACCGTCAGGAACGGCGGTCTCACCAGCAAACCTTCCAATATGATTCGCACCAAGTGGTCCCATCGGTCGCCCTTGCCGCTCAACCGTGGCTGGAGACGCCTCGCACTCCAAAGCGCTTCGCGCGAAATTCTGCGATACGCATTTTGTCTCGCGACAAGCTTTTGCGCGAACATCGGTGTTCGATACCATCAGTCGAGACAATGAAGCAAAACTTCCTTTGGGCCGTCGCGTTCCTGACAATTGTGCTTTGTCCGGCGGTTGCCGGATTCGCCCAGGACCGATCTCCATCGCAATCACCGGCAGATTTTGACGTTATTATTCTTGGCGGGACGGTTTACGATGGCACCGGTGCCGAGCCACGGCAGGCCGATGTTGCGATTCGCGGCGATCGGATCGCCGGAATCGGCGATTTCAAAACGGCGACAACGAAGACAATTGTAGACGCGAAGGGGCTCGCCGTCGCGCCTGGGTTTATCAACATGCTTTCGTGGTCCACGGAGTCACTGATTCAAGATGGCCGGTCGCAAGGCGAAATCCGGCAGGGTGTCACGACAGAGATCATGGGCGAAGGCGAATCCATGGGACCAGTGAACGACCGCGTGCGCGAGCACATGGTGCGCGCCCAAACAGATATCAAATACGACATAAAGTGGAACACGCTCGCGGAGTATCTGCAATACCTCGAAAAACGCGGCATCTCGTGCAATGTGGCGTCGTTCTTGGGCGCAACTACCGTTCGCGAATATGTGATTGGGTTCGAGGATAAGGCGCCTACGCCGGAACAGCTCGATCAAATGCGCGAGCTGGTACGCAAGGAAATGGAAGCAGGCGCATTGGGCATTGGCACTTCGCTGATCTATCCGCCGGCGTTTTACGCGAAGACGGAAGAGTTGATCGAGTTGTGCAAGGTCGCCGCAAAATATCAGGGTAAATACATCTCGCACATGCGCAGCGAAGGAAATCAATTGTTTGAAGCGCTCGATGAGCTGCTGCGGATCGCGCGCGAAGCGAACATTCCGGCCGAGGTTTATCACATCAAAGCCGCCGGCCAAAAAAATTGGCCGAAAGAAGACGAATTGCTCACGCGGATCGAACGCGCGCAAAAGGAAGGACTGAACGTCCGCGCAAACATGTACACATATACCGCCGCCGGTACCGGGCTCGATGCTTGCCTTCCGCCGTGGACAGAAGACGGTGGTTATCCCGCGTTATTCAAACGTCTGCGCGACCCGGCGACGCGCGAGAAGATCAAAGCCGAGGTGGAGATCGACAGCGACAAATGGGAAAATCTATACCTCGCCGCTGGTTCGCCAGATAAAATCCTGTTGGTCGGATTTAAGTCCGACAAACTCAAACCCCTCACCGGCAAAACGCTCGCCGAAGTCGCGAAGATGCGCGGGAGAGATCCAATCGACACGATGATGGATTTGATTGCCGAGGACGAATCACGCATCGGCACGATTTATTTCATTATGTCCGAAGACAACGTGAAGAAGGAAGTCGCGAAACCATGGATTTCATTCGGGTCCGATGAAGCTTCGCAAGCGCCCGAATCGCCGTTCACTAAGTCAAATCCGCATCCGCGCGCATATGGGAATTTCGCGCGAGTGCTCGGGAAGTATGTGCGCGACGAGAAAATGATTCCGATGAAGGACGCCATTTGCCGGCTGAGCGGATTGCCTGCGACGAATCTCGGTCTCGACCACCGCGGGTTTCTCAAGGAGGGAATGTTCGCCGACATAGTTGTGTTTGATCCTGCGACAATCTCGGACCGCGCGACTTTCGAGAAACCGCATCAATTCGCGGTTGGGGTGAAGCACGCCTTTGTCAATGGTGTGCAAGTGATTAAGGATGGCGAGCACACCGGCGCGAAACCGGGCCGCGCATTGTGGGGACCGGGAAAAGCGAAATAATCACGTTATCGGCCCGCAACGGCCGCGTGCGTCACATGGGTCGCATGTGACGCATTAGGCATTTCCCTCGAAAGAGAGACGCGCGAATGCGCCGTTTACGACGTATCTTTTTCACAAAGAAAGGAGTTAGTTTATGGCAATTGTTCCATGGAGAAGACGTGAAGAACGCTCGCTGACGGAGCGCGGCACCGATCCGTTCAGTTATTTGCGAAGTCAGATCAACCGTGTGTTTGACGATTTCTGGGGCGACTCGGGGTTGGCGCCGCAGCGCGAAATGGCCGCCGGTTTTTGGCCGCAGATGGACGTCACTGAGACGGACAAGGAGATCAAAGTTTCTGCGGAGATTCCGGGTGTGGAACCCAAAGACATTGATGTGAGCGTCGAGGATGGCATGCTGACCATTAAGGGCGAGAAGAAATACGAGCGCCAAGAGAAGGAGAAAGGGCAGTATCGAATGGAGCGCAGCTATGGCTCATTTGAGCGCGCCATCGAATTGCCTGCCGAAGTGGACGAATCGAAAGCTAAAGCCGAGTTCAAGAAAGGTGTGCTACGATTAGCGCTCCCCAAGCGCCCCGGAGCGCCATCGCGCCGGAAGAAAATCCCTGTCACCTAATCTGGACACGATTTCGCTGCGAGCTGCAGGGGATGCCGTTGGCGTCGCCTGTAGCAAACTGCTTCCGCTACAGGTTGAAAAGGAAGCGTACGCATCGAGATTTTTAACGTTCGATCAAACCAACGATGGACCCAATCAGGAACATTAAGTTGCGCTGGCTGCATGGCGCGTTGCACGATGTCACCTACGAACTGTCGCGTTCGCAGTTTTCCAGATTTGCACATGCCTGGGAGCCGGCCATCAACGCGTACCGTTGCGAGACATGCATTCGAATTTGCGTCGATCTGGCGGGAGTTGAACGCTCGCTCATCGACCTCACGGTTGAACCGCGGCGCGTGGTAATTCGCGGCGCGCGTGAACTGCCAGAGCCAACCCACGCGGAGGGACATACCGTCCAATTGCTGGCGATGGAGATTGATTATGGCCCGTTCATCCGGGAAGTGCCATTGCCGGCTGAAGTGGAAATCGATCAGGCGCACGCGGAACAAAGGAACGGTCTGCTCTGGATTTCGCTGCCATTGAAAGCGCCATGAGCGACAAAGAAATCACCGCGTTGCAGCCAGGCGCCGAATTCAAACCAGGGGCGCAGAGCACGATCGCGGCGCCCACGGACCAAAGCCAAATGCCGCATATCCCGGAGGAGTTATCGATCTTGCCGGTGCGCGGGATCGTCGTTTTTCCGGGCACGGTTATTCCACTCAACGTCCAGCGCACGGCGTCACTCAAACTGCTCGATGACACCTTGCCGCGAACAAAAGTGATCGGGTTGGTCACGCAGCGCAATGAGACGAAGGAAGATCCGACGCCGCAAGACCTCTACTCGGTCGGCACCGCGGCGCTTGTGCTGAAGCTTCTGCGGCAGTCGGAGGACCATGTGCTGGTTATCGTACAAGGACTGCGCCGTTTTTCTCTTCGCAAAATCATCGCGACTTCGCCGTTTTTGCGCGCCGAAGTCGATCTCCCGAACTCGATTTCGCCGCCACAAACCAAGGAATGGGAAGCGACGTTCCGCAATCTGCGGGATTCGGCTGCGAGATTGTTCGAACTGACACCCGATGCGCCGGAGCAGTCGCGTTTGATGATCCTGAACATCGACGATGCCGAGCAGCTCGCTGATTTCCTGGCGCCGAACTTGAACATCGACGTCGCACAAAAACAGGCGATTCTCGAAGAGCTCGATGTCGAAAAACGTGTTCGTGCTGTGCAAAAGCATATCTCAGCGCAGCTGGAGATTGCTGAGATTCAGCAGCGATTGCAACGCGACGTGGCCTCGCAATTTTCCGATGCGCAGCGACGCGCTTATCTGCGTTCGCAGATCAAGGCGATCCAGCGCGAACTAGGCGAGGCTGAGGCCGGCAGCGACGAACAGGCAGAGCAATTGCGCAAGCGGCTCGAAGAAGCTAACCCGCCAGAGGCGGTGATGAAACAGGCCGAGCGCGAATTGAAGCGGCTCGATTTCATTCCACCGGCCAGTCCGGAATTTTCGGTGATTGTGAGTTACATCGAGATCATCGCCGATCTTCCGTGGAACAAGTTGAGCAAAGACAACCTTGATCTCGATCAAGCACAACAAATCCTCGATCGCGATCATTACGATCTGGAAAAGGTTAAAAAGCGGCTGATTGAATATCTGGCCGTGCGCAAACTCAATCCGCAAGGCCACGGCGCAATCCTCTGTTTTCTCGGGCCGCCGGGTGTAGGCAAAACCAGCCTCGGCCAATCGATTGCCGACGCGCTGGGACGCAAATTTGTGCGGATTAGTCTCGGGGGAATGCGTGACGAGGCGGAAATCCGTGGTCATCGCCGCACATACATCGGGTCGATGCCCGGTCGCATCATTCAGGAATTGCGGCGTGCCGGTACGCGCAACCCGGTGTTCATGCTCGATGAGATCGATAAGATCGGCGCGGATTTTCGCGGTGACCCGGCCAGCGCATTGCTGGAAGTGCTCGACCCGCGGCAAAACAACGCCTTCGTCGATCGTTATCTTGACGTGCCGTTTGATCTTTCGCAGGTAATTTTTATCGGGACCGCGAATTACATCGAAGGCGTGCCCGAACCGTTGCGCGATCGGATCGAAGTAATCTCAATCCCCGGTTACACCGAGCGCGAAAAACTCGAGATCGCGAAGCGATATCTCGTGAAGCGGCAACTGGAGGAGAACGGACTCACGCCGGAGCAATGCGAATGGCAGGAGGAAGCGCTCCGCCGAATTATTAACGATTACACACACGAAGCGGGCGTCCGCGAACTGGAGCGCCAGATCGCAGCTGTCTGTCGGGGCATTGCGTCGCGCGTTGCGCGCGGAAAAACCGAACACGTAACGGTTACACCGGAGGTCGTGGCGGAGATGCTTGGCCCTGCGAAGTACGTTCGCGAAACAAAGCTCAAGACGAGCAAACCTGGTGTGGTAACCGGCCTGGCTTACACGCCCGCCGGAGGCGAAATATTGCACATCGAAGCGACACGTTATCCGGGCAAAGGGAATGTCACGCTCACCGGACACATCGGCGACGTGATGAAAGAATCCGTCCAGGCTGCGCTGAGTCTCCTCCGCAGCCGCGATGGCCAACTGGGAGTAAAATCAGAAGATTTTCGCAAGATGGACCTTCACGTGCACGTGCCGGCCGGCGCAGTGCCGAAAGATGGCCCCTCTGCCGGCATCGCCATGTTTACCGCGCTCGCCTCACTTTTTAGCAACCGCCCGGTTCGTCCCGATGTGGCTATGACCGGCGAAATCACTTTGCGCGGACTGGTTCTGCCGATTGGAGGACTAAAGGAAAAAAGCCTGGCGGCGATGCGCGCCGGGATTTCCACCGTCATCATTCCAAAGCTCAACGAAAAAGATCTGGTCGATGTTCCGGAGGAAGCGAAACAAAAACTCAAATTCGTCCCGGTCGAAAATGTCGATGAAGTTCTCGCCGTAGCGCTGGAGAAGGACGGCGCCGCTCCGTCTGGCCCAGAGAGCAAATCGGCTTGAGTCCCCCAAATTGGAGATGCCCTGACGAGACACAAGATCAGCCACCGCTGGCTAAACCGAGTGTTGGTTGGAATGAACGTGTTTTAGTAATCAAAAGTGAATCCGTACGCAGGCCAGCGGTTGCTGCATCGTATGGTTAGGCGTTCGTTCAGTCGGCATAAGGCTGTGCCCATTTGGGGAGCTGTTCCTTGGGTGTGGAGACACCGACGCTCTCAATGAGTTCGCCAGTGCGGAGACTGTATTTGACGTAGTAAGCTGGGCCGCGTCGTCCGCGAGATTTGATTACGACGGCAGAATCGTCGTCGGCAAACGCCCACTCCTCGATGAACGGCCGTTCGGGTAGGCCTCGAAATCCTTGACGGGTCCGTCGAGAAATCGGACGCGCAAAGTCCGATTTACCGGCTCCTGGTAGTCGTTGCGATCGGAGAAGCGAGTCCAGGCGACGAGACCAGTGCGTGAAACCTGTGCATCCATGCACCTACCGACAGACGTCCAAATCTCGGAATGGCCGTCTGCAAATCGCACCTTGATGTTGCCGATGTGGGTTTCATAGTCGCGACGCTCGCGAGGAACGTCGATGATAGTAACGCTCTTTGGCACTGCGGCGGGTGGACCCGCAATGGCAGTCGCCGTCAATACGAAGAGCAGTTTTAGTCCATGTCGTTTCACCAGAGCGCGAGAACGCCTAACTATGATTAGAGGAATATTTGTAAAAAGAGCCGAACATTTTTTCGTCTATGACAACGACTCCTCATCTCAGCCCTGGGCATTTCGCTCCGAGACTTGCGGAACTTCGGTATCCGCTTTTGATCAGCCTAGCCAATTGGCTCTCATAGCGCGCCGCAGCGAGCTACTTCCATTCCCAGAATTCGGAGCGTGTGTTGCCCTCTGCGTCTACCTGGTATTCGAATACCACCGCGACCTTGTTCAGCCGTGCCCATCGTGGGGGCGAAGTTTGATAATAAACGGCACCGCGATAACTCGTGGTCCCGTCTTTCTTCATCGTCCCGACACCATGGCCTGTCCAGGTGGCCATTTTCCCGTCCTTGAGAATCATAAACCCTTGCCCTTCGCCGTAGAGTGTCCCGTCCGGTCGTACAACGGTCCAATAGGTGCCCGTTTCCTTTACGTCTGTGCCCAGTATTGATCCATTCGCCTGGAACGAAGTTTCCATTTTTGGACCTCCGCCCGGGTTCGGCAAAACCCGCTGCGAAGTAATCTTGCCCGATGTTCCACCAATCTTATCGCCTAGCATAAATGTCCTCCTGTTGAAGTTTTCTCTGTCGAACCTATCGGATTCGGTTGCGAAACTATAGCGAGAGAAACTCGACCGTCTACGAAGCTAGATTCAGTGGCCTTCGGCGTTCGCTCGTTGCTCAATCTGCTGGAGACTCGGATCAGTGTTGCTGATCCAATCACGTGCTTCGTTGATTTGAGCCGGATTCACTGGAACGGCGCGCGGAATTTCTTCCCCTCTCGCCACGAGCGCGCCTTCGTATTTTACCGGTCTCGCACGTTTGATTGGAAACTTCCAATGGTGCCCGAATTTGTAGAGCGCGTAATACATGGTCTTGGCTTCGGTCACGCTCACGCCGCTGCAACGCATCGCGTTGTAAAACATGCGGTCGCAATCCTGCCACGGACGTTTGCGCTCGCCGTACGCGACATCGTGCAACACGGAACCATTCCGATATTTTCCTTCAAACGGGCCGCCCATAATTGACCAGAGATAGCGCGGTATGGATGCGCCATCGACAACTGATCCGATCGGGGCGACCCAGACGACGCCTTGCGGATCGGTATAGCGCAATTCAGTTAATAGCGTCATCGTGCGCCCATCCGGATTCCACTTTGTCACTGGCTCGCCGTTGTAATAACCCCATTTGGATCCGCCTGAGGCAGGTTGCGTAGCGCCAGACGGCGCCTCTGAGTTCTTATGTGATGCGCACCCAGCCAAAACGGCGAGCAGACTAACGAGCGCGAACAATTGAATTCCCTTTTCCGTTCCCATATGAGAGCGCAACGTTCAATGCCTCGGCTCAGCTTTCAACGGCGAATCGAAGACGGCAATGTTGTAGCCAGCATCGGCGATGCCGGTGGAAAACAGCAGCGCACAAGAAGACCGGGATCACCGACCCCGGCTACAGCGCTGATGTGGAAACAGCAGGAGCTTCGCGTGTCCGCTTTTCTGGTGTCACAGCCGAAGGCGTAATTGGTTCGCCTTCGGTTTGTTTCCGGTACGGCTGGAGATAAAACATCATGAATACCCCAATCACCACCAGCAACGAACCGATCCATTTCAACAGCCAGCCGGGATCGCGCAAAATTTGCACGGTGCTTTGGTTGAGGTTCCCCGGGTTCCACGAGGCTTGGGAGATTTTGTAAGTCAACCCCGTGCACGTCCGCCACCAAGTACCGGGAAAACTAAACGGATTATTCATCCAGCATGCGCCCGTAGCTGTCTCGCCGTCGGCGGTAACGATTTGCAGCGTGCTTTTGAATCCCGCAGGGCTCTCGCTGCCTTCGTTCCGTTTCACTTCAAAGTCGAGCAGTTCGAGTCCAATCGGCAGTCCAATAACCTTCCAGCCGTACGCGACCGTGATTTCGTTAGGCGAAGTTCGCCACGGCGAATCTGTCCTTTGGCGGATCGGAATCGTGATCTGCCAGCCGGCTGGAGCCCATCGCTCAAAGGTTTCGCCGTTTTGTTGAATGCGCACGCGCACGCCATCTGGCAAATCGGGCAGAGCGGACGAGGACGCTGACGTTTGCTCGGGCTTCACTGGTGTGAAATCCATCTGCGGCTGCGCGTTGGGCATCGTGTCGTCAACGACGAGCTGCCAATCGGCCCAACCCGTTGGCAGCGATGTATTTAGATCGATCTTGCCTGCAGATTTGCCGTTCTTTCGTGAGGCGAACTCGTAAGTGATCGCGCCATCATCGGCGATAAACAATGTAAGATGATTTGGCGCTTCTTCACCGGGTGCAGGCATCGCGGGCGGGCCACCCGTCGCAGCGAGTTCTTTACCGGTTCCGTGCGGATTTGTTTCGGCCGACGTGACGGGAACACCTTTGCCACGCATCGTGACGAGCACTGCGGGATTGTTCGGCTGATCGCTGAGCGAACTCGGTTTACCGTTCTCGATCCGGAAATCGGGCCAATAATTCTCAATCGTTAGGCTGAATGGCGTGTTCTCGATCGGCACGTCGCGTCCAAGGTTTTCCGCAACATCGAACGTCGCTTGTTTATCGCCTGTGGAAATTATGACCTGTCCTTTGTTTCCGTTCTCAGGCGCGATTAATCGGACTTTAGTGCCGGTGCTCCCGCCTTTGCGAACATGGCCGATCTGTTCATCCGGCGCTTTGCTAAAAGCGAAGATCGATTCCTCCAGATCGACTTCTTCATTCTGTGGTGGCAGCCGTATCGGCTGCGCTGCAGGCGACACGCCTGCCGCTACAGAAGTGGCGGTGCCGCGCTTCAGCTCGATGTTTGCCAGACCCATGGAGAAGTTTCCATGCTGTGGATCGTCAGCGAGCAGCCAGCCATCCAAATGTTGGTTCATGATCGCGGTTGCAATTGTGAAATGCAGCGCCGGCGCGCCGTCCTCGCTCACCTGCTTTGGATTGAGCTTTGCTTCGATCGCTGGCACGTAATCGACAATTTGTAAATGCGCCCCGCTGGCCAACAGGCCAAGGTCGCGTGGGTGCTGCGGCGTTGGCGGGTGATGCAGGAATTCCGCGGGATAGCCTTTTACGATTCCATCAACGTCGTGCACGCGAAGCTGACGCTCATTGACCAAAAGGCGATTCGTTGGCGGTTCGCCTTTGAAGAGCGTGATTGTTCCTTCGACTCCCCAAATTCTGCCGATGAGCGAGCCGATCAGCAGGGTGATGATGCCGAGGTGCGTGATGAGAAAAGCCAGATGATGTTTGCGCCAGGGCCAGCGCGACAGCGCGGAACACGCAAGGTTCGCCCCGAGCAACACGAGCCAGAGATTGAACCATGGCGCGCCGTAGACGTAGGCGCGCGCAACTTTCGCGTCGAAACTTGATTCGTAAATGGTGCCCGCGATCGCCGCAACAATGAGTACCGCGAGCAAAACGACAGCGAGTTTTAGTGACGCGAAAAATTCGAAGATCGAATTGCGTTGCCACGTCGGCTGCTCAGTGGAACGGGAGTTTGCCATTTGTGGATTGACACTTTCAACGAGGTAGCGCGACGCTTCAATCATCGAGTTTATCCGATGGGAGCAGAGTCGTTAGGCACCATCCAAGTCGATGGCGCGCAAATTGTTTATCGCCGAATTGGGAATGGTCGCCCGCTTCTGGTCCTGAACGGATTCGCTGCGCCGAGCGCCGACTGGGATCCTTCGTTCATCAATGGGCTCGCGTCTTCCAAGGAGCTCATCCTCCTCGACAACCGCGGGATCGGCAGATCGACTGACGACGGAAAGCCATTCGACATCGCCCAGCTTGCGGATGATGCCGCGCACGTAATCGGGACGCTCGGTTTCGAGGGTACAAGCGTACTCGGATGGTCGATGGGCGGCTTCATCGCTCAGACGCTCGCCTTGCAGCACCCGGATCGCGTTAACAAGCTGATTTTGTTATCGACGGATTCGGGAGGTACGGATGCAGATCTCGCCTCGGCGGCTGTGTGGTCACAACTCGTCGATACATCCGGCACGCCTGACGAGCAGGCTCGGCGATTGCTGTCATTGCTTTTTCCGAGCGATGTCGCCGAATCCATTTACCGCGAATTCGGCGACATCGTGGCGGCTGCGCGTGCGCGGTTATCTCCCGACCTGATCAACCGTCAGGCTGGGGCGATGGAAGCATGGCACCGCAATGCGGTTGGCGCCCGGCTGCGACAAATAAGCGCGCCAGTATTAATCGCCACCGGCACTGAGGACGTGGTAATCCCGCCTTCCAACGCATTGAAACTCGTCAACGCAATTCCCAGCGCATGGTTGGCTCAATTCCCTCACGGCGGGCACGCTTTCATGGCGCAGTATCTACGTCAGCTGGCCGATCTCATCAATTGCTTCCTCGCAGTTGGATGAATCGACCTTTTCGTCGAACTAACCCCTCAGCGCGTCCATGCTTTCCAGCGCTTGCGGATCGGTTTTGCATAGCGGTTCACATCGATTTTTTTCAGCCGTTTGACGCCGTCCTTCATCGCATCGGCCACTGCATCGGCCGAAAGAACGCTCCAGTTCACATCTCCGAGCGGCGATTTCACTTCGATTTCTGTCTTTCGCTCCGCGGGAGAGGCGTAGCGGATCGCAAGGCCAATCGCGATACCGATCCCCAGCGCACTGAGGATCGCCGGCACGGGATTTTCGCGTACGAAATATTCGGTGCGCTCCCGCGCGCGGCCCGCTTTCTCCTTGGTCCCGTCCCACGTCTGGCTCATCGCCGTGGAAAATTTCCTTGTTGCTCGACGAAACTGCTCACGCCCAGTTGAGCCAATTTCTTCTTCGCGCGGCTGGAGCTGCGTCGGAAGCGGTTCGTCCCTCGTAAGATCGTTTTCGTTCGGATTAATCATACAAAAAGAAATCGTATGCCGAGGCGCGATTGCGTCTCTCAATTCTGTAGCCGTTTCGCTGTGCGAAACGCGGCGCTCGCGTTCCATGCTGCGCGCGGATTGCGCTTCCCACCGGGAAGCGGCTACAGGATCCGGCGATACGTCTTGTAAACATCTTCATCCCAAAGAACGAAGATCACCTTCTCAATCTGATCCGTCGTCGCGAGAAATTCGCGGGTGGTATTTACGGCGATTTGCGCCGCTTCTTCAATCGGATAGCCGTACGCGCCGCAACTGATCGCCGGAAACGCGATCGTCCTGATTCCGTTTTCCACCGCAACCTGCAATGAATTCCGGTAGCAATTTGCCAGCGTCTCAGGCTCGCCGCGCTTTCCGCCACGCCACACCGGCCCGACCGTGTGAATGACAAAGCGAGCTGGCAAACGATAGCCGCGAGTGACTTTTGCTTCGCCGAGCTGACAACCGCCCAGTGTCCGGCATTCGGCGAGCAGTTCGGGGCCGGCAGCGCGATGAATCGCGCCATCGACTCCGCCGCCGCCGAGAAGCGTCGTGTTCGCCGCGTTCACGATCGCGTCAACCTCGAGTTTCGTGATATCACCTTGCACGATCTCAATCTTGTCCTCCGGCTTTTTCTTCATGAACGATTTCGTATCTCGCACGCTCCAAAGCGATGCGGAGACGCCTCGCAGTCCAAAAGCACTTCGTGCGAAAATCAATGGACGCGGTTGTTCTATTTCGCGCCAGCTTTCGGAGTGCGTACGCGTCCTCGCGTCGCTTTTCTGCCGGGCACTACCTTCTCAGAAACTGTCCCTTGCACCACTAAGCATTTCTCACGGCGCCAGCCGCTCGATCAACCAACTGCCATCCGTTTGTCGTGTGTAACGAAACCGGTCATGCAAACGGTTGGGACGGCCCTGCCAGAATTCGATCCTATCAGGTTTGAGCCGATAACCGCCCCAGTGCGGCGGCAATGGAATCGGCTTGTCGCCGAAGCGTTCGGTCATCTCTGCCATGCGCCCGTCGAGAACGCGCCGTCCGTCGAGCACCTCGCTTTGACGCGACGCCCATGCGCTCAATTGGCTGCCGACCGGGCGCGAATGAAAATAAGTCTGCGATTCTTTGCGTGAAGTTTTCTCCACTTTTCCGCCGATGCGAATTTGCCGGTCGAGTTCGATCCAGTAAAACGCCAGTGCCGCGTACGGATTGGCCTCGAGCTGTTTCCCTTTCTCGCTTTCGTAATTGGTAAAAAAAACGAACCCATCCTGGTCGAACCCTTTCAACAGGACAATCCGCACTGATGGCCTGGCATCCCGGCCGGCCGTGGCCAAGCTCATCGCGTTCACATCGCGAATGCCCACCTCGATTGCGGCGGTGAACCAGTTCCCAAATTGTTTGATCGGATCGGGGTCGAGATCCCCGCGGCGCAGACCTTTGCCGGCGTGCTCGTACCGTGAAGCGGCAGGATCTCGTGGCACCTCCATCATCGTAAGAAAAGTCGGCACAACACTGAGCTGCAAGGAAAATGTCGATGCGCCGCCCCTTGTTGAACCCGCAGGCAAGCTATGATGCAGGGATAATCAGGTCGCTGCGGCGACGGTCTGGGGCGCCGCGATTTGACGGAGCTTCTCGATCGCTTTCGGAACGATTTCAATGGCGCGATCGATTTCCCTTTCGGTGTTGAATCGGCTGAAAGAAAAACGGAGACTTCGCCGGGCGCCATCGCCATTCGGATTCATTGCGCGTAACACATGCGACGCTTCCTGCGAACCGGTTCGGCAGGCAGATCCGGCCGAGCAGCAAATACGGTGTCGATCCAGCAGCAGGAGCGCGGCGGACGATTCAATTTCTTCGAATGACAAACTTGACGTGTTTGGGATTCGCGGGGCGCCCGAGCCGTTCACCGATGCGCCGCTCACGGATTCAAGAATCGCCTTTTCAAAGCGATCGCGCATCGAACGGACGCTGCCTTTTCCCTCTGCGAGATACTTGAGGGCCAGATCAGCCGCCTTTCCAAGGCCGACAATCGACGCGACATTTTCCGTTCCGCCGCGTCGTCCGTTTTCCTGGCCGCCGCCTGCGATCAAAGGGCTGAAGCGGGTTCGCCGGCTGACGTAAAGCGCGCCCACACCTTTTGGACCATGAAATTTGTGCGCGGAAAGGGAAAGAAAATTGATCGCTGTATCGCGGAGGCGCATCGGGATTTTCCCGACCGCTTGCACAGCGTCTGTGTGGAAGAGCACACCTTTTCGGCGACATATTTCAGCGATTTTCTCAACTGGAAACAGCACGCCGGTCTCGTTGTTCGCCCACATCATCGAAACCAGCACGGTCTCCGGGCGAATCGCAGCCTCCAATTCGCCAACATCGACGTTGCCATTTTGATCGACGCTCAGAAACGTCACGCCGCAGCCGCGTTTTTCCAGGTCCTGGCAGGGGCGCAGAACAGCGCTGTGCTCGACGGCGCTTGTCACGACATGTTTACCGCGCGGTTCAAACTGCAGCGCGGGATGAATCACCGCATTGTTTGATTCTGTGCCGCCGCTGGTGAAAACAATTTCCGACGGCTCGCATCCGAGCTGCGCTGCCAACTGTTCGCGCGCTAAATCGACTGCTTTTCGCGCTCTGGCGGCAAACCCGTAGCCGCTGGAAGGATTGCTGTAAAACTTCGTCAAGAATGGCAGCATTTCCTCGATCACCGCAGGATCCAGCGGCGTCGTGGCGTTGTTATCGAGATAGATGAACTGTTGATCCGTCATCGCGGTTGGATTCTAAGGGAGGCCACTGCTGCCATGCAACCTCCGTCCGCCGATTTCGGAATGGAGCTATGGAGCGCTGAAGTAATTCGAGTGTTAGATTTTTCACGTTACTGCATTACTCCACCACTGCATTACTCCATGGTCGAGGATGTGTTATAGGTTGCGCGCATGACTTCCATTTGGGAGCTGGCAAATCCGCAACTCCGGGACATCACGGTTTATGAAGCTGGAAAACCGATCGAGGAAGCGGCGCGCGAACTCGGCATCGATCCGGGCGCAATTATCAAACTGGCCTCGAATGAGAATCCGCTTGGGCCTTCTCCCAAGGCGGTCCACGCCATGCGCGCCGCGCTGGAAAACGCGCATCTGTATCCCGACGGCAGCGGGTTTTACTTGTGCAAAGCAATCGCAGCCAGACTCAGTGTTGCCCCAAAGAATGTAATTCTTGGCAACGGTTCAAATGAAGTGCTCGAATTTCTTGGTCATGCATTTCTCGACGCCGAACGGCAGGATGAGGTGATCGCCTCTGAATATGCATTTGTTGTTTACAAATTGATCGCCACCTCATTTGGCGCGCGCATGATCGAGGTGCCGAGTCCGGGTTATGAACAGGATCTGGAAGCGATGCTGGAGGCGGTCACTCCGAAAACCCGGCTCATTTTCATCCCCAACCCTAATAATCCAACTGGCACATTGATTTCGCAGCGCGCGATCGACAGCTTCGTATCGCGCGTTCCGCAACAAGTCATGGTTGTTTTCGACGAAGCGTATTTCGAATTCCTCGATGATCCGCCCGACACGCTTCAATTCGTTCGCGAAGGGCGAAACGTCATCGTTTTGCGCACATTTTCGAAGATCCACGGACTAGCCGGTCTGCGCATCGGCTATGCCGTTGCCCAGCCGGACGTGATCGACTTGCTTCACCGGACGAGGCAACCGTTTAATGTGAACAGCATCGCGCAAGCGGGCGCGCTCGCGGCGCTCGAGGATGACGCACACCTGCGCGAGACGAAGCGGGTAATCGACGAAGGTCGCGCTTATTTGCAGGAACAATTCGCCGAAATGAAAGTGCCGTTCGTTCCAGGCGTCGCGAATTTCGTGATGGTGAACGTGGGCGATGGTTGTGCGGTCTTCGAAAAACTGCTGCGACGCAAGATCATCGTGCGCCCGCTCAAAGGCTATGGCTTGCCCGAATGGGTCCGCATTTCGGTGGGCACGATGGAGCAGAGCCGGGAATTAATCGCGGCTTTGAAAGATATGATGCGTGCGCAGTAGCACACGCAAGATTCTTCAGTCAAAAAAGCGGCGCGCCGCCGCTTTTCGGTTTTGCCTCTATCGAATTTGGCAACCTGAGCGCTTGCCCTACAATTTGGCTTCTGGAGTCATGACCGTCTCTGACACTATCGCCGCCGTCTCTACGCCGCCTGGTGAAGGCGCTATTGCGCTGGTCCGCCTCTCCGGCGCGAATGCGATCCAAATCGCAGACAAGATTTTTCGCGGCAAAGAGCTGCCATCGCAATTCGCCTCGCATATGCAGCATCTCGGCGAAATTTTCAGCGCTAACGATCAATTGATCGATCAAGTAGTGCTTTCAATCCATCGGGCCCCCGCCAGTTACACGGGCGAAGATTTGGTCGAGATCAGTTGTCACGGTGGCACGCTTGTTTCCGCGAAGGTTCTGGAAGCCTGTTTGCGCGCTGGGGCAAGAGCAGCGCGGCCCGGCGAATTCACTGAGCGCGCGTTTCTGAACGGAAAAATGGACCTGACCCAAGCCGAGGCGGTTATCGATCTGATTCGCGCCCGCACCGATCTGGCGCTCCGTTCCGCTACTGAACAACTCGAAGGCAGGCTCGGCGATCAAATCAGGAAGATCCGCGATGAATTGATCGCGCTACTGGCGCACATCAACGCGTCAATCGATTTTCCAGAGGAAGGCATAGCCCCGGATGAAGGCGAGACATTGTGCGCCCCGCTCGATTCCATTCGCGAAGAGATTGCCGGGTTGCTTGCCACCGCCGATCAGGGTCGCGTTCTGCGCGAAGGCGTGCGCGTGGTGATTTACGGCGCGACCAATGCAGGCAAGTCGAGTTTGCTCAATCGGCTGCTTGGATACGATAGAGTGATCGTCAGCGACACCCACGGCACCACGCGCGATACGATCGAGGAGACGGTCAACCTGGACGGTGTGCCCATCCGGTTGCTCGATACGGCCGGCCTGCGCGCTTCAGAAAGCGAACTTGAGAGCGAAGGAATTGCGCGCACCGAAAAATCGTTGCAACTGGCCGACCTGCGGCTCCACATCGCAGACCGCAGCGTGCCCAAGCCGGCGCATTTTGACGGGCGGACCGGCGAGGCGAACGAAATTGTCGTTTTGAATAAAAGCGATTTGCCCGAGAACAAGGACTGGAAAAATTTCACGGCGTTGCGGATTTCCTGCCTAACCGGAGAAGGCCTGCCCCAACTGCAAAAGGAAATTCTGACGCGGATCAGGCAGCAAAACCTGAGACCGGAAAGCGCAGTCGCGATCAATACTCGTCATCGCGATTGCCTGCGCCGCGCCTTGGAATCGTGCGATCGGGCGCGGACAGCCCTGAGCCAGGGAATCTCGCCGGAGTACGTTGCGATCGATCTGGATATGGCATTGCGCGCGGTCGGGGAAGTCATTGGTGTGGTCGACGTGGAGCAGATTCTCGACTCCGTCTTCAGCCAGTTTTGTATCGGCAAATGATAAACTGCATTTTGAAGCGTTAAACCGTTGAAGCGTTGAAGCGGCAGCCCACATGAGGAACGGCTACGAGCGGCTCGTTAGGCCGCTTCTCTTTTCGCTGGATGCGGAGACCGCGCACCGTGTCACCATCGAGTTGCTTCGCGGCGCGTCGCATTTTGATCTAGCACTGCGCGTGCTCAGATCTTTTCAGCCGCCGTCAAAACCAAAAACGCTCTTCGGCCTCACCTTTCCAAATCCAATCGGACTTGCTGCTGGATTAGACAAGAACGGGGTTGCCCTCCCTGCATGGGCAGCGCTCGGGTTCGGCTTCATCGAGATCGGAACCGTGACTGCGAAAGCACAGCCGGGTAATCCCGAGCCGCGCATCTTTCGATTGCCTCAGCAACAAGCATTGATTAATCGTCTCGGTTTTAACAACGACGGTGCGGACGCGATTGCGGAGCGACTGCGTAGCCTGCGCAGGACGAAACGGTGGCCGGCGGTTCCGGTCGGGATCAACATCGGAAAATCCCGGGCAACGCCGCTCGAACACGCTACAGAGGATTACCTCTACTCGTTTCGATTGCTTCGCGATTTTGCCGATTACATCGCGCTGAATGTCAGTTCACCAAATACGCCCGGATTGCGCGAGTTGCAGGAACCCCGAAAACTTTCGGAGCTGCTGCAAGCCATCGGCAATGAGCCCGGCACAGCGACCAATCCACTGCTCATTAAAATTTCGCCCGATCTCTCGCCGATTGAATTGGAAGTGATTCTTAACGTATGTGCGGAAAACGGAGTGGCAGGCATCATCGCAACTAACACAACACTCGATCATTCGTCAGTTCCGCCGGAGCTCGACGAGGAAGGCGGCTTGAGCGGAGCGCCGTTGCGTGAAAAAGCTACGACGCTGGTGCGCGATATCGTTGCAAAGTCCGCAATTCCGGTGATCGCTTCCGGTGGAATTTGCGACACAGAATCGGCGCTGGAGAAGTTTCAGGCCGGCGCGCAATTGATTCAACTTTATACTGGATTCGTCTATCGCGGACCACGACTTCTTCGCGAAATCGTGAAAGCCTGAAGTAGACACCGCAACCCAGCAGTCTAAAGCGGCAGAACACTGTCGCACTCCAAAACGTGGCCGTCTCTCGCGAGTGCCAACTAAAGCGCTTGCGTTTTGGAGTGCGGCGCTGCTGCACCGCTTTCTCGCTCCGAAGCGCGCTGCTCGTCCAACAGGCGGAATTCTGCGACGGACTTGCGTCACGAGTGCTCGCAGGCAGGATTGCCTGCGTCACGAATGAAGATTTCCCGTAAGATTCTCAAATTTACCGAACCGCTCACCTATCGGCGGGGCTGGCGCAGGGCGCAACGCTCCGTTTTTCGCGTGCCACTTGGGCCGATGTTGGCGGAGATCGATCGAGAACGCGCCCGCGAAATCCAGCAGCGATATGCGAATTCCACTGCGGGATATGCCAAATACGCAAACATCGAGCCGTGGCTGCGATTGAATCGAGAACGGGTGCAAGATTTGAAGCTCCATCGCGCGGCACCCAAACGCGTGCTCGATCTCGGTTGCGGAGGCGGATTTTTCTTGTTCATCCTGAAACATCTCGGCCATTCGGTGCTGGGACTTGACGTGGAGCGCGTCGCGCTTTTTACCGAGTTACTTTTTTTGGGCTCAATCCACTCTACGACGGTGATTACTACACGCCCGAGTTGCGCGATCTTTTCCTCAGTAGAGGCGCAAACATCGAGCGCGAACGAATTTTTTTTGAAAAGGGATTGCGCTTCTAACGTGCTCTTTAGGTGGAGACGTCGCGCTGCGACGCCCGCTCGCCGCAGCGCGACGACCCGACCAACTACGGAGTCGCCGACGGCGATTCGGCCGAAAATTCGTGCGGCAAGCGATGATGGTGCCAGCGACGATGTCGCTCTTCTAATTGCTGCAATTTTTGGCGCTGTTCGTCTGTGAGATTAGCAGCCATCTGCCGGTGGGCGTCAGCCATCGTCTCATGCACGCGCCGGGCCGTGTCTCGCCGAATTTCTCTCAGTTGGTCCGCTGTTTTGTCGATGATCGGCGAAATTTTGGCGACCTGCTCCGGCGTCAGGTTGAGCTCGGTGCGGAGTCTTTCCTTCATTCGTGCGCCGATCAGTTGAGGATGATGGAGCTGAAAAAAATGGTGCCGAGCGTATAATCCTCCAACGAACGCGCCACTGATTCCCCCGGCGACAAATACGAGAAGGAATCCCGCGATGAGTTTCCATTGCAACGCGCGGTTCATCTTAAAAACTCATCCTGAATCGCGGAGTCCGCGATGGCGAATTCGTTCGTAAAAGATTCACCGATTTCGCGGTTTTGACTCGCTTCACGCACGGCCGCGATTGTCGATATGACAATCACCGCTATCGACAACGCAGCGACGCGTCGGACGAGCGACGTGACTCCATTCAGCCTCGGAGCAGCCGCGCGCCAGAGCGCCACCACACGCGTGTCGAACCCGAACGGCATCGTAGCGCCGGTTTCGTTACGCGCCTGGGCCGCAGATCGCAGCAACCGATCGATTCTTTCGTTTTTCATTGTTTTTCTTTCGCCGAAATTTTCGCGAACTGTTGTTTCATTTTCTGCCGGGCTCGGAACGCGCGCACCTTAATCAGCGCAGCGCTCCAGCCAGTGATTTTCCGGATCTCCTCCACCGAACGTCCCTGCAAGTATAACAAATCAATCGCCAGCCGCTCGCCCGGTTTCAGCGCAGCCAAAAGATGCTCTACCAGTTGACGAGAAGCTAACCGCCGGTCTGGACCCAGTTCCTCGCTCGAGGTCGTAAGATTTTCGATCACCGCTTGCTCCTCCACGCTCAAATCGGCGTTTCGAAGTTCAGGCCGCACTTTCTCCGACTCGATTTGATTAAGGCAAGTGTTCACCGCAATACGCGAGACCCAGTGCTCAAGCGGCACCTTCCCCGAATATTGCGATAATTTTTGGAAAACTTTTATAAAAATCATTTGGCAAAGGTCCTCCTCCGCCGTTCGGCGCGGACGATGCGCCCGAACCACTTTTGCCACCAGCGGATAAAGCTGACGCACCAGCGCCCGAGCTGCGTCATCATCATGCTGAAGCGCAGCCTCAACCAGCGCGCCTGCGTCAGAATCATCCATGTGATCGATAGCGCATCCACACCATTGACAATGACCGATGGGGATGGGCTTTGGTTACAAGTTTGTGTGTAGAGGTCCTTGTGCCAAGCACCTGTTGTTAATTTGGGCAGGCGGTTGACGCAAGCGCCGCTACACCACCGGACAACGCAAAAAATTGTAACCGGCCTGATCGTCAGCCGGTCATCATCTTTGAAAGCGCGAAGAGCGCACAGCAAATAACAAACATTAACTATGAAACGAAATCTATTAACAGTTGTGGCTGCCGGTGCGATCGCACTTGGCGGCTTTGTCGTTGTGTACGCACAACCGGGTCCGGGAGGAGCTGGGTGCACGCACGGCCACGCGTTCGGCCTTGGGCATCTAACCGAGAAGTTGAATCTGACATCTGACCAACAGACGAAGGTTCAGCCGATCCTCGACCAAGCCAAACCGCAAATCGCCGCCATTCATCAGGAGGCGATGCAAAAAGCGAAAACGGTGATCGACAGCACGCTGTCGCAGATCCGGCCGCTGCTCAATGCGGATCAGCAGAAGAAGCTCGATGACATTCAAAAGGCGCATCAAGACATGATGAACGCCCACAAAGAGCTTCACAATGCGATGCAGGAATAACCGTCCCAATCTTGGGAGTAAAGGGGGGAACGGCGGCGATCCGGAAACGGTCGTCGCCGTCTCGTTTCAGCGAAGAAGCCGCTGCGCATGGGGTGTACGTAGGAACGCATTCAGCGACGTCGGCGGCTGCGGCGCGCACTCGGAGCGTCGAATGGCTGGAATGCTTAGCCTTGTTTCTTTCTCCAGGAAAACAAGACGATGATGATGCCGAGCGCTGCCACAATCGCGGCGGCCGTGAAGCCTGCGGTCGAGATTTCGGCGCGGGAATGAAAACTTTCCTTTAGTCGTGCAGCAAGGCCGATCAGAAAGAAAAGAAATCCCACGCAGATCAGTATTAAGCCGACCGCTTTTTGGTCATCGGAAGAAATTTTCATTCGGCAGTAAGCAATCAATATAATCGGAGAATAAAATTCAAGTGCACTCTTTAAATGGAAGGCATTAATGTCGCTGGTGCGCTGGATTAAGCCACTAAGTTGTGGGCTGCTGGTTCTGTTAATTGTTGGTCTTCGGCTCGACGCCCAGATCGATCGCATCACAGGGAACAATTTCGCTACACGGTCGGAAGTTCTGGCGCGACACGGAATCGTCTGCACAAGCGTGCCGGCGGCAACGGAAGTGGGGATCGACATCTTGAAACGCGGTGGCAGCGCGGTGGATGCGGCGATCGCCGCAAACGCGACCCTCGGCTTAATGGAGCCCGTCTCCAACGGAATCGGCGGCGACCTCTTCGCAATCGTTTACAGCGCGAAGGAAAACAAACTTTACGGAATCAATGGCAGCGGTCGTTCACCACTCGGGTTGAGTTATGATCAGATGAAGGCCGAGCTGGCAAAACTGCATCGCGAAACGATTCCACCGATCGGCATGTTGCCGATCAGCGTGCCCGGAACTGTAGACGCTTGGGCGGAGCTGCACAAAAGATTCGGCAAACTGAAGCTGAGTGATGACCTTGCGCCTGCGATTCGATATGCCGAAGAGGGTTTTCCGGTCACGGAATTGATCGCCTATTATTGGGCCTTTGGGCCGCGCCTGTATAAAGGATTGCCCGGCGCGTTTCTCGAAACTTACACGCTCGACGGCAAGGGCCGCACTCCTGCGAAAGGGGACATTTTCAAAAATCCAGCCCTCGCGAAAACTTTGCGGCTGATCGGTGAAAAAGGTCGCGACGTTTTTTACAAAGGAGAAATCGCTGACAAGATCGACAATTTCATGCGGACTAACGGCGGCTTCCTGCGAAAAGCCGACTTCGAGAAGCATACATCGACCTGGGTCGAGCCGGTCTCGACGAACTATCGCGGCTACGATGTGTTTGAGTTGCCGCCGAACGGTCAGGGCATCGCCGTGCTACAAATACTAAACATTCTCGAGGGATTCGATCTTCGCGTGATGGGACGCAATTCACCCGAGACGCTGCATACCATGATCGAAGCGAAGAAAATAGCGTGGGCTGATCGAGCGAAGTTTTACGCCGATCCCGCCTTTGCGAAAATTCCTCTGGCCGGTCTTCTTTCGAGAAAATACGTAGCAGAGCGTTGCAAACTGATTGACCCGAATCGCGCGGCCAAACAGGTCGGGGCTGGCAATCCGGCGCTCGACCAGGGTGACACGATTTACATGTGCACTGCCGATGACGAAGGCAACATGGTCTCACTAATTCAAAGCAATTATCGCGGGATGGGCAGCGGTATCGTGGTGCCGGGCCTCGGGTTCATGTTTCAGGATCGTGGCGAACTTTTTTCGATGGATCCGACTCACGCGAATGTTTACGCGCCGGGCAAACGTCCGTTTCACACCATTATTCCTGGTTTCGTGATCAAAGATGGCAAACCGTGGGAAGCATTCGGCGTGATGGGCGGCGGCATGCAACCGCAAGGTCACGTCCAGGTGCTCACGAACCAGATCGATTTCGGTTTAAACGTGCAGGAAGCCGGCGACGCTTCGCGCTGGCAGCATGAGGGCGATAACGAACCGACCGGAGAAAAGATGACTGAGTCAGGTGGATACGTTGAAGTCGAGAGCGGTATTCCGTACGAGACGGTGCGCGAACTGCGCAAGAAAGGTCACGACGTGCGTTTTGACGTAGGCGGCTACGGCGGTTACCAAGCCATCAAAGTGGAAATGCACGACGGCCAACGCGTTTACGTCGGTGCCAGCGAATCGCGCAAAGACGGAATGGCGGCGGGGTATTGACTTGCGACAAATTTTGTAGGGAGTTTCTGTGAAACGCCGAGCTAATTGCGTTTGGCGTCTGGCACAGACGCCCTACAATTCGCGTGTTTAATTCTTCGGCGCTTTAAGCTCAGCGAGTTTTTCTTGGGCGCGATCGACGTCCGATTCGTTCGCGATGCCGAGTTTCAGAAGTTTTTGCTGACGACGTAAGTTTGCTTCCGCGGCTTCGAGCTCGGCGCGCTCACGCTTTGCCGTGGCGACTTGCGCGGCTTCGGTTAATTGCGCCAGCGCCGTTTTCACTGCTTCCAGTTCGTCCTTGGTAATTTCGCCAGCCGCGAGTTCGGATTCTTTGGCAGCAACTTCGTCTTTTGCTCGAGCAACGCGCGCATTTGCAAGATCAGATTCGTATCGAACTACCTTCAACAAGCGTTGCTCCACTTCCACTTTTGCGAGCACGCCAATTTTGTAGAAACGTTCTGCTCCTTCGGCATTTTTTTTTGCGCGTTCCAATTGTTTCTCCAGACGCGCAATGTCGGCATCAGGCAAGGGTTCGTCCGAGAGGTTTTGCTTCAATATCGGCGGCTCGATGTCGAACGGCTCCGGTTCTTCGGATTTATTTTCCGGCGATTGACCCGCAGCCAGCGTCAGCATCACCGTAGCGAGAAGCGCGATCGGCAACGCAACTCCGCGGATCATGCTGGTAGTTTATCACAAAAGTTTTCGTATCGACACGATAAGCGCCATGTGATGGAACGCGTTGTCCTCAACGCGTTGGAAATGCGGCTCTGCCGCCCGATAGTTTGCGCCTCCTGCGATTCCTTTGCCATCGTCTTGAGGACAAGACGATCCACCCAATTTCTAAATTTTTCTTTCATCTGCCCGTTTCATTCTATACAAGACAGCGCCGGAGGAGTTTATAAATCCGGTTAGTCGTCAGGGTCTGCTCGGCATCGCGGTTTTGGTATTCATCATTCCACCGGTATCGGCTGATCTCTTCCCGGCATCCGGACCAGTTGTTTCGGGAAAAATAGCGCGTCTTCGTTTCGGCCGTGCAGCTGCGCCGAAAAATGCGCCGCTTGCAGTGAAACGAGCGATCTGGGCGGCTAATCAACTTCGTTCCAAGCCGTATCGCTACGGCGGCGGCCACAAATCATTTGATGATCGCGGTTACGATTGTTCCGGTACTGTCTCTTATGCGCTCGGCGCAGCGGGTCTAATCGCTTCACCGCTGAGCTCAACTGAGTTTCGCAGCTATGGCGGCGGCGGTCCTGGCAAATGGATCACCATCTACGCGCGCGAAGGTCACACGTTCGCCGTGATCGCCG
>WNGD01003815.1_pt1 | contig 28895 bp, 25 predicted proteins | sample 5400671 | NCBI WGS metagenome assembly WNGD01 (sample SAMN13153369, study PRJNA577476) | soil metagenome | isolation source: 40 cm soil or saprolite under grassland replicate 2 | place: USA:California | collected 2016-06-15
TTGCGGAAGGGTGCCATCTTGGCTTTCCACTCGATGATGCGTGCCGGCGCCTCATGCAGTCAAAGCGCGAGCACAAGGCGAGGCTGTACTTCGGCGGAGCGCGCTGTGGATCGGCGTGCGTCTATGCAATGGTTGGCGCTTCGACACGCCATGTGGACCCAGGCGCCACGCTTCGAATTCATTCCAGCATCGGCCGCGAAATCGACAAGACCCAGAATTCGTTGCGGCGCTATGTCGTGGCCATGGGCGTCGACCCGGGCCTTGTTGATGCCGCCGCGAAGATTCCCTCTCGCACCTTCCGGGGGCTGAGCCGAGGCGAGATGGAACGGTTCGGTATCGAGACCCGTGGCGTCTACGAGACGCCATGGTTCGCCTACCATGGACCGGCAGGAGAATTTCTTTTGTTGAAATCCGTTACCTATCCGACTGGAGATACCGGCGACCAATATCGAACTAGAACCGTTGGACTCGCGTGTAGCCCCTTTCCCTCGAGCATACGGTTCATGTACCACCAGGAGCTCACCGCGAAGGAAAGTCGCACTCCGCCGATGATCCGAGCCAAGATAGGTGACAGCCTAATCGATCTCACTACTCTAAGCCCACAAAAGGACTTGGTTGAGAAATCCTTCGATCTAGAGCCTCGGCAACTACAGAGCGCGATTGAAACCGGAAGCTTCGAGATCACGGAAATGTTCGATCAATCGCTGATCAAAAAGCCATCACTTGTCGCGAGGTTCTCGACTTTGGGATTGTCGGCTAACATCGTTGCACTGAAATCAAAATGCGCCTCAAAGAGTAACCTAAGTCAGTGATTGTATTGATTGGAAGGAGAACTGGCATCCGCCCCCCTATTACGGGGTGGAGCTATTGCCGAATTTTGGTGACGGGGCCTACCGCCGATCTGCCCGTCAAACCTACAGCGGTACCGTCTACACCCCGGGCTCTGGTCCGCCGCCCTGTAGCGTTTCTGGTCAAACGTATGCCGCTGCAACGCAGGGCCCGTGGGAGTGGCACGCCGGTCCCGGCCCGAATAAACGAGGCGGCATGTGCGACGCCCTACAAGCCGTTGATCCGACGAGCGCGGGTTATTCCAATCCCTCCAGCTCGACGATCATGCGCTCCATCACGCCGAGCCCGCCCTGCCAGAACGCGGGGTCGCGGGCATCAAGACCGAAAGGCGCCAGCAGCTCGGAGTGGTGTTTGGTGCCGCCGGCCGCGAGCATTTCGAGGTAGCGCTCGGCGAAGCCTTCGGCCGCCCGCTCGTAGACCGCATAGAGCGAGTTCACCAGGCAATCGCCGAAGGCATAGGCGTAGACGTAGAACGGGCGGTGCACGAAGTGCGAGATATAGGCCCAGAAGGTCTCGTAGCCGGGCTTGAGCTCGATCGCGGAGCCCAGGCTCTCCTGCTGCACCTCGAGCCAGAGCGCGTTGAGGCGCTCGGCGGTGAGCTCGCCGCCCCTGCGTTCGGTGTGGACCTTGCGCTCGAACGTATAGAACGCGATCTGGCGCACCACCGTATTGATCATGTCCTCGACCTTGGCGGCGAGCATGGCCTTGCGCTGCTTGTGGTCGGCATTGGCGAGAAGCTTCTTGAACGTGAGCATTTCGCCGAAGACGCTCGCGGTCTCGGCGAGCGTGAGCGGGGTCGGGGCCATCAGCGCGCCGTTCGGGGCGGCCAGCACCTGATGCACGCCGTGCCCGAGCTCGTGGGCGAGCGTCATCACGTCGCGCGGCCTGCCCTGGTAGTTGAGCAGCAGGTAGGGGTGCGCCGAGGGCACGGTCGGATGCGAGAAGGCGCCGGGCGCCTTGCCCGGGCGCACCGGCGCATCGATCCAGTCGTTCTTGAAGAAGCGCTCAGCGATCGCCGCCATCTCGGGTGAGAACGCGCCATAGGCGCCGAGCACGGTCGCCTGCGCCTCGTTCCAGCCGATGGTGCGCGTGGGAACCGCGGGCAGCGGCGCGTTGCGGTCCCAGTGCGGCAGCCGCTTCTTGCCGAACCAGCGCGCCTTGAGCGCGTAATAGCGGTGCGACAGGCGCGGATAGGCCGCGCGCACCGCTTCGACCAGCGCCTCCACCACTTCGGGCTCGACCCGATTCGCCAAATGTCGAGCGTCGGCAACGTCACCGAAACCGCGCCAACGGTCGGAGATTTCCTTGTCCTTGGCGAGCACATTGGTGATCAGCGCAAACGTTCGCAGGTTCTCCTTGAACGTCTTCGCGAGCGCCTGCGAGGCTGCCTTGCGCATTGCCGCGCGCGGATCCTGCATGAGATTGAGCGTGGGCTCGATCGCGAGCGACTTCGAGCCGACGTTGAAGCGCAGGCTGGCGATGGTCTCGTCGAACAAGCGGTTCCACGCCGAATAGCCGGTCACCGACTTCTCGTGAAAGAGCTGCTCGACGCGGTCCTCGAGCTGATAGGGCTTGTCCTTGCGGACGTCTTCGATCCACGGCCGGTAGTGCGCCAACGCCCGATCTTGCATGGCGGCTTCGAGCTTGGCGTCGTCGAGGCGATTGAGCTCGAGCGTGAAGAACAGGAGGTGCGTGGAGGCGGCGGTGACGCGCTCCTGCACGTCGGCGTAGAATTTCGCGCGGGCCGGATCGACGGTGTCGCCGGCGTGGAGGAGGCCGGCATAGGACGTGAGGCGGCCGAGAAGATCGTCGAGCGCCTCGTAGCGCCTCACCGCTGCGGCCAGCGCCGATCCCGCCTCGGGTCGCTCGACGAGCGCCGCGAGCTTGCCCTTGTAGGCCTCCTCGAACGCCAGGCTTTCGGCGGCGCCGCGATCGAGGTCGCGCGTCACCTGCAGATCATCGATCCCGGCATAGAGATCGGCGAGGTTCCATTCCGGCAGCATGCCGAGGCGGCTTGGGGGACGGGACTTGGGCGCTCGTTGAGCGACGGCGCGTTTTGCTTGTGCGGGCATGACAGGTTGCGAAGGAGCGATGACTACGGGACGTCGCCAGAAACGCCCATGGAGGGGGCATGGATGATGGATATGGCGCGAGATCGCCGCGGGTCAACCGGGCCCAGAGAAATCGCGGCAGCCGTCACCGGGCGAGGCTCGAAATCGCGAGCAATATGAGGCGCGTAGAAGTTGAGGCAACGTGGCAATTTTAACGCCTCGTTAAGCCTGATCGGCGACCGTGCCCCAATTCGGCACATGGTTCAGCCGGGAGTCGCGGCATGCGCGAACGTATTCTGATCGCCGACGATGGTCCTGTGGAGCGCCGCCTCGACCAGACGGTGCGCGGATTCGGCTACGAGCCCGCCGTCGCACTGCTCGACGAAAACGGCCATGTGCGCGCGCTTGCCGACATCGAAGCCGAGGCCATCCGCTTCGCCATAAGCCATTACCGCGGTCAGATGTCCGAGATCGCGCGGCGGTTGCACATCGGGCGCTCGACGCTTTACCGCAAGCTCGATTCGCTCGGTCTCGAAGCCGAAATCTCGGATGCGAAAGCGCCTGCGTTGTAATCCGGTGACACTTTCTGAGAAAAAAACTGGCTCGCACGTTGCACGCAGGCGACAACGGGCCAAAATCGACCAAATTCACCCGTAATGACTGCCTCTAGCGGTTGCCTCGGTGGGCGAATCCACGTCAGGTTCGCACCCGGACGGCGCAGCTGGATCTGAACGTGGGGCCTCGCACGTCACGCGGGGTCCGCAGGAATTTTGGGAGAGCGTCCGAATGAGCGGCCCCCGTTTAGAGCGCATTTTGGCGAGCACGGCTCTGGCTTTGATCCTCGCGGCGCCGATTGGCGCCTCCGCCTTTGCGCAAGACGCGGGCGCGTCGAGCGCGACTGCGGCCACGCCAAGTCAAGCTGCAGCAGCGGCGGGCGCGGCTGCGGCGCGACAGGCTGCCGCGGAACCAGCGCCGAGCGCGACTGCGGCCACGCCCAGTCAAGCCGCGGCGGCGGCGGGCGCGGCGGCAGTGGCGACGCGTGAAGCTTCGGCTGCGCCGGGTACGGCGCCCGCTGCAACGAGCGAGACTGCGACGGCGCCCAAAGACGCCGCGGTCTCCACGCCGGCGACCAATCCCGCCGTCGCGAGCGAGCAAGCAGCGGCACCCGATCCGTTGGCCGCGCTCGATCCCGCCGACCGCGCGGTGGCGGAAAAGATTCGCGACCTGCTGGCAGCCAAGAGCGATACGATTTTCGCTAGCAAGCGAGAGCGCGCGGCCGTCGAGGCGTTCTATCAAGGTCGCCACCTCGCCCCCTTGTGGCTCGACAAAGGCGTGGAGAATGCTCGCGCCCAGGCGGTCATTGCGCGCCTGAAGAGCGCCGATGCCGACGGCCTCGACGTCAACGACTACAAGACGCCAACCTTTGCCGGCCTGAGCCCGGACGCGCTGGCCGAAGCCGAACTCAAGCTCACGCAGACAGTGGTCACTTATGCCCGTCACCTGCAGTCCGGCCGCTTCCCCTATACCCGCGTCAGCCAGAACATCGAGTTGCCGCAGGAGCCGCCCGATCCGGCGCAGATCCTCGCCAAGCTCGCCGAGGCCGCCAACGCCGCCACAGCGCTCGACGAATTCAGCCCGCCCCACGAGGGCTACAAGAAGCTCAAGGCCATGCTCGCGCAGATGCGCGCCAAGCCCCCTGGTGCCAAAGAGATCGCCGACGGCCAGCTGCTCAAGCTCAACGCCAAGGCTCCGATGGAAGACGCGCGCGTTCCGCTGCTGCGCGACAAGCTCGGCCTGACTGGGGATGCCTCCGACCTCAGATACGACGCCAAGCTCGCCGAGGCGGTGAAGAAATTCCAGCGCGCCAACGAACTGCCGGTCACCGGCAATCTCGATTCGAAGACCATCAAGGAGCTCAATGGTCCGCCGCGCGACAAGCAGATCGACACCGTCATCTCCAATATGGAGCGCTGGCGCTGGTATCCGCGCGATCTCGGCAAGGCCTACGCGATCGTCAATCTGCCGGACTTCACGCTGCGGGTGGTGCACAACGACGCCCAAGTCTGGAGCACCCGAATCGTGATCGGCAAGCCGGACATGCCGACGCCGCTGCTCAGCGAGACGATGAAATACATCACCATCAATCCGACCTGGAACGTGCCGCCGTCGATCGTATACAACGAATATATGCCGGTGCTGCAGCGCGACCCGATGGCGCTGGAACGAATGGGCCTCAAGCTCGTCTACAATCGCGATGGCAGCGTGCACATCTATCAGCCGCCGGGCGAGGCCAACGCGCTCGGACGAATACGGTTCAACTTCCCCAACCGTTTCTTGGTTTACCAGCACGACACGCCGGACAAGCACATGTTCGCGCACGATGTGCGCGCCTACAGCCACGGCTGCATGCGCGTGCAGGATCCGGCTAAATATGCGGAGATTCTCTTCAACATCGCGCGCCCGGACGAGAACTGGACCGCTGACAAGGTCAAGCGGATGTTCGGCGCCGGCGAGCAGGACATTCAACTGCCGGCGCAGATCTGGGTGCTGCTGACCTATCAGAACGCGTTCGTCGACGATGCCGGCCAGCTGCAAATCCGCCGCGACATCTACAATATCGACAGCCGCACGCTCGCGGCGATCAAGAGCGAGCGCGGCATGATCGAGCCGCCGCAGGAGCGCAAGCGCGAGCAGGAGGTCGTGGCGACGAGCCAACGCCGGCCCGGCGGCGCGACGCCGCGCGTGTCGTTCTTCGAGGCACTGTTCGGTTTCGGCGGCCGCCCGGCGCAAGGCAGGCCGGTGCCACCGCGCGGCATCAGCCGCTGAGCTGACGCATTCCGCGCGCTTGCCTGCCGACGGCACGCGTTTTGATCGCGCCGCTCGCTCGCGCCCGTAGGATTCTTCGCAGTACGGTTAACCGCGGCAAGTTTTTGCCATAGTCGCCTGTCACGCTTGCAGGTATCGGGGGGGACGGGTGCGCTAACCTCGCGTTAACCCTTCCCTAATTGAGCAGTGCGTCAGCCGTCTTCGTTGCGGTGAGTAGCCGTGGCGAGCGACGGAGCTTGTCGCCCGCGGCGTTCGCCGCGGGTTAGGGCGCTGGCGCCAACAAGGGTTGGCACGTGACGGCGAAAGTCGCGCACAGGAATCTATTGTCCTCGCGTTCGGTCAGGGCGGGCTACTGCTGCAGCATCGCCGCTCTTTTCGTCTTTTTCGGAAGCCAGAACTTGCAGAACGCAAGGGCCGACGGCGACACGCGGACAATCTCCTTCCACCACATCCACACCGACGAGGAACTGACCGTCACCTACAAGGTGAACGGCCGGTATGACGACGAGGCGCTCAGGAAAATCAACAACCTGCTGCGTGACTGGCGCGAATCACAAGTGATCAAGATGGATCCCCATCTGATCGACCTCCTATGGGAGGTTCATCGCGAGGTCGGCGCCAAGGAAGCGATCTGGATCGTATGCGGCTACCGCTCGCCCGACACCAACGCCATGTTGCGGCGGCGTTCGAGCGGGGTCGCCCAGTTCAGCCAGCATATGCTGGGCAAGGCCATCGACTTCTACATTCCCGGCGCGCCGCTCGAGCAATTGCGCGAAGCCGGCCTACGGGCGCAACGCGGCGGCGTAGGCTTTTACCCGACATCGGGCGCCCCCTTCGTGCACATGGACACCGGAAGCGTGCGCCACTGGCCGCGCATGCCGGAGGCGCAGCTCGCGAGCGTGCTGTCGAAGGGACAGCTCCACAGCGCATCCGCCTCTGATGGGGCCCAGCGCAGCCGAATGCCCGGCTTGCTCGCCAGGCTCTTCGGCGGCGGCAGGGACGAGGCGCAGGACGCCGCAACCGCGGCCGCACCGGCGCCGGTCAAAGTCGCCGCAATCTCGCGCAAGCCCGCGGCCGCGCCCGAAGCGCGGTCCGAGAAGCCGTCGGCGGTCACCGTCGCCGAATCGCGAGTCGAAAAAGTTGCAATGGTGCCGTTCCCGCCGGCCAAACCCGCGCGGCCGGCCGAGCAATTCGCATCCGTGGTGGCAAAGTCGGCCGCCAAGCCGGCCCAGACCTACGAGGTCGCCTCCGCCGCATCCGAGCCTGCGCCCATCCCGGCTGGTTATGAGGTCGCGTCCGCGACGTCGAAAGCTGAGGGCGCGCCGCGAGCGGCAAGCGCGGTTGCGCGGGCGAACATCTCGGCGAACGACGTCATCAACGAGCGCGGCTATTGGCAGGGACTGCCGAGCGCCGAGCCGGCGGACGCGCCGCAAGTTGCGCGCGCGGCCCCGCCTGCAACGCCGCGGCTTGCGATTGCCAGCGCCGCTGCGACGCCGTGGCCGCTCACCGAGCGTAGCGACAGCGAGCCGATGAGCGCTCTCGCCTATGCGGCGCAGCCCACTCCTATCGCCGTCGCCCGTGCGCTGCCGACGGATCCGGAAACGCCGCGGGTCGCGCCCGCCGCCCCGGAAACCACGATCGCGGTCAAACGCAGCGACGACCATCCCTCCGTTGCGCCGCCCAAGGGCCCGGGCGTGGTGCGGGTGGGCGATCGCTTCAACGATCCGTGGATGCGCGCCATGATCGTGAGCCCGAGCGCACAGGCTTTCATGAAGACCACGGTGTACGGCGTGCCGGATTTCCGCGCGCTGGGTCCGTATCTGCTCAAGCCGGCCTCGACCATGATGGCAACGTTCTCGGAGGATCCGTATCGCGGCATGACCAGCGAAAGTTTCGCCGGCAGCGCCGTGGGCTTCACTCGGACAGTCACATTCAGCCCGCCGCGCACGGCAGCGCTGCGGTAGTTCTGCTTCCCATCACGGGGGGATCGTAGGGGCGTGGCGCCGCAAGTCGGGGAAACCCGGCTTGCGGCGAACCGCGTCAGGGCCTCCGGCGTTATACCTGCTCGCAGCGCTTCAGTTCAGCATGCCGAGCGCATGCATGTAAGTTTCGAGAATCGCCTCCTGTTCGCGCCGTTCATCGGCATCCTGCTTGCGCAGCCGTACGATCATGCGCAACGCCTTGACGTCGAAGCCGTTGGCCTTGGCTTCGGCATAAACGTCGCGAATGTCGTCGGCGATCGCTTTTTTCTCTTCCTCCAGCCGCTCGACGCGTTCCACGAAGGCCTTCAGATGATCCTTCGCAAAGCGGGCGGCGGGCCGTTCCACGGCAGCGGCGGTGGCCATCGAACCCTCCTCCAGTAACCCGAGCGCAAGGTTTCGGAAGCGCGGGCGTCGAGGTCAAGACGCGAGGCCAGTCATCCCCGGAGTACACAGGCGAAGAAATTTAGTGCTTGTGGCCGGCTTTCTCGAACGCGGCCTGCTGGTCCTTGGAGGCCTCCTTCTGGTGCTTGGCCTTCCATTCCTCGTACGGCATGCCGTAGATCGTCTCGCGGCTCTCGTCCTTGGACATCGGCACGCCGCGCGCATCGGCGGCGTCCTTCATCCAGTTCGACAAGCAATTGCGGCAGAAGCCGGCAAGATTCATCAGGTCGATGTTCTGCACGTCGGCGCGCTTGCGCAAATGCTCGACGAGGCGGCGGAACGTGGCGGCCTCGAGCTCGGTGCGGGTCTTGTCGTCAAGCGCCATGGCGCGTCCTTTCGCTTGAACGTGAGGGTCCTCGAGCTGGCAGTTCCATGCCATAAGAATAGTGATGGCGCGGGGCGCTTTCCAGCGCGCCTTAAGCGCGTTCACGCGCGTCTTTGACGCGCCTGGCATCCGCCGATCGCACAAAGGATGATCCAACATGCCGCCGCGCGTTCGGCTATTTTGCCCGCGATGATGGCAGACCCCATGCGCAGCGGACCACACGAGACTTGCGCGCGTCGCGGGCGTTCGGCCGCGCCCGAGTTCGAGCCTTGACCGCATCACCGCGCGCCTTCCTCGACGGGCTGTTCCGCACGGCGGTGGCCGCCGCGCACCCCGAGAGCTGCTTGCCGGCGCATTTGCCGGCGCCGCCGTCCGGACGCTTGGTCATTCTGGCGGCCGGCAAGGCCGCGGGCTCCATGGCCGAGGTCGCCGAACGCCACTATCTCGACGAGCATGGCGTGCCGGAAAGCCGCATCAGCGGTCTCGCCGTCACCCGTCACGGCTATGGCCGTCCGACCCGCCTCGTGCGCGTCGTCGAGGCAGGCCACCCGATGCCAGACGCGGCCGGTCTTGCCGCGACCGTCGAGACGCTCGATCTCGCCGATTCCGCCGGCGCGGAGGATCTGGTGCTGGTGCTCATTTCCGGCGGCGCCTCGGCAAATTGGATCGCGCCCGCTGCCGGCCTTTCGCTTGCGGACAAGCAGGCAGCGACGCGCGCGCTGCTCGCCTGCGGCGCCTCGATCGTCGAGATCAACACGGTGCGCAAGCATCTCTCCCGCATCAAAGGCGGGCGGCTGGCGCAGCACGCGTATCCCGCGCGCCTGGTCGCGGTGGGCATTTCCGACGTGCCGGGGGATGATCCGACGGTGATCGGCTCGGGCCCCACGGTGCCCGATCGGACCACGCTGGCCGATGCTCGCGCCATCGTGGCGCGCCATCGGCTTGAGCTGTCGCCGCTGGTGACGCGCGCGCTCGCCGACCCCGCCAATGAGACGCCGAAACCGGGCGATGCGGTCTTCGCCGGCACCTCGTTCGCGCTGGCGACACGGCCCGCCGAGGTCTTCCGCGCCGTGGAGGACGCGGCGCGCACTGCCGGCTACGAGTGCATCCTGCTCGGCACGGCGATCGAGGGCGAGGCGCGCGAGGTCGCCGCCGCGCAGGCACGACTGGCCCGCGATCTCAAGGCGCAGGGGCGGCGCGCGGTGATCCTCTCGGGCGGCGAACTCACGGTAACGCTGCGCGGTCAGGGCCGCGGTGGGCCCAACCAGGAATACGCGCTGGCGCTGGCGGTTGCGCTCGCGGGGACGAGCGGGGTCGCGGCGCTCTCCGGCGACACCGACGGCACCGATGGCGGGGCCGGTCGGCCGGACGATCCCGCGGGCGCCTTCATCGATGCAACCACCCTTGCCCGCGCCGGCCGCCTCGGCCTCGATCCGGCCGTCTTTCTAAACGACAACAATTCGACGGAATTCTTTGAGAAACTTGGCGATCTGCTGACGCCGGGGCCGACGCTGACCAATGTGAACGACTTCCGGGCGATCCTCGTTGACAGTCCTTAAGAGTTCACGCGATATCGGGCATTCGGACCGTCGAGCGGGTTGAGTGCGGACGGGATGAAACACCGGTACACGAGAGCTGGAGTTCGGCGCCGCCCTCTGCACCTTTTGGCGGCCGCCATGCGCGCGCTCGCCGGCGCCACGCTCATCATGGCCGCAGTCGCACTGACCGCCGAGCCGGCCAAGGCCGACTTCCGCCTCTGCAACAATACCGGCAACCGGGTCGGGATCGCGGTCGGTTACAAGGAGAACGAAGGCTGGACCACCGAGGGCTGGTGGAACATCTCCGCCCGCAGCTGCGAGACCATGCTGCGCGGCGCGCTCGTCGCCCGCTTCTACTACATCTATGCGGTCGACTACGATCGCGGCGGCGAATGGTCCGGCCAAGCCTTCATGTGCACGCGGGAAAAGGAGTTCACCATCCGCGGAACCGACGATTGCCTCGCGCGCGGCTATGACCGCACCGGCTTCTTCGAGGTCGATACCGGCGACCAGCCGTCCTGGACCGTGCAGCTCACCGAATCGGCTGACCAAGCGCCCATGCAGCCTCTACAATCGCGCGTTCCGATGCTTCAGACCCCTCCGGCTGCCGGCCGACCGGGCGCGCCGACGCCGCCGGCGCGAAACCGCAACTGATGCGACGTCTGCGCCGGACCAAGATCGTCGCGACCCTCGGCCCCGCATCCTCAGACCGACGCGTCATCGCCAGCCTGTTCCAGGCCGGTGCCGACGTCTTCCGCATCAATATGAGTCACACCACGCATGCGCGCATGCGCGAGCTGGCGGCGGCGATTCGGGCGGTGGAAACCGAGCACGGCCGGCCGATCGGGATTCTGCTCGATCTCCAGGGCCCAAAGCTCCGGGTCGGAAGCTTCGCGGACAATCCGGCCACGCTCACCAAGGGTGAAACCTTCACGCTCGACACCGATCCCACGCCCGGCGATGCCAAGCGGGTGCAGCTGCCGCACCCCGAAATCTTCGCCGCCATCGAGCCCGGCCACACCCTCCTGCTCGACGACGGCAAGGTGCGCCTCGTCGCCATCGAGGCCGACAGCCACCATATCCTCACGCGCGTGGAGGTCGGCGGCAAATTGTCCGACCGCAAAGGCGTGAGCCTGCCCGACACGACTGTGCCGTTCTCGGCGCTGACGGAGAAGGACCGCTCCGATCTCGAAGCCGGGCTCGACACCGGCGTCGACTGGGTCGCGCTCTCTTTCATCCAGCGGCCGGAAGATATCGCCGAGGCCAAGAAGATCACGCGCGGGCGCGCCGCCGTCATGGCCAAGATCGAGAAGCCGCAAGCCATCTATCGACTCGGCGAGATCATGGATCTCACCGATGCGCTGATGGTGGCGCGCGGCGATCTCGGCGTCGAGATGCCGCTCGAAAAGGTACCCGGGCTGCAAAAGCAGATGACGCGCATGGCACGCCGCGCCGGCAAGCCGGTGGTGGTCGCGACCCAGATGCTCGAATCCATGATCACGAGTCCGGTCCCGACCCGCGCCGAGGTCTCGGACGTTGCGACCGCGATTTTCGAAGGGGCGGACGCCATCATGCTGTCGGCCGAATCCGCCGCCGGGCAATATCCGGTCGAGGCGGTCGCCACGATGAACCGCACCGCCGAGGAAGTCGAACGCGACCCGACCTATCTCACCATCATCCATGCCCAGCGCACGGAGCCCGAGGCAACCGGCGCCGACGCCATCGCCGCGGCGGCGCGCCAGATCGCCGAGACCCTCGAGCTCTCCGCCGTCGTATGCTGGACGAGCTCGGGCTCCACCGGGTTGCGGGTCGCGCGCGAACGTCCGAAATCGCCCATCGTGGCGATTTCCCCCAGAGTGTCGACCGGGCGCCGCCTGTCGCTGGTATGGGGCGTGCACTGCATCGTGGCGGAGGACGCCCATGATCTCGATGACATGGTGGAGCGCGCCTGCCGGCTCGCGTGGAAGGATGGATTCGCCCAGGTGGGACAGCGCGTCATCATTGTCGCCGGCGTCCCGCTGGGTACGCCGGGCGCGACCAATATGCTGCGCATCGCCTTCGTGGCTCCCGAGGCGGCGCGGGACGCCGGATGATGCACGAAGAGGCAGCGGCTCTCGGCCGTCCTGCGTTTGCCGTCGTTCGATTCAGATATCGCGGCCGTCGACCTTTTCGGTCAACTTCTTGACCAGATCGGGAAGGCGCTCCAGGTGTGGGTGGATGGCGAGTGCACGGCGGAACGCGTCGAGCGCGCGCTTGTCGTCGCCGAGCTCCTGCAGGATGATCCCCAATCCCGAGAGCGCGCCGAAATGGCGCGGCTCGCGCGCCAGCACTTCGTGGATGTCGGCGAGCGCGCGACCGAAGTCTTTTTTCGTGTAGTAGACGGTCGCGCGGCGGTTCCACGCCTCGGTGAAATCTGGCCGAATGTCGATGACGGCGGTGAGCAGCCGGATCGCAAGATCGTAGTCCTTGCCGTCGGCCGCGCTTTTGGCGCGGCCCATCAACAGATTGGCGGTATCGCTGCTGGAGGCGAGCCAGATCGCCCAGATGCGGTTCTCGATATATTTTGCGCTGTCGTCGTCGGGCGCGACTTTGAGCGCCGCGAACAGCCGATCGAGATTTTGCGTCTTGTCGCCGTGCTGGGCGCGCGGCAGCGTGCTGGGCGGCTCGATTGGCTTGAGCGGCTCGGGATCGACCGTTTCCGCCGGCGCCGGCAGCACCCACGCGGCCGCGAACATCACGGTTGCCACCCATGCGAGGAATCGCTGGCTCATGCGCTCAAGCCTAGCGCTCCGCCGTAGCGCGATAAAGACAAGATTTCGTCAGGGCAGCCGTGCAAGACCGCTGGCGGCGCGCCCGCGTGCCACGCTCAACCTTGGCGGGCCTTGAAGCGGCGCTGGACCTTGTTGATCACGTAGACCCGACCTTTGCGGCGGACCAACCGATTGCTGCGATGACGGCTGCGCAGCGATTTCAACGAGTTGCGGACTTTCATGGCTTTGGCTCTCGTGCGCGCGGCCGCGCGGCTCGCAGAACGTTTTGCAAGGTTGCGCGGAAATTAGGGATGCGATGGCGGCTCGTCAACACGCGGGGCGAACGCGCGGCCGCCCACGGCAGCGCGCAGCCTCGGGGCAAATAATTGATTTAGCGTCTATTTTCCTCATGCGGCGCGAGCGGCGCGGGCGACCGGCAGCTTCAGCAGCCTGGCCGCGTTGGCAAAGAAGATCGCGTCGCGCTCCGCCTCCGGTATGTCGAGGTCCTTGATCAACTTGATGGCGCGCGGTTTGAGCGAGGTCAGCGGCGGGGCGTCGCTGCCATAGACGACGCGCTCGGGCCCCATCCAGTCGAGCACCATTTTCACCGCCGGGAGATTGTAGGTGACCGTATCGAGATGCATCTTCTTGAGGTAGTGGCTCGGCGCATGTTTGATCTTCATCGGCGCGTAAGAACCGAGGAAGAAAGCCTCCTCCTGCAACTCGTAGGCATAGTCCATCCGGCTGATGGTCTCGCAGATGCCGCCACCGCCATGCGAGGCCACGATGGTCACGCGCGGGAAATCCTCCAGAATGCCGCGCACGATCAGCCGCCCCAGCGCCAGGCACAGATCGAAGGGCCGTCCGATGCTGGAGGCGAGACGATAGTCCTTCATCCGCTCTTCGCCGAAGCCGAGATGCGGGGGATGGATCATCACCGGCACGTCGAGCTCCTGCACCAGTTCCCAAAACGGGCGCGCGTCGTCGTCGTCCGGATAGTGGCCCTTGTGGCTGGAATGAATGAAAATGCCCTTGAGGCCGAGCTCGCGGACCGCGCGCTCGGCCTCTTTGATGAAGGCCGGCCCGCCGCAAGGCAGGATGGTCGCAAACGAATAGAGCGTGCCTTTGTATGTCTGCTGAACCTCGGCGGCGTAGTCGCTCCATTTTTGGACCGCCAGCAGTTCTTCGTGGTCGGCCTTGCCGCGCAGATAATGTGCGGCATTCGTCACCACGCTGATGTCGATGCCGTTCTCGTAGTGGGCCTCGAGGAAGTTCTCGAGCACCATGGGGCAGCCGCGCTCGCCCCACTTCGGCCCATGCTTGCCGTCCAAGGTGCCGAGATCGTCGGCTGCCTCTTCCGGAGTATAGATGTGCGAGTGCCAGTCGATGATCACGGTTAATTTCCGCCATCGTTACGGACACTGTGAGCGCAAAGCCGGACCCCGGTCAACAGCAGGATCAGGTGCGTGCGACAGCTGATCGTGCCGGATCGGCGGGTGCGCGCTTAAAATGCGGCACGAGGGATGCGACGAACGTGCCGCTTTTCGCCGCCAACAGCGTGCGTGCCGCAGCCGTCGTCGTCGTTTCGCTCGCGGTCAGTCGCCTAAGCCGAGCCCGAGCGCCTCGGCCATGACGCGGAAAACCCCGGTGTTGTCCATCTGGCCGCGAACGCGATCGCTGCCGGGGCCGACCGCGGTGAGGATCACGTCCTCGCCGGAATGTACATCGGCGTTGATCATCGCCGGCAGGTTGCCGAAGCGCAGTACGGCACCGGGAACGTTCTTGTAGCGCTCGTTTGCCACGTAGGTGTCGGGCTCCTTGCCCGCCACCGTCGGGTCGTTGGGGTTGTCGAGCTTCGGTCGAAACGTCTCATAATGGTCGGGCAGGCTTGCCGAGAACAAAGCGAGGCGGCGGCTGACGTCCACGCGCGCCGGATAGCCCTCGGCGTCGGGCGCGGGGTAATTCGGGAATCCGGCTCGCTCATATACGCGTACGCGCTCGCGCATCGCGACATTGGGGACCGACGTCATGTCGTCCTCGATCGTTCCCACCAAACCGATCGGATGCGTATGATCGGCCACGACCAGAATGAGCGTGTCGTCACCTCGCGCGCTGGCCCAATCGCGGGCGAGCTTCACCGCGTTGTCGAGCATGATGGTGTCGTAGACCGCGCGCTCCATGTCCAGGAGGTGGGTGTACTTGTCGATCATGCCCGACTCCACCATCAGGAAGAAACCGGCTTCGTTCCTTGCGAGCACCTTCAACGCTGCGCTCACCTGCTCGGTCAAGTCAGGCTGCTGCCGCCTTCCACGGACTTCGGCAGGAAGTTCGCGCGGCCACCGCCCATGATGACGTCGGGCTTGGCGGAGAAGAATTGCTCCACGATGCGGTCGTATTCGCTGCGCCGGCGCACGTGGGCCACCATCGCGGCGGGGGTGGCGTCCTCGATCTCAGTATTGGTGACGATGCCGACCGCCATCCCATGTCTGCGTTTGACCAGACTGGAGATGGTCTCGACCTTGGGATCGTCGAGCGGGTTAAGGGTGCGATCGGCATAGACCCCCATGGCGTTGACCGCCGACTTGTGGCCGGTCGCATAGGCGCTGGCGGAATTGGCCGAATCGGTAATGATCGAATCGCTGCCCGCGGTGGCAACCAGCGCCATATGCGGCATGTCGTCGATAGCGAGTTTGCCGCGCGCCTTGCCCTCCGCGATGCCCTTTGCGAGCACGCGCGCCGCCACGCGGTGGGCGAGGGACATGCCGTCGCCGATGAACAAGATGACGTTCTTTGCCCTGCGCGGTCCGCTGACATAGACGTTCCAATCAAGTTCACGGGAGTTGACACCTTCGCTGACGCGCAGCCGATAAACGCCGGGCTGTGCGAGTGAAACGTCGCGCAGGATCAAGGCGGATTGATCCTTGCCGTCCTCGCGCTCGACAAAAGTGGCGGCCTTGCCGAAAAGCTCGGCATGATCCTTGCCGTTCAAGGTCACGGAGACCTTTGTCGGATCGGCAAGGCCCGCAAATTCGACTTTGAAGTCGAACCGGGCGCCGACCAAAATATCGGCTCGGTCGATCGGATAGACGGTCTGCGAAAAACCGGCCGAACCGACCATCGAAATCGCGATGCCAGCCGCGGCGGCGACGAATCGGCGCATGCAATCCTCCAATCGCGTGGACAATCAGACCTATTGGTCCTTCATGACGGCTGGGTGACAACGGCTCATCATGCAGGCGCCACGCATGGCCGTTGGCGCGATCGGATTTCGTGCTAGATTTCTATGCGAGGTGCGCTGAGAGCGGCGCACCCGCTCAAACCGGGAGGGCGACCATGTCCAAGGCCAAGTTCTTCGCGCTTGTTGCGTCGCTTGCGGTCGTGCCCTAGGCTCGACCGCGAGCCTGGCACAGCAACCGCCGCCGCAGTCTCCGAACATGACCTTTTTCGTCGCCAGCAACGGGCCGGGCAAGGGCGCGGACCTCGGCGGCCTGGAAGGCGCGGATCGTCAATGCCAGACACTGGCGCAAGGGGCGGGCGCGGGCAACAAGACCTGGCGCGCCTACCTTAGCACCCAGGCAACCGGCGGCGCCGAAGCCGTCAATGCCCGCGATCGCATCGGACGCGGCCCCTGGCAGAATTTCAAAGGCGAGATCGTCGCCCAAAACGTCGACGATCTTCACAGCGACAGCAACAAACTCGGCATGCAGGTGTCGCTGACCGAGCGTGGCACCATGGTTGCCGGCGTCGGCTACACCCCCAATTATCACGACGTTCTTACCGGCTCGCAGATGGACGGGCGGGCGTTTCCGCCTAGCGAGGACAGAACCTGCCGCAACTGGACGAGCGGCACCCAAGGCGCGGCCATGGTCGGCCACATCGACCGCAGGGGTTTACGCGATGATGCCGCGTCCAAGTCGTGGAATTCGTCGCATCCCTCGCGCGGGCCCGACGGCGGCTGCAGCCAGAACGATCTCAGAAGCACCGGCGGCAACGGCCTGTTCTACTGCTTCGCCGCGAACTAGCTGGTGCGGTCCGCGAGAGGCTGCGCCGAGGATGCTTTCTGCGCAGGTGAGGGCAGCGAGCGCCCGAGGCGCGCCTGCCCTCTCTTTCGTCCCTCGAGCGGCAACGTCGGATGGCGACTTTTTTAGCGTCCAGGTTTTTGGCGTCCCCGTTCGCCGGTTCGCGTATCGGCTAAGGGGACAAAATCGTAGTCGCCGACGCCTTGCAGGACCAAAAACACCGCAGACGTATCGCCGGCGTTGGTGACGAGGTGCGGGCGCTTCGGCGGGACGGAATAAGTCTCTGTGTCGTGGACGTTGGTGTGATAGTGCCAGGGCACCTTTTGCGAAGGGCCGATCTGCAGTTCGGCGATGCGAAACCCTGGGCGCGCAGCGTGATAGGCTCGACGCTCGACCTCATACAGCGCACTCGAATCCTTCACTCCTTTCATGCCTATTCCTCCGCATCATTCGATTCGTTTGATGTCCGCGTCACGAATGACCTTCGCCCACCTCGCCATTTCCGATTTGATCTGGGCCTGGAACTCGTCGGGGGAGCTGATGGAGACGCCGAAGCCGATCGCCGCCAGGCGTTCCTTCACCTCGGGTCGCACTAGAATCTTGGCGATCTGGCGATAGAGTTGGTCGACGATCTCCTTCGGCGTTCCAGCCGGAACGACGACGCCCTGGAAGAACAGGGACTCCTGGCCCGGGACGCCCGCCTCCGCCAAGGTCGGCACGTCGGGAAACTCGGTAGCGCGCTGGCCGCTCGTCACCGCCAGCGCACGTAGCTTGCCTTCCTTGATGAGCGCAGCCGCTGACGGCAACGCGTTGAACGCGATCGGCGTATGTCCCCCGATCGTCGAATTCATTGCCGGAGCACCGCCGTTGAACGGCACATGCAGAAGGTCGAGCCCGAAGGCGAGCTTGAACAATTCGGCCGCCAGCTGTGCCGACTGCCCCGTACCAGCCGATGCGTAACTGTACTTGCCGGGATTTGCTTTCACCAGCGCGACCAGTTCCTGCAGGTTGTGCGCCGGGAACGAAGGGTTGACCACCAAGACGTGAGGCGACGTCACCGCCAAAGCGACCGCGGTGAAATCCCTGATCGGATCATAAGCCAGCTTGGGATAGAGGCTCGGATTGATGACGAAGCTCGGGGTCACGATGAGCAATGTATAGCCGTCCGGCGGGGCCTTCGCGGCGGTGGCGGTGCCGACGTTGCTGGCACCGGTCGGCAAGTTCTCCACATAGAACGATTGACCCCAAGTCTCGGTCAGCGGCTGCGCGATGACGTGCGCCAACACGGTGGCGGGGCCGCCGGCTGCGAATGGCACGATGATCCGCACGGAACGCGTGGGATAGGTTTGCGCCCCCGCGGTCCTCGATACGGCGGACGTCGCGGCGGCGGCGCAGGCAAGGCGCAAGAAGTGACGACGAATGAGCTGCATCGTGTTCTCCTCCGCACACGACGTTTCGCATGCGCATGCTCGCAGCACCGGCAAAAAAGAACGTCGGTTTATTGAGACTGCGATGCCCGCCGACGGCACCAGCGCGGCCCATTGCGCGCACGGAGACCTCGGCACGTCCCGCTTAAGGGCTGCTGAGGCGGACGTTACACGAGCGCTGGTCTGTGTGAAAGAGGCGCCACGCCCCGCAAATGATCAGCTTCGCCTCGACGGAACGCCGCGCGACCATTTCTCCATCCGCGGCTCGATCTTGGTCGACCAGAGCTCGCGGTCGGCGACATCCTTGAGCGTGACGGTCATGACCTCGCTCGCCCCGTCGATCGCCACATGGCCGAAGAACTGCAGCCCGAAGCAGGGCGCCAGGTCGTCGCGCTGAGCGCCGCTGCATCCCTTCTGGAAAACCCCGCGCGGACCGAAGGTGTTGTCGAGCGTTTGCGGCCGCCAAGTGCCGGCATGGAGGGGGCCGGAAATGAATTCCCAGAACGGCTCGAAGTCCTGGAACACGGCCGCGTTGGGGTCGTAATAATGCGCGGCGGTGTAGTGCATGTCGGCGGTGATCCATACCGTATTGCCGATGCCGGCATGCTTGATGAAGGCGAGAAGATCGGCGATCTCGATTTCGCGCCCGCGCGGGCTGCCGTCGCCTTGCGCGATCGCGTCGCCGCTCACCACGCCGATCGGCAAATCGGCGGCGATGATTTTCCACGTTGCCTGCGAACTCATCAATTCGCGTTTGAGCCAGGACGTCTGCGTCGGCCCCAGGATCGCGGCGGCAGCCCCGTCCTCGCCGTAAGGGGTGCGGTAGGAGCGCATATCGAGCAGGAAGACGTCGAGCAGCGGACCATAGGGGATCTTGCGATAGATCCGGCCGGCTTCGGCCAGCGTCTCCCGCATCGGCATGAATTCGTGGAAAGCGCGGCATCCGCGCGCGACCAATTTGAGTATACTCTTGTCGGCATAGCCGCTCCAACCGAGCGCCTCGCCCGGACACCAATCGTTGCTGACTTCGTGATCGTCCCATTGCGCGAACAGCGGCACCTCGGCATTGAACGCCAGCACATTCCTGTCGAGAAGGTTGTATTTGTAATTGCCGCGGAAGTCGGCGAGCGTCTGGGCGAGCTTGGATTTCTCCTCAGTGACGATATTCCTCCACATCTCGCCGTTCGGAAGCTTGCGCTCCGCGTGCAGCGGACAGTCGGCGTAAATGTGGTCGCCACAATGAATGAAAAAATCGGGCCGAGATTTCAACATGGTCGAATAGGTGCGCATACCCCCGCGCGACTCGTCGATGCCCCAGCCACCGCCCGCGGTATCGCCCGACCACACGAACGAGACGGTGCGCCGTTCGCTCGGCGCCGTGCGAAAATGCCCGACCTGCGGCGAACCGAACGCGCTCGGAAACGAATGATCCTGAAAGCGGATGCGATAGAACACGTCCTGCCCGGCCGGCAGACCCTCGAGCAACGCCTTGGCGGTGAAATCGGTCTCCGGCAGAGCGTCGACGAAAACCGCGCTGCGAACATTCTTGAAGCTCTCGCTGGTCGCCACCTCGACCAGCATGCGCGAGGCTCTGTCCGCGCGCGCCCAGACAATTCCAGAGTCGACGGAGACGTCGCAGGACTGGACGCCGTGAGTGATGACCGGTCGATCGGCGGCGCGGCTCAGCGCGGGCTTGGCGATGCCGCCGACGGCCGCGATCGCCGCCGACGAAGCCGCAGTAGTCAAGAAGCGGCGCCGCGTCAGCGACGCGCCGCTGCGCATGACGGCCATCGGGCCTCCGCCGTCGAATCACTTGCGCGGAAGCTGCCCGCGTCGTCTGACAGGGACTCGACACTTGTGCGACAGCCGCATGAAGGCCTCGCAGGTCGTCGCGATGCGGCGGTTCAAGCACGCCGTCGCGCCGGCGTGCGGTCAGGAACCGAGACCGAGTGTGGATCGAAGACGCCAGACGCAGGACGGACATCGGCGCGACCTCCGTCCTGCATCCGCGGTGGTCAAATGGTAGCGAAGAATGGCGGCATGTTCCCGAGGCGTTCCGCTGCGAACTTCGCTTGCCTCCCGAGGAACCGGAACAGTATGTTGCAATCGCATTCCAAATATGCGGTTTCCTGCGTGAGCGGCGCATCGACACGGGGAACTAACAGCGTGAACGACAGGTACTTTGGCTCCCATGAGCTTCACGGCCGGGAGCAGGCTGTGCAAGCCTCGTCGGATCGCGGGTTCGGCTACGTCTTTGCCGGCTTTTCGGCGCTGGTTGCAGCCTTGTCGTTCTACGAGGGCGGTACGCGCTGGCCTTATTGGCTGGCAGCGGCCGTCATGTTCGCGCTCGTCGCATTTTACCGCCCGAGCCTGCTCGCCCCGCTCAACCGGTTGTGGACCAAGCTCGGCCTCGTCCTGCTCGCGGTCGTGAACCCCCTCGTGCTGGGGATCGTGTACTATGGCTGCATCACGCCGGTCGGCTGGCTCATGCGGCTCAGCGGCAAAGACCCTTTGCGGCTTCGCTTCGAGCCGGAGCGCAAAAGTTACTGGGAACCGAGACAGCCTCCAGGCCCGCCCCCCAACAGCCTCATGAACCAATTCTGAGCGCGCGATGGTCTCCTTTCTTCGCGAATTCGCCGCGTTCTTGCTGGAGCGCAAGAAATACTGGCTGCTGCCGGTATTCATTGTCATGGCCCTATTCGGCGGACTCATCGTGCTGACCAAGGGCACGGCGGTTGCGCCGTTCATCTACACGCTGTTCTGACGAGCTCATGCGCGTCCTCGGGATTTCCGCGTTCTATCACGACAGTGCGGCCGCGTTGATCGCCGATGGCCGCATCGTGGCCGCCGCGCAGGAAGAACGTTTCAGCCGCAAGAAATTCGATGCCAATTATCCGCGCCATGCGGTCGAGTATTGCCTCAAGGCCGACGGTGTTACGCTCGCGGACGTCGACTACGTCGCCTTCTATGACAAGCCCTTTCTGAAGTTCGAGCGCCTGCTCGAAACCTATCTCACCTTCAGCCCACGGGGGTTCAGCTCATTCCGCATGGCGCTGCCATTATGGCTGCGCGAAAAGCTCTTCCTCAAATCGCTGCTCGCTGGCGAGCTGAAAGCGCTCGAACCGAATTTCGACTGGGACAAGCGGCTTGCGTTCTCGGAGCACCATTTGAGTCATGCGGCTTCGGCGTTCTATCCCTCGCCTTTTCAGCGAGCGGCGGTTCTCACGATGGACGGCGTCGGCGAATGGGCGACGACATCGGCAGGGGTCGGCAACGGCCACGAGCTGAAGATCCAGAAGGAAATCAACTTTCCCCACAGTCTCGGCCTGCTCTATGCGGCGTTCACGTATTACACCGGATTCAAGGTCAATTCCGGAGAGTACAAGGTGATGGGGCTCGCCCCCTACGGAACGCCGAAATACGCGCAGCTCATCTACGACAATCTGATCGACCTCAAGCCCGACGGTTCGTTTCGCCTCAACCTCGACTACTTCAACTACTGCACCGGGCTTACGATGACGAACGATCGCTTCGACGCGCTGTTCGATGGACCGCCGCGCATGCCCGCAGCGCCGCTCGAGCAACGCCACATGGACCTCGCGGCGTCGATCCAGGCCGTAATCGAAGAGGCGGTGCTGCGCCTCACCCGCAGCCTCGCGGTGGAGACCGGCGAAGCGAATCTGTGCCTTGCCGGCGGCGTAGCGCTCAACTGCGTCGCAAACGGCAAGGTGCTGCGCGACGGCAAGTTCGAGAACATCTGGGTGCAACCCGCAGCCGGAGACTCCGGCGGCGCGCTCGGCGCGGCGCTGACCATCTATCACCTTTATGCCGACCGGCCGCGCACGGTCGCCAATACGCCGGACGGCATGGTGGGCTCCTATCTCGGCCCGGAATTCGACGATGGCGAAACGCAGACGCGGCTCGAGGCGGCGGGCGCGCGCTACGCCACGCTGCCGCGCGATCGGCTCATCGACCGCACGGCGCAGGCGCTCGCCGACGGCAAGGCCGTGGGCTGGTTCCAGGGGCGAATGGAGTTTGGTCCGCGCGCGCTCGGCAATCGCTCGATCCTCGCCGATCCACGCGACCCGCACATGCAGAAGAAGCTCAATCTAAAGGTCAAGTACCGCGAGAGCTTTCGCCCGTTTGCGCCGTCGGTCTTGCGCGAGTACGTGTCGGAGTGGTTCGACATCGATGTCGACAGTCCCTACATGCTCATGGTCGCCCCGGTCTGCGAGCGCCATCTCCGCGAAATGACGAGCGAGGAGCAACAGCTGTTCGGGATCGACAAGCTCAACGTGCCGCGCTCGAGCATCCCGGCGGTGACGCACGTCGATTATTCCGCCCGCGTGCAGACGGTGCATCGCGAGACCAATCCGCTCTACCACGATCTCATCAGCCGCTTTCACGCCCTGACCGGGTGTCCGGTCCTTGTCAACACGAGCTTCAACGTGCGCGGCGAGCCGATCGTATGCACGCCCGAGGATGCCTTCCGCTGCTTCATGGGCTCGGAGATCGACGTACTGGCGGCCGGCAACTGCTATCTCGTCAAGGACGAGCAGGACCCCGCCTTGAAGCAGAACTACAAGGACGAATTCGAGCCGGATTGAGGTCCCGAAATCCGCGCTATGCCCGCCCAGCGTAATTTCTGGCGAGCTACCGCTCGCCGACCCCATTTGAGCCCTGATTAGGAAAAATATTGGGTAACCATGGAGCAACCGTTGACTGATTTGGCTTCAAGGCGCGGCGGCAGCAGCTTGCTGTTGCGCGGCTTGCTTGTATTGGGCGCGATCATTGTCGCGATACTCTTTGCCGCCGAACTTCTGCTTCGCGTCATCGATTTCAGCGGGCCAAGCCGCTTCGAACTCGGAGAGGCTTTCCAGTTTGATCCGGAGCTCGGCTGGGCCCCCGTGCCAAACGCTGCCGCGCAGCAAACGAGCGGCAATCGTACGATTTCAGTAAGACACAACAGTCTTGGACTGCGCGAGCGAGAGCTGAGCGATATTGCGCCGGATCGATTCCTCTTTCTGGGCGACTCGTTCACCTACGGCTATGACGCCGAGGCGAATGAGCGCTTCAGCGATCTTCTGCAGAAAGCGCTGCCGCGGTATGGGATCGTCAATGCCGGCGTTTCCGGCTACGGAACCGATCAGCAATTTTTATTGATGAAGCGGCTTTGGAATGAGATCAACCCGAAATATGTGGTCTTGACGTTTTGCGTCGACAACGATCGCGACGACAATACCAGCAGTTATCGCTACCGGAAGTATCACAAGCCGTATTTCGTGCGTACGGGCGATGGCGAATGGCAAGTTCGCGGTTACCCCCTGCCGCGACCGAGCCGCGATGACAACAGCGACAGCGCATGGCTCGGTCATTTTGCGCTCGTCCGCTTCGTCGTCGATGCCTCCCGAGCTCTTCGAAATCGCGAGATCATCGTCCCCGACCCGACCGAAGACGTGATCGGCATGATGCGGCGGACGGTGGAAGCGCGCGGGGCGCGCCTAGTGGTCGGTTTGCAGCGCCACGAACCGAGGCTCGAAACCTACCTGCAGGCGCAAAAGATCCCCTACACCACATTCGAAGACGCCCCTGGTTATCCGGTTGCCGGCTGGCATTGGACGCCGGAAGGCAATGCCATAGTCGCGAAGAAGTATCTGGCTTTGTTCACCGAGATGGGCATCTCGTCGGATCCGGCGCAACCACGAAGTGCGCCGCCGCCCGCGCGCAGCGATGCCGACGACCGGCAGCTCATAACAACGGCTCCGAGCGTGCTCTCCCCATCCATCTGGCTGGCCGCGGCGCACGCGCTTCCCGGCGAATTCATCGGGCTCGGTCGCTATTTGCAAAATTGGTCGACGGCGGTCCAAGACAGTCACGGCTGGCCGCGCGTGGGGGTGGCGTTGCTCGTTTTGACGGTGCTGGCGATCGCGGTGGCAATGCTTTGGTTCTGGTGGCAGCGCCGATTGACCGTCGCAGCCGCCACGCCCGACAGGTTTTCCATGGCGCTTTCCTCGTTCGGCGTTTTCCTCTGCCTTGCGTTCGCCACGCCGCTCCTGACGATCACGCTGCTCGAAGTAACCGAAGTGCGTATGATCGAGGTATCGTATGGATTCGTTGCCGGGATTGTGATCGCCGCGTTCGGCCGCGCTGTCGCGCTGGGCGTGTTTGCGCCCGATGCCCCGCGGCGCCGCCTGATCGCAGTCGACGACCTCACCGCCCGCTCGCTCGCCAGCTATCTCGTCTGGGGGACGCGGGCGCTGGGCGTGCTGGTGTTGGCGCTCGCCGTCCACAAGGCACTTGCCACGCCGGCGGCCATGACCGTTGCCACCAACATGCTGTTTGCTCTCGTCACCGGTGCCTTGCTGCTTCACCTGTTGCTGTCGCGCCGGCATGGCGCAGCGAACGAGAAAACACCCCCACTCGCGCGCTGGCTGCGCGGTCTCGGCTGGCTCGTGCTGGCGGTGATCGCGATTGCTCTCCTCGCCGGCTATCCGACGTTTGCCGCCTTCGTTGCCGCGCGCGTGATATCGATTTCCGCGATTTTGGGCGGGCTCTATTTGTTGCTCGCGCTCGCCAACGCACTGTTTGCCGAGCGGCTTGCCGTCGACACCTCACACGGTCAGGAACTCGCCGCCGATTTCGGCGTCAGCACGCCATGGCTCGGCTTCGCCGCAATCCTGACCTGCGCCGCCATGTGTCTCGCCGTGATGCTGGCGGCGCTCGTTCTTTACATTGGGCCCTGGTAAACGACGGCGGACGATCCGCGCGACGCGGCAGGCGCGCTTGAATTGGGACGATCTCGGTCCGCTTCGACCATAAAGATCGCTTGGCAAAACGCCGACGTGCGCGAGCTGCCGTTCACCGAGAACGGTAAGGTACAAAACATAAATCGCGCGAGCGGGGGCCCTACCGAGAGGACGCGGGACCGCGACGCCTCCGCGCCAGGCGTGCATGCCCTATGTGTACCGAAAACCTGGACTCTGACGTAACGGTGATGTAGCCCGCCGAGGGGGTTGTGCTTTGCGAAAATTGCATCCAGCCGACCTGAGGGAGCGTATCGATGGTTGGAAGCGTCAACCGTCAAATCCTGCTGAAGAGCCGACCCGAAGGACCACCCAGCCTCGGTAATTTCGAGTTGACGGAAAGGCCGACGCCGGAGCCTGGCGAGGGCGAGGTGCTCATGCGCATCGTCTATCTCTCGCTCGACCCATACATGCGCGGTCGCATGAGCGCCGCAAAGTCGTATGCGACGCCGGCTGCCATCGGGCAACCGATGGTCGGCGGCACGGTCGGGGAGATCGTCAAGTCGCGCAATCCAAAATATTCGGTTGGCGACATCGTGCTCGGCTATGGCGGCTGGCAGGAATACGCGCTTTCGAATGGCGCGGGGTTGCGCAAGCTCGATCCGAAGGCGGCGCCTGTCTCGACGGCGCTCGGCGTCCTCGGTATGCCGGGGATGACCGCCTATGTCGGTCTTCTCGAAATCGGTCGACCAAAGCCTGGGGAGACTGTCGTTGTTGCGGCGGCCTCCGGCGCCGTCGGGTCGGTGGTTGGGCAAATCGCCAAAATCAAAGGATGCCGCGCGGTCGGGATCGCCGGCGGCATTGAGAAGTGCCGCTTCGTCGCCGGCGAGCTGGGCTTCGATGCTTGTGTCGACCATCGCGGGGCGGATCTTGCAAAACAACTCGAAGCCGCTTGTCCCAAGGGCATTGACGTCTACTTCGAGAACGTCGGCGGCGCCGTGCAGCAGACGGTGTGGCCGCTGCTCAACGATTTTGCGCGCATTCCCGTATGCGGGCTCATCGCGCAATACAACGCCACGACCCCGATGCCCGGGCCCGACATGTTTTCGGTGTTGCGCAAACGCCTGCTCCTGCGTGGGTTCATCGTCTCGGATTTCACCGCGAAACAAGCCGATTTTTTGCGCGATGTCGGCGAATGGGTGCGCACAGGTCGCCTCAAATATCGCGAGGATATCGTCGACGGGCTGGAGAATGCGCCCGCATCGTTCCTTGGCATGCTGCAGGGTAAGAACTTCGGCAAGATGCTGGTGAGAGTGGCGCTGTAAATATTAGGTCGAGGAAGGTCAGTGCGCGATGATCGAGCAACAGCCGAATTTCGCGGGGATTGATGGTGGGCGCGACAGGGATCGAACCTGTGACCCCTACCATGTCAAGGTGGTAGTCTGGCGGGCTTGACCCGACTTGCACCAAATTGCGCGGGCTGCCATCTCCATTGAAATATCGCTATTTTTCCTTAATTCGCCTTGCAGCGCCTTGCGCCGACTTGCGTGAAACTGCTAGCTACCTGCTAGCTAGGCTGACTGGGAGGAAGTATGGGCAGGCGCGAGAGGATCGGCCAGCGCCACATCAAGGCGCTGCGGCCGGGACAGGTGGTGTGGGACTCGGCCGTCATAGGTTTCGGTGCGAGACGCCAACGCAGCGACGCCGTCAGCTATTTTGTGTTTTATCGTACAGCGGAAGGGCGGCAACGCTGGCACACCATCGGTAGGCACGGCGCGCCCTGGTTGCCCGACACCGCGCGGGACGAAGCGCGGCGGCTGCTGGGCGACGTCGCGAGCGGCGAAGATCCCGCTGGCGCAAAGCAGGCAATTCGCAAAGCCATCACGGTCGGAGAGTTGTGCGACCGCTATATGGCCGATGCCAAGGCTGGGCTCGTGCTGACGCGATTCGGCGCGGGCAAGAAAGCGTCAACGCTGGCCATCGACGAAGGTCGCACCGCGCGTCACATCAAGCCGGTGCTTGGCAGTCTCGCCGTTGCCGCGGTCACCGCTGGGGATGTTCGAAATCTGCGCGATGCCGTCGCCGGTGGGAAGACCGCCTGTCGCGTAAAAACCGGCCACCGTGGCTTGGCCAGGGTGCGCGGCGGAAAGGGGGCAGCAACGCGCGTGCTGCGGCTCCTTGGGGGCATTTTCACATTCGCCGTCGCGCACGGAATGCGCGTCGACAACCCGGTGCGCGGCGTTCCTCAATTCCGGGACGGCCAGCGAGAGCGGCGCCTGTCAAAATCCGAATACCGGGCCTTGGGGAAAGCGCTACACCAGGCGGGCAAGAGCGCATGGCCGCCAGCCGTCGCCGCCGCGCGCTTCTTGGCACTGACCGGATGGCGAAGCGGTGAGGCGCTAAATTTGAAACGGTCGGAGATCGATCTTGTCGGGCGCACTGCCGTGCTGCCCGGCACAAAAACCGGCCGGTCAATGAGGCCGCTTTCCAGCGCTGCCTGCGACGTGCTGCGCAAACTGCCACGCGTCGGCGATCTCGTATTCCCGTCGTCTCGCGGCGGCGGACCGATGCCAAAGTTAGCAAAGCATTGGACGCGCATCATCAAGCTTGCGGGCTTGTCAGACGTCTCGCCGCACATCCTTCGGCATAGTTTCGCCGGCATCGCCGCCGACCTCGGATATTCCGACCTGATAGTCGCGGCACTGCTCGGTCACAAGGCGCGGTCCGTTACCGCGCGCTACGCCCGGACTGCAGATCCGGTGTTGCTCGCGGCAGCGGACGCAACAGCGAATCGTATCCGCGAATTAATGCGAGCGTGACGTGACAAGTACTAAGTCACGAGAGCCCATCGCGGCGGCGGATGTTCCGCGCATCTTTGACGACGCCTGCATCGATACGCTTGCTGCCATCGGGCGGTTGCGGGTGGGCGCAGATCGGAAACGCTTCGCAGAAAGCGTCCGCGAGGCCGCGCGTATCTATGCGCGAGATGCCCGCGAGCCGACCGATAATGAATTGCATGCCGAAATTCACAAGCTCTACCGCGCCGCGGAGCGCAAGCGATACGAGCTGATTGCAGACTTACTTGAGCGGCTTTCGCCGAGGGCGCGCCATTTGCTGAACACGCGCGGGGCGCGGCCAAGCCTTGGCATCAGATTGCCACGTGCCCAAGCGTTGCGCGCCGTGGCGCAACGGGAGGAAGCCTGCGCAAAGATCGCAACGCTCTGCCAATATGGGGGCGGCTATGTCAAAGGTCGCCGACGCCCTTCCGGCAGGCGCTCAAAACAATGGCGTGTCCTGCTTCATGCGCCGGAGCCTAGCCGCCAGTTCCCGAAGCGGGACGCGGAGCGAGGTTTTGTAATGTGGCTACAAGTCGCGTGGCTCGAAGCAACCGGCGAGCGGCCAAGCGTGGCAGCAAATTCCGCAAGGCCCGGCCCCTTTGCACGAATGGTACAGCAATGTCTTAAATTCGTTGGCGCAAACCATGCTGACGCTGTTGGGCTCATCAATGGGCTGAATAAGCGCCGGCGCAAAATATAGCGGCCAGCCTGTCAGGCATCAAAACTAGAACAACGCCCTGTTGTTTCGGGTGTATCTCCCCTGTTGCGAACACTTGCGTGCAAGGGAGACGCAAAAATGATTCCGCTGGATGCGCTGCTCGGGCGAAAGGAAACCGCCGCCGCGCTGACGGAGGCGGGTTATCCGGTCACTGCGGAAACGTTGACTACGAAGGCGAGCCGCGGCGGAGGGCCGCCCTACCGGCGTTTTGGACCGCGCGCGCTCTACAGATGGGGCGACAGCCTTGAGTGGGCGCGCTCGCGAGTGAGCGCACCACGCCGGTCGGCCGCAGAGCATGCCGCCGCGCAAGGATGACGGCGGATTGGAAACAGGTCGCGGCCGGCGCTTGGGATAGCCCAGGCTGGAAAAAAGCCGCAGCCGAATATCAC